>Ga0179593_1699873_pt1 | contig 14751 bp, 15 predicted proteins | sample CZODoug2_1_08_16_FD_185931 | JGI IMG/M metagenome (GOLD analysis project Ga0179593, IMG submission 185931) | Vadose zone soil fungal communities from Angelo Coast Range Reserve, California, USA - CZODoug2_1_08_16fungal (PacBio error correction) | ecosystem: Environmental > Terrestrial > Soil >...
GAACCGGCTCGCGCGTATCAAAATAGACTGTTGAAGGAAAAAAAAACCGAGTACTAACGCCACAAGGGGGAGGGAGGAGCACGCCAACGGTTTCTAATCGAGGGACGGGCTTACAGGGGGGCACAGTAAATAATGGCGGACGTTGTTGGAGAGGAGACCAGCAAAAGCCTTAGACGAGGCGTACACGTATGCTTGGGAAGAGCAACAAAAATTCAGGCCTCATAAAAATAGTACCTTTAAAGTGGAAATGCCTTGAGGCGCCGGTCTCAACTGGAAATGAAAGTGGGACGGGGTGACTCGTACCAGGCTCAGGGGGGTGGGTTTAAAATTTTATCTCAAAAACCAACGCTTTGAAAGTGTAGGAAACTAATGACCTTGAAATTTGACTAGATCTCAGGGAAATTGGTGCAAGCTTAAAGCATGATATCGAGTGGGTCGTAGAAGGTGCGTGAGAATGTAGGTCCGCACTGCAGGGCAAGACACAGCTTTAAGTGATGAGTAGGGAGGACGGGCAAAAGAAGATACACGGTACGCCAGTTGGGAAAGAGAGTACGTAACAAACGGACGACGTGTAACCATCCGGGGTAAAAGCAGGGTTGCAGAGAAAATCGATGGCCCAAAAGCGAGCGGTGGACACATATGGTAAAAAGGGTTTTCCGTAACACGTCCAGAGACACGAAGAAGATACAAAGAAGGAGATTTCCAGGGCTTAGGGTTGAGCAAAGACTGATTAAATAGTAGAAGCACTGAAGAAAACTCAATTCGTAGAAGGGGAACACACGAATACGCAGCAGCAAACATCAGGGCGATCACCGGGATGGCTGCCACAACATGAGTCTGGAAACGGCAGCGGCAGCAGGGGAAAACTGGAGCGGACCATCCAGCTGGAAAAAAACAAAAAAAAAAACAATGCGCTATATGTAAGGAGACGAAGTCAGATTTCTTGACAGCACACGAGTATAAAAACGAACAAATCATCAGCATCCGGCGTCAAAGTCGAAACTATTAAGGAAAAGGGGAGAAGGACTCTGGACAAGGAAGACACAAATAGACCACTGATCCGGTTTGTGAAAATTGCATCCACAATTTGGAGGCAAACCAAATGCAAGGATCACCAGGGCTTACGCAGTCCTTAAAATAAAAGTCCAAATCAAAAAGCAAGGAGCACGCCGGCAAAAGACCTATGAACGACTTCGGAGGGGAAAAAGATGGCGGGTCAGTTCGCACCGAGAGGGCGGGAGAAAGCAACAAAACGACGGGCAAGAAGAAGGGGGCGGTGAATAAAAGATCGAATTCACAGAAAGAAAAAAAGATCCCCAGGGGGGGGGGATGGGGAAGAGAATCTAAAAGTACACTAAGGTGACAACAGTGCGTGACGTTTAAGATATCTAAAATAAGAGAAAGAGGGGGAGGAAGTCATTCTCCTAAAGTAGAGATCAGAGGGTCATAACCGGCTACGCCGTTGTGAAAACTACCTCCTTGTAGGAGAACGGTTGGTTTACCGCGCATCGCGGGGAGAAGGATAAGGGCTAAGTCAAGCCTCGACAAATCGGGCAGTCAAGGAAGGAACTAAAGACAAACAGACTCTCAAATGGACAAAAGGCCGGGACGCTTAAGGGAAACGAACGGGCCAATGCGTAGGTAAGCCCCAAAAGCCAGGTCGCTAATCATGGGAAGAGGTGCAAAGCACATAAAAAAGAATTGCCCGAAGTTCTGAGATTAAAGGGGAAGAGAAAAGAACAGAAGTTGCCGTGCAAAAAGAGTCCAAGACAAAGAAGCGGAACAGGGAGATGGAGTAGGGTGGGACTGGCAAAGGCAACTACAGATGCGAACCTGCTCTGACAACAAACTGGTGGTCGTAACAGAATGCACTTATATCAGGGTCAAGTTGAACACCGTGGATCAGGGAACACTGGAGTGCCCTGCGGTGGGGGCGACAGCTAGCATCAACACGACCGGCAAGGGGCAGACAACCGCAATTTAGAAAAACAACTGTGAAGGTAGCTAGGGTACCACTAACGGGCCTTAACACGCAATGTGAAATTTCTGGAGATAAGGATGGTGGGCAGGACTGGTAGACATGGAACCAGGTGAAAAGTTTGAACACAGTAACTGGAATACCAGAGAAAAAGCGAAATAGCGGCCCGGGGGCCCCCGGCCGATGACAGCGAGCGGCACAATGACGTAGCCCCGTGGAACTTAGACTACCGGAGGGAGTAAAATGGGAAGGGCCTGCCGTCGAGTGGTGAGGGGCCCATCAAAGGAATACTTAGGTGAAATGGACGCAAAACACCTATCGTGGGCCTGAGTTACGATTGACACAGGAAGTTATCAATAAAGCGGATAAATTGACCCGACGGATAAGTAATGCGTCGCGGCAAGGAATAATACAGAGTTGTCTGTAACGACAAACCATGCAAATCCCCCATCTATCTACAAAGAGGAAGCAAGCCCAGGATTGATTAAGACGGGCGAAGGGAATCGTCGTCTCCTTCTACCGGTGTCAGCTTGTGAAATGGGGGAGTCACACAAAAACAATGTGGACAAGGGGACCTCGGCACCCATGGACGCGAGGCGACAAATTGGTGGGCGCATGACCCCGACGAGGGGGCCTTGGCTCCAAGTGGGGGCACCACGCGAGGGGAAGTGTGACAGAGAAGAAAAGAGGTCGTGAGGGGGGGGAAAATTCGGGGGGAAAAAACGAAAAAAGAGAGCTACGGTTAGGAGCTTTGAATTGAGTGCGCACCCACCGGTACGACAACGCCATGTCAAATTACCCAGCAGGAGGAATCCGGAGGGGGGAAATGGATTCTTTCTCGATCTTTTAAGGCTGGACCTTTGGGACAATACCAAACACTTCGATGAAGAGACCGGGGGGGCATAGAGGCATATGAAACAAATTCGTCAAAAATCAACAAGGGGGAAGATGAGAGGGCGGGGCACCAATTTCGATTGCTCCCATACAGTGAGTGAGGCTATATCCATGGATTGCGACACATGTTTAAAAGTCATAAAAAGAAAGGTTCAACTAACCGGTCCAGAATGGCGGGAGGACTGACCAGGAAAGGAGTGGGGACGTGCCAGTACAGAGGCAAGGGGCTAGCAAACGGGACAACAGTTGCGGAAATAAAGAAAGAGATGGGGGGAGTTGCGGGGACAGTCAAAACAAGGGAATGGGGCTGCGAGTGTACACGAGATAAGAGTGCGCAACACATACCGGTCCACATTGAGACAGAAAAAGAGAAACATTGGGAAAGTACTACGGAGGTCGCGGACAGTACCCCACCTGGTCGCTTCCAAGACTTGGTCAATGATTCGCCCTGGGCACTTGGGGAGAAAATCGGCACCAACCGTCCTGACGCTTGACAGCACGGGTATGGTAGGGGCGGGAAAGAATGGACCGAAAGTTAAACATGTCGGCTAGGGACAGACACCTCGAAAGCAGGGGAGGGTTCAGCGTGTCGTCACCTGCTGATACTGGTTGGGGTGGGGATACTCAGGGTCGTACAAAGAATGAAAGATGCGCGGTAGACTGCAGGATATGCGGGCGGGTCTCATGGCAGGGGTTTATTTGAAGCGTCGGGACAGTATCGCGGAATCGAACGTAGCGAACACGCTTCGCGGATAGTGCTTCTCAACTCAGCTGGAAATGTGGGGGGGTGACGCAAAAGTAAAAAAAAGAGAAGAGAATCTTAATGTGAAACACGCGTCTCAACATATGGCGCTAGGAGGTCAAAGCGCAGACCAAGCTGGCTTAATGATAAGCTATCTTCAGGTCTCGGGGGTCCTACAGAGGGGACGGGGGAAAGGTCGGATGGGCGAGACGGATAAGAATGGCAACAGTGCAAGCGTGCCAGCACTGGGTGCTGGGACTGGGCTTTGATCGCGGGGCTGAGCCGACAAATCCTCGAGTAAGTGTGGTGCACTTTTGTCACCAAAGAGGGGAAAGGAAGCCAGTACCGCGCGGAGTCGTCAAACAAAAAGCAATAAAATAAACAGGAGGTGTGCAGTCCGTTCCCACGCGGGCAGGCGGGGGGGGTAAGATGTGCCAGTCAGAGCAGTCATGGTGGAACAAGGGGATGGGTAAGGGGGAACAGTGGAGCCCCCTAACTGGGGCATAAATAAGGTTCGCCTTTAGTATGACACGTGAGGTCAGCGCGAGGTCACTGAAAAAAGAGAGTACCAAAGTCGAGGCAGCTCAGGCGGTCGGCGGGAGCCTGGACGTCGACGGACATCAACCTGGGTAAAGAGATTGGGTGGCGCGGACCACGGGGTCGGCATGGCAAGCAAGTGTTCCTGAGATCTTTTTCTTAGTGTCGAAGGTGGAGACAGGAGGGTTTTGTGCGTATTGTACGAGTAAAAAGGATGTGAATAGCTCCAAAAGGAAAACGGGAACTGATTGCAGGAAAACACAAAAATAAGACAGCGAAAAATTGGCCTCAATCAAGACAGCTCCACTTGGGTCGAGGTGGGAGTCCCGGTCAAGGTATAATGCAATCATGGAGGAGAGAAAGCTGGATCGCTAGCAAAAAAGGGTCGACTGATATGAGGTGATCTTAATAGTCTGGAAAGGGAAACAGGTGGGGCAACGCAGGCGTCGAGGGTACTTAATCAATAAACCTCAGTCCGGGGGAACTGGTATATGGATCTCAGAAGCCCTTGGGGGGTTAGGATTGAGGGTACAAAGGAAACCTCACTTCAGACCCAATGGCCTCCAGGACTTGGTTACTGGGCTTCTATTTGTCGAAATACAGCAGTCTGGGGAAAACGTGCGGAGTGGTCAACTCAAACGAGGAGAAGTATAAACACACCGAAGCTCATCAAAAACTGACTGGCAAGGACTGGCTCGCCCATAGTATTTAAACGTTACTATTCCAGCGCAGGAAGGGAAACGGCAAAAATCCTGCAAGGTTTCTCTTCGAAAATTACACCCGATTGTCGAAGGGGAAACGCAACTGAAAGCGAAAGCAGCTTCATGCCGGCAAGGAGCCTGCAGGACCTCATCGCGGAAGTCTATAATAGTGGTAACCTGTCTCCCTCGCCATGTGCCAACAAAACTGGAAAGGTAGGAACCACGTAGAAAGTAGAATTGATCGATAGAGTGACTCCTAATATCCCAACTGGGGTTATCTGCACGCTGAATTACAAAGAGTTTTCGCATGAGAGGGGAAGAGCGTCTGAGGACTCAAAAAAAAATTACGCCCGAGTGTAACACAGGGAATGATCATGGAAGAGTATGTTTTGGAACGAAAAGGGGGCTCGAGCAAGAATGAAGGCGTAGGGCCGGGCAGCCACGGGGCGAAAGGTGTTCAACTATTACGGAAATAACCTGTTGCAGCAGCTAAATGGGAAATACGAAGCCCAAAAAGGGAAAAAAAAACGTACGGAAACAAAAAATCGCGGGATCGTGGAAACAATGGAACAAAGCAGCTACCAATGGGGTGTCATAAAGGTTGTAAAACCTGGGGGCTGTACCATAAAAACTCAGGAATCGCGAAAGCTGCCGAATTCTGTCGCCAACTTTACTGACAAAAAGGTCATATGGAAAATAGACCATTACCTGTGGGACAACGAGGGGCGTAACAGGTTGTCTCTGGGGCGGGTTCGACGAATAGTAAGCGAGGACTTCTGGAACGGTAAGAGTCGTGCAACAACGGGAGAAAGTCATACTTTCTTATTTGGAGTTGAAAAAAGAGGGTTCTTGGATGTAAAGGAATCCGCTACGTGGATAATCACCATGTTTAGAGGTGAACCTGCGATAGGAGCAAAAACGGAAGAGTACAAGGGATCCAGAAAAAAAAGGGTAAGGTCCTAGATTCGGACTAGGAATCGGGTCGGGTGAAAAGGGGCGGGGGGGACAGGGGAAAGACGGGGGCCCCAGAAAGTAGAAACCTTTGAGGCGGTGCCTGTTTGAAAACAGTGGATCCGTCGCCGAAAATGCGAAAAAGGGCTACGGCTAACAGATGGGGGAAGGTCAGGGGAAGGAAAAGGGGCTTATAGCTTTGAGTTCTGAGGAGAACACAGTGTTGCAATTTTTACGATGCTGTTTAGGGGGGGAGGACCGAACTAACTTTCCGATTCCCTGAGGGGGAAGGAAAGACTGCTTGGGCAAGGGAAAGGGGGAGTTAGAAGCAATGAAGACCAGAGGAGGAAAACAATGGAATTGTAGACTACTGGCGGTCCATGGAAGGAGAGCCTTCGGAGGCGGCGTGAAAAAAAAATTGGATCTTAAACACACGTGCTACGGGTATTACGCAGCAGACGGGCGTGGCAACACAAAAAGACATGTTGCCGAGGACATAGAGGTCCGGTTCCGGTCCAAGACCAGGCCTTCGGCTCGGAGGGTGAGAGCTCTTCAACCCTACGACTACCCTGTACAGAATGGTACCGAGTGAAAAAAAAAAAAGTCGCACCTCCTGGTTGGGATGCGATGATAGCTGAGAATTTGGAGGGGGTAGAGGTGGTTAAGAGTGGGGGGGGGGGGGGGGGGGGGGGGGGGGGGGGGGGGGGGGGGGGGGGGGGGGGGGGCGGGTGGGGCGGGGGGGGGGGGGGTCGTTTCTAAAAAAATCACACGCTCCTTTCCCACCTCAGGGGACGGGCACAGAGTGCGGGAAAGGATATACCTAGGGCGGTACCAGTGGAATGTAAGTCTTCCTGGGATATTGGAGACTGCGGAATCGTCGACTTTTCGGAGAGAGGGGATACCATTAATGTCTGGACGAGAGTATAAGGTCATAAATTGGAAATAGCGAAAGGGGCACGGGGCAAAACGAAACGTTAAAGGGGGTTAGGGGGGTAAGGCAGAGTAGGGGAAGGTTTGACGGAGCGTAGCGCCAACGGATCGAAATCTAGAAATGCCGTGAATGAATTTCTCTCACGGCGCAAGACCCGGAGAGAATGAAATGGTGGGAGTGATCCTACAGGTGAAGCTCATACGGACTAGGACGCAATACGAGCGGAGACCAAGCTGCGCCCGTACGTAGGTAAGAAACCGAGAAATACTCTCATCTGGGGGCCTGACAGGAGGGGATGGGAAGACAAGAGGGTGTGCCCGTGATATGGATTGAACGCACCGGTCTCCTATTGTCGAGGGGGGAAAGGAATTCCTGACCAAGAGAAGTGGATGACGTTCAAGGTAGTCGGGTCTGCACGCGCGTAGAGGTGGTGTGTAACGGATGGAAATGATCCGGATCACAGACCGCGATGGTGTGCCACGCAAAGAAAGCGAACAGCAGCTGCTGCCCGTCCGGAAGGAACTATTGCCGATGCTTTGTGGGAAAATGGAAAGAAAGTGAGAAAGGAGAAAGAGATGTATAACTGACACGTGACGCAGAAGGGCGGGGCGGACTTTGGGAGGCACAAAGAGGGGACTGTACACCCGGCGGGAAAAAAGGCGACAAGTGAGTCGTCATCCAATACGCCATTCCGGTAATGGTTCACTCGCAGAAAGAGAGCAAGCCATTGCCGAGGCCGTGCGGTACCTAACCGTCCTACCCTCGAAAAACAAAAAACAAAAACAGAACAGAGGACGGGGCCCAAGAAGAAAAGGGCATACGTACCCTGATAGGCGTGGATTGTGCGCGGCATTAAGAAGCTGAAAAATTGGCTCATTGTCTTTACCACGGGGGTAAGGCTTCCATGCAAGAAAATGCTAATTCGGCTGAGGGAAATTTAATAGACAGAGACGAGTGCGGTGCCGCGGCCTAGAGGAAGGGAGGAAGGTAGATCGAGGATTTCTGCCGACCGGCACAGACCACACAGCCAGCAGCAGCCTGGGGCGGGATTTTCGGAGGGGGGAGAAGTCGTCGGTCTGATGAGGACTTTGGTTCTCTTTAGAACGCCTTGGGTAGCTGAAAGGGGGGGATGCATTCGATCCGAAGCGCGCAGACATGGATGCCTACCCCAGAAGCAAGAGGCTCCTCCAGCAGGAGATAGCAGTCGAGGAGGGCCAATGGGACCGACGATAAAATTATTGAGGGGGAGAACGGTCTCAAAAAAGAAAGCACTTTACGAGATCACTTTACAGAGGGGCTGAACGGCCGGACGAAAAAGGAAAACCAAGATGATATGGCTACAACGCTGATATCTTGCGCAAACAAGGAATGTCTACCAGACAGCGGTCGGCGTTAAGACAGCTCCGATCGAGATGAACGGACCGAAGATAAAAGGTACCGTGTCTACGGCCGGGGGATAATGAGCAGCTTTTTGGGGGGGGCGTGGGGAGGAAGAGAGGTGTAACAAAAAATATCATAAAGAAGAGCTATGCGCCATGGCCCGAGACGGCCAGCCAGAAGAAAGGAAGCTAACACTTTGGGGTGCGCAGTCCCGCAGGCCAGCAGAAAGAGCGCGATGTTTGAATTAGGAGTCTCCTTTTACGAAAATGGGGGTTAAAGAGCAGCCATTCTTTGTCTTACTCCTACCCTTTACTTTCTTTCATGGTACATGCAAAAAAAATAAAGGGGCCATGCGATGTCGAAACGAAGGCCGTACTCGCAAGTAGTCATGAGGAGTGACAACGCAGCAGCCCAAAATGCCGGCCTTCGAAAAGTAGTAGTCACAAAGCCCGAATGCGGAAAGGAACAGAATACAGCCGTTGTGTGGGAGGGGGGGACGTCAATTTGTCTACAGCCTTTTCGCGCGCATACACGGAGGAGGAGGAGTGATCAGGGAATCGACCCCTGGGTCACGGCGTGGAGAGGGCTCCGGATGTCTCAGTGTTACAGAAAGCGAGTCTCGCGAGAGATTGAATAGCCGGTGAGAGTGGGAAAAAACGAAAAACCAACGGCTGGGTGGTTGAAAGTTCGGGCGATCATCGCGGTACGATCGATCGTGGCATAACGGTGCGAGCTGGGCCCCGAGGAAAACGAGATAAAAAAGGAAAGAAAACAATCTTAGCTGACCGAAGCATGACGCGGGAAAGACGGAGGAGTCTTGCGTTTGAGGGGCGGACGGGAGGTGGAGAGGAGCCAGTCTACCACGGCGGGACGCCAATTCAATTCAAGTGATAGGATAACTCTCGAACACCAACAACATGGAAAGTAAAAAAATTGGGGAGGCGGGAGAAACAAATAAGTGGGCGACCGCAGAACTGGGGCAGAGCTCAGCGCGAACCGGAAAAACATCCGTCGGGGGACAACCTTAGCCGAAAAAGAATGACCTGGGAACGTTAGGGGGCTAAACGACATAGTAGCGAGGACAAAAGCGGTACCACTCCGATGCACTAAGGGGGAGAAGATATATATAAAAAAATGAGACCGCACCAACAGTCCTGCAAAATCCGACCTTCACTCCATCAGAATACTCAGATTCTTGCCCCTAAGGGGGAGATTAGGGGGGTCTGAAGCGTGTCAGCACCTCGTCGACGAAAATCCGGAACGAATTGCAATCTAAAGATGACGCAACGAAGGGAAACCGAAAGAGGGGTCGCAACTCTGAGGAACTGTGTGAAAGGAGGCATACTTGCTTTTTGCAAAAGACTTCGGCTTTCCGGAGTTACGGAGACGGGGAGGTTTTGAGGGAAAGGGGCGTCATCGGCTGCCATACTTTGAGGGATATCGGCACGTATTGCGGCCAAGTAGTTGAGGGAACGTGACGCTATGTGGGGAAGGCTCGCTGCTAAAAAAGACCCAACAAGGGTATACTGGACAAGTGCGTACGCCACTAAATGGACATCGCCACATCGGGCACAGGGGGGAGGTGAAACTAAACAAGGAAGTTCGGAGGCTGAGTGAGCGCAGCGCTGAGGCCAAAACAGCAGCGTCTTATCTCGCGCAGGAGTGCCTCTAGGAGGATAGATAAGAGGGAAATCGGCGATTCCGGGTGGGTTAGGAGGAAGGTCCATCTTGGCTCAACGTCTCGAGGCCGTTAGAGGGAAAAAAAAAAGGCTAAGACCCTGAGGGACCGAGGAGGACGGAATCATCTCATCTTTGTAATCTGGAGGTCGCCGGAACAGCGATCTGGTTCCAGTTCGACCCGAAAGCTAAATGCCGGGGGTGAGGAGGAACGGTGATTTCTTGGGGGGGTTTCTGGGAGCGGTCCGTGGCGGGGGCTCTACTCAGTGGGATAAGAGGGCCTTGGGGACGTTTAAGAAACAAAGGCCATACATATTGTACGCGGCCTGTTCGGGGTCGGGTCACGTAAAAAGGGCGGGGGACGGCCAACCTGGTAGGAATCCAGGGAGGGAAGCGTGAGACGCAGTTGCAACTAACAAGGGAAAAGGCAAAAGGGGGCGAACGAACAGAGACAGACGAATCTCGCGCACCACAAAGACCGTTCCAAAAAGAGAAACTGAAGTGATGGGGACTAGGGGCTAATCTGGTCAGGGGCAGGGAGAATCGGCAGCACGCTCCCTCCAGCGGGGTAAGGCATTGTATTTCCAAAAACACTGCCCGAGACTGTTCGATGACCTCCGTGGTGGGAGGCAGAAATAAAAATTAACGTTTAGAGGGAACTGCCTGACGCGCAGAAAGCGCCACAGGAGGGGGGCAGGGATGCGGACGCAAGCATTTGGGGCCTCGCCCTTGGTGGGGCGGGGGAGACGGTACCCAGTCTAAATTGAAAAAACGCTTTGGCGACTGTTTCACTCGCAGATGTGCGGCGTCGTTGACCAGTCGATTCACTAGAAAGTCTAATTTTTCTTATCATTTAGGGAGAGACAAAGACGACTACCGCCACAGGCATGCGTTCATGCGTCGGAATGTACGTGTGTCCGACCCTGGTGCGGGAAGTCGGACAGAGACACACTTTAGGGTGCGAAATATACATCCTTGGAAGGAACTAGGGTCCACGGGAGACCGTGGAGTCAGAGGGGACCTTGTATGACAAATACCCTCAAACATAAAAGGAAAAACCTTGAGGATAGGGAAGGACAGGGCCACTGAAAACCCTCCCTTGGTCGTGAAAGCCATATGTCGGGCCCTAAGCAATAGGTGCAACACGTTAGAAAAGGATCTACAAAAAGACGAGGCGGGTGTCAACGATCAAAAGTGGTGCGGGAATTCAAAAGAAAGGGGTGGGGAGGAAGAGCTATCACCGGCTTCTATTCGGCGAGTATCCGGGGGAGTGATCGATGGGCGCGTCAGTCGAAAGGCCACCCACTGAAATGGGGAAGGAAAAGAAAATTAAAGGACGGCTCGGGAGCAAAAATAGAAGCAAGTGGAAAGGGGGAGCAGGGCGATCGGGTTAGAAGTCTGGAGGAGAGAGACTCGTCTAGGAGAAACGGCACAACTGTTGAGTACCAAGTAACGGTTTTGTGCCACAGGCACGCAAATTGAAAGGAGGGGCGGGGGGGTGGCGGGAGGGGTTGAAAGACATTAGCAAACAGGGACAGGCACTCGGTCCGACAGGGAAAGCGAAAGTCCGATGCGATAAAGCAGCATCCCTTCCACTCCACAGAAGAAATAATTTAGGTCTTAAAGGAATGAAAAGTTCATACGCTGAGTTTGAGTAGTTGTGGGTCGCATTTTAGGAAATGCTCCGCGTTATTCCAATGCGCTCCCGACAATAGGGACCGCCAGAGAGAAAAAGAGTGGTGAACAAACACCACTCGAGGAATCTGTGGCGAAGTTCAAATCGAATAGCGAAAAATTTTAACAGCCTGGAAGTAGACGGGGCGGGAGGACTGATCAAAAATCGAACAGACAGTTCGACATGGCTGAGGACACGAGCCAAAAGCGTCCAATAGCCGGGACCCATCAACGGAAAAAAGAGAGGGAGAAGCAATTGCTTCGGCGGACGGATATGTAAACGAAAGCACAATGAACACGATCGCAGATATTAGGATAGGTGCTGAGACAATAAGACAGACAAGGTGGGAGGAATCAGCGGGAGCGAAGGGAGAGGCGTAAAAGAAAAAAGGAAGGGAGGAAAAAGGGGAGGGGGCAAGTACAAGAAGACCAGTGGAAGGACTTCCCCGGCCATGGATTGAAAAACGGACGCCGGGCCAGCGCCAAACCACGGGCCACCAAAGGTTGCAAAAGGGGACGTCTGTGGCTCACAACAAAAGGGACTACAACACGAAACTGACTCTCCGAACAAGAAATCTTTGCCCAGCGGCCTCCTCGGCCTTAGGGACATCCCTTCGTCGCGGTCGTTGGTGGGGAAAAGGTGGCTCATAAGTGAAAACATTAAGAAGTGGGGGGAAAAAAAATGAACGGTCTCTGCAAAAGGGGAAGTACATAAGCCAAAAACGGGAAGTGAAATCCGCAAGTCGGCCGAAGTTTATAGGGACATCTCTCTGTGAGCAGGTGGAAAAAGAAAAGGACCTCGACCGAATAAAAACTGAACGCACACTAGAGGGAAAGGTAATATGGGAAGAGCGAAAAGGGGGAAAGGGGGTGGGGGAGAGGCCGAAAGACAGAATTGCTTGCGGCATAAGAGGAGAGAGGTGAGGGGGGTAAAATAAGGGGTTACAACGGACGCGGGAAGGAAAAATTGGGTATAGAGTAGATGGGTCTACTACGAGCCAGGATCAAACAAACCAAAAGCGGGGAAAAAGAGAGGATGAGGGTCGGGGGCTTCGGAGTAGAACAAAAAACGCGCCGATTCCCATGGTGCCGCGGCGGGAGTTGGAAAAAACTTGGAAGGGGCATCTGCGCATGGGAAAGAAGCGAATAGGAGAGTCACTTCTCGCAAACTTAAGAGAGAGCAGATCATTCGCCAGGTCCCAAGCGGGTGGGAGGTAAACATGGGTGGAGCGTAGGGGGATTCTGGTAGGTCCTTCTGGGGGACGGACGAAGGTGGCGTCGAAATAGGCGTCCTCACTAATGGAGTGTAAAGAGCGGGAGGCCTACGATCACTTGCGCTGATACGCGTGTAAAAAAACCTCACAACACTGAATGAAATAGGTCGGGGGTGCATGGGACCGGGGAGGAACAGGGAATAAGAGTAGAGAGAGACGAAGTTCGCAGGAAAAAGGGCGGGCTGTCAAGGAGGAAAACTGATGGTTCGCTGACGGTGTCAGGTTGGGTGATTAGACACCGTGCCGGGGAGAACAATGACATCGACCCCGTTGAACGCGGGAGTTACAAAGTGGGTAGGGTGGGGAAGGGCTCTGCAGGCTGTGTTTCCTAGAAAGCATCCAAAAGCCCGTGGAGGAAGGGGAAAACGTGGACGTATAGGAGTAATGAGCGACCCCCCATCGTATATGGCACTGAGTCTGTAGAAGAGGGGGCGGGAGGGCCTCCTGATCTACTGAAGGATGTCATTTGTCCCTGAATTGATGGTATGCACGAGGGGCACTGGGCCTTTAGCGAAAGAAAGGGAATACACTCTAAAGTCGCGCCGATGGGTAACGTCAAGCGTGCTGGAGTGACCAGCGGGAGGATCCTCCCCAGGTTTGATCTTGTCCACTAGGCAGTGGCTACTCCTTTGGGGCAAGAGACTTAGACGCCTTGTGTTTAAGTGGAAGGAATAAAGGAAGAATATGCCTGTCCCTTATGAGGGGGGAAAGACTCGTCTACCAAAGAGTAAAGCCAGGATCGGAAACCACTATTGGCATGAGGGTGGATTTTCTAGTGGAATACTTAGGGAATGAGAAAATGGGGGGGGGATAATGACAATACGGACCACCAGGTGCGAAGCCCACATCAACAAAAAAAGAAAAAAATGACCCTGCATAAAAGGGAAAGCGCGAGACCACTTTTACTTGAGGAGAACGGGCTCTAGGAAGGGAGAAGCCGGTGAATCCGGTACTGCGCGGCGACGCGGAGGGGGGGATTTGTGGCAGTCTAATCAGGAAAGTGAGTGGTATCGGGGGGAAGACCAGGGCGAAAATGGCGGTGCCCTTGACGAAAAGGGGAAAGCAACGTCGGGGGTAAGGACGTAAACTTTGCAGGTGAGTGCGGATGAGCAAGCTAAAGGTATCACACTGCTCGGCACAGGGGGAGGCGGGGTAAATCGAAAATCAAGGGGAGACAAAGGAAGAAGGGAAAAATTCCATTTTTAGTGCATTGACCTAGGGGTAAGAAGACCAGCAGACGCTAACGCAAATGTACGAGAAGTGGTCGGGCCTAGAAGTAACACTAATCACATCTGGCATTTTGTGGTCCTCCCCACGACGGTCGCTTTCCCAACCGAAACTTCTGACGGGAATGAAGCAGGATGTATCAGGCGGAAGATTTATATACACACTTGTCGTCTTGATGACGAATCCTAGAAGAAATAAGGAAGTCGACGGTAAATTTGTGGGTTTGGAATACAGTGGGGAAAGATTCCGTAGGGGAGATGTCTCAAAGAGAATAAGACCGGGTTAGCTAAGGGGGGCAGGGGACAACAGAACGAACGGGTTCCATTTAAGGAGAAAACTCAAAAGTGGTAAAGAGTATCCGAGCTATCGAGGGGGACAAAGGACCGGGGAGGCGGCGGGAAGGCAGAGAACCAAATGTTACCAGGGGGAAAGTAAGGTACATAAAAGAAAGGAAGGAGGAAGACTCACTGCGTCCATATAGGAACAAGAAAAAGGAAAAAGAAGAGGGAAGGGTTTTCAGAACTGGCCGGTATAGTCCGCCATCTCCCCGCCAAGAAAAAAAAAATGCTGGAAGTCGGTTCGACGCCGCCAAGGATCGACAGGGGGGGAAAGGGGGAAAGGAGTTAAAGAGGTAGAGGGAATTCATCTTTGGACGTGAACCGCCTCAAAGAGGGTCAACCGAAACGGGGGGGCTACGTGCAGTCTAGCTGGAATTTGCCCTAAATGAGTCGGCCTCATCTCTGATCTGTATCTGTCGAGATCGTACACTTCAAACTTCAGACAAA
>Ga0179593_1257618_pt1 | contig 14749 bp, 15 predicted proteins | sample CZODoug2_1_08_16_FD_185931 | JGI IMG/M metagenome (GOLD analysis project Ga0179593, IMG submission 185931) | Vadose zone soil fungal communities from Angelo Coast Range Reserve, California, USA - CZODoug2_1_08_16fungal (PacBio error correction) | ecosystem: Environmental > Terrestrial > Soil >...
GGGGTTGGGGAGAAAAGGGACAGTTCAAATTGTGACCCGAGGTTGGAAAAAACGCAGGGGGATCTTAAAAAAGCGCCGGGGGAACCGGAGGGCTTGTTGGAGAGAGGGTAAGGACGGCGACTCCCTCTCCACGCCAACCGGCTAGCGGGAAGTTGCCCGATGGTCCCTAGAAGCGTCGATTAGCCGAGACACTAAAAAAGGGACAAAGCAATATGACTGGACCCCCATGGAAAACCTGGGGGGAGGGTATGGGCCGTCTATGCCCGAATGGAGGATTTCCCGGACGCCGAACCAGAGCGTCAGCGAGGGGGGGTGAAGGGTGGCCCCTGAAAGGTTGAGAAGAAGAGAATTAGGGGGCGCGCGAACGGAAAAAAGGAGAAGAGGATTAGTCGGCAGAAAGTGCAAAACGCCTCCCTTTTGGCGAAACGAGAATAAAAGGACTTCCTGACCTTCGTCAGGCAAGTAGATTCCAAGAGAAACGGGCCAGGGGGCAAATCCAGAAACACCAATCGTGAGAAGGGGGTTTCTCCTTGGGTAGAGCTCCGTGACAGGGGGAGAGTGGGAAACTCAGGGAGTGAAGGGCGGGATCATGTGACATGGAAACCCCAACCAGGCACCCTCCACCGATTTACGCAAACAAGGCAACAAACACGACCGTCGGGAAAGGGACCGGCCAAAGAAAGGGGATTCCAAAGGAGGGGTGGACCCACAAACGGGTTGACCGGGGGCCAGCCATGAAAAAACAGACGAACAAGGATGGGGAATAAGATAAGTACAATGGGTAACGATGTTTCCTCGGACGAACCGGGGGGTGTTGTATTGTGGGCTACCGGGTCCGTCCCCCAAAAAAGGACTTTCAAAGAGCGACGTGAAAAAAAAAAAGCGACGGCCACGTTGTCGCGAAAAGAGAAACATAAATGACTCCTGGTGAGGTATTCCGAAAAATAACCACGGGGACTCACAAGCTCCAAACCTTCCTCAAAAAAGAAGTTATGCGAGGGGAAAGGGGGACACGCAAGGGGTCAATGTAGCGGGAGAAAGCGATCTTAGGACAAGCAGACGAAAACAATTCCTTAAAAGGCCGACGAATCACCGGGGGGGGCGGGAGAAAAAGCCTAGCAAATGTTAAAAGGCGGTAAGAGGCTGCCAGATACTGGGTTTCACATCGAAGATGAGAGGCAAAACTAAAGAAGCCACACGATTTCAAGCAGTAACTGCCGCCGTAGGTGAAGGAAAAATGTGGGAATTTCTGAAAATGGTCGGGTGGGAAAGCCGGTGAAAACGATCTGAGTAGGGGAGGGGAGGGAATTAAAAAGAGGCAACACTATGGTCACCACAAGGGACCAGCGGGACTGGGGGGAAGGTAGTTTGGGGGCAATTTAATCGAGAGCCAAAGCAGGGGAACGATAAACAGGGGGAAGTAAATCGGGAAGGGGGTGCGGCGCGACCAGGTTCATCGCCGGTGAGAAGGTAGTAAAGGGGATGGCGCCCAAAAGGAAGAAAAAAAGTGACGGTGGGTGGGAGGAGTGGGGCCTTTCTGCTGGGTCATAGTGTCCGAGCTTGTTGGGGGAAATTACAAGGGGTGGCACACTGAATGAATGACCGGCAAACGGGGAGAAAGGGGGGACAATAGAGTCAAGACTCGACCTGAAAAAAGAAATCAGTGTGTGACGGAAAAGAACGTCCGTTGCTAACGGCGCTCCAGGCACAAGGGCTCGGCGGAAGATCGGGGGGAGCGCATCGAAAGAGCACCATGGAAAGTAAAAGAGTTTGCGAGAGCGGAGGACTTGGTCCGTTAGAACGAATCACGCCAGAGGAGGGACGAATCGCAAGTCCATCTCAAGAAAAAGAGGGGGCGCTGGGAAATTGACCGCCCGGAAATGCGGAGCAAGGCCTTTGGACTGTGCGGAAGAGAGACCGTTAGGGGTTGGTTGGGAAGGGCATAAACGCTAACGAAAGAGGAGTCAACATGTCCCAAGTTGACGGCCTTCTAGTCAGACGGCTCATTTGCTCATCCTCAGGGAAAAAGGAAAAATAAGTGGGTCGGGACTACCGTTCATGTGCTGGTTGGACACGCCCAGGTATGTACAAAGGGGGAAAAGCAACACATAGTAGAACAAAAAATACTCTCAGGTCGTTGTCCGGAAAGGGTGTCATCACATTCCAAACTTTTTCGTTCCGCCGGAAAAATAGATCGCAAAAAAAAAGAAACTCAGAAGTGAGAGCGAGCAAAAGGGGGGATCATAAGAAGAAAAACGTGGGGGTCTTTCCCCGGCAAAAAACTAAACGGGCCAAACGAAAAAAGAGAAACAAAGCAAACTGCCCCGCCTGAAAGGAGGGTCGACGCCGCCACCGCAGCGGCAAGAGAAGTTGAAGAAGAGTCCAACTGGTGGGACGGGGAATCAAGAACTAACTGGAAGGGAGGGAGAATCAAATCGTCAGCCGAGGACCTCGAAGAGGGGGCCTGTTGGGGGGGGGACGTACCGGGTCGCGCAGCAAACGGAATTCCGCACAGGACGAGCAGTGTTCGTCCAACGTCCGTAAGAATAGGCCGGACGCTAAAACAAAACGCCGTGTGCAATGTGAACTTCCCAAGGGGGTGCTGCCAACCGCAGGGACCAGATAACAAGAAAAGGGGGGGAAAACGATCTGCAGCGCCCCTCGCAGGAGGTGGAAGGGAAACAGAAGCGAAGGGAACGTCAAGGTGGGTGTAAGAAAAAAGGAACAAAACTCAAGTCCTTCCAAAAGATAAGAAACGCCGCGGAGATGGGGCCCACGGTGTGGGGGGGAGGGAACCAGATCGGCGGTGACAAGAGACATGGGGGTGGAACGCCGGTCATCAAACGTCTGAAGAAAATCCATCGTGCGTGATACTTGAAATTGCGCGAACCAGCTCGCTCAGGGGCAGGAAGCTCCAGAAGATTAGGCAGAGAAAACTCTCACGACGAACGACAAAAACTGGAAAAAAAAAAGTTTTCGGCCACACAACAAAGAAGGTGGCCAGACAAACGGGGTGCGTCAGCGCTGTGGCGTCGAAAGAACAGAACCAAGCTGGTTGGGTAACGTGGCAAGGCGGGGCCGGGGGCCACAGACACCCGTAGGGAAAAAAACATCAACCGGATGATAAAAGAAAATCGGGCGGATAGTCGGGATCCTCCTTTTCGCCGCAAGAGTTGGGGAGACCAGAAGAGTTTGAAAGACTCCGTCCCAACAAGGGGGGGAAGTCCGGGGGGAAAGAGCGCAAAGTTTTTCAAATAAAGGCCTTGAAAATCTTCAGCACGCGAACCTCAAATCGAAGGGGGACTGGCGGAAAATGGATCTCCTACAAGAAACACGGCCAAAATAAACATCAAGTAAAGAGCGGTTTGTCGGACCGACCGGGCCCGGACGGCACCCAAGTAAGGGATGCGCATTCAGAAAGGAGGCCCTCCGAAAGGGGGTCCTGTCACGGGTACCACTCGCGGGAATCGAGCACGGGAATTAACGGGGGTGGGAGGACCAACACGCCGGCCACTTGGAAAAAACCCGCCAGGGGGGGAGTCGCAGGCTTAAATCAGGATTGCCAAAGGGAGATATCGCAAAAAAACGGGAAAAAATGAGCAGCGTCTATCACAAACGTGAGAATCCCCACCGGGAGGGGGTTAGGTGGAGGGAAAATATTGGGGAAGAACCACAAGGTTAGGAGCGGAAGAATAGGGGTTTCTTTTAGGAATAAGAAAACGAAAAAAAAGGACGTCGCATAACGGGATCCACTTTCAACGGGAAATGTCTGTGGTGGGGGGAAAACGGCGGGGTAACGGCACATCCCAGACAATGAACAATAAAAAAACCGGGGGCCGCTAAAAGAGCCTTCCATGCCGTAGTGACTCCAATTTGGGGGTGAAAACCCAGAAAACGGACACCAGATCTAACCAGAAGCTTGGGTGACGAAAAAAAGGGGGAGGGTTCGAGAATGACGAGGAAAAGGAAGGGCGACCAAAGGTCGGGGGGGACCAAAGGGAGCGCTCCCGGATCGACGACAAAGTCGTCGAAGGGGAGGAAATTGAAGAAGGGACGCAGACACGACAAACTAACTACAAACACACCTCGACACTCTTTTTACGACGAGGAAAAGAGAAGGGAAGAGCAAAGCGTCCCCCTGGGGGTTGCCGGGACTCAGGGGGAAGTTCGACGGGAAAATAAAGTGCAGGGCCACGAAAAGTCAGGATTCGGAAAAACATAGACTGTACGCACGACGGCGTTACTGAGCGGGGGGAATCGGCCCCGGTCCTCTGAAACGACCTTCAAGAAGTAGGAGATTCTAAGTAGATGACGGCCCCCCATCGCGTGTGCCGACGGGATAAAAGCCTCGGAACAGAGGGGAAGACTCTGGGGGGGGGGGAACAGTAAAGGAAAAACCGGGTAATAAAGCTACGTCGATACGATAAAAAAGGGAATCAAAACGAAACCAGAGAGGGGAACAACACTTCGAGAAGGGTAGGGAAAACAAGAAATGAGGGGTACTAAGGAAACTGGCCAAATGCTTGGGGGGAGGTAAGACACGAGGTAAACCAGAAAGGCAGCCTACGACACTCTGTACGCGGGGAACGGAAATGAAAAAAAAATATAGGAAACACGTGGAGTAGCCGGTTTGAAAGAGCTCAGGGGTGAATCTAAGGAGCCGGTCCAAAGGGAAGACTAAATTAAGAAGGAGTGATGACAAAAAAGAGCAACGTCGACAATATCTAAACGACAAGCTCCCAACGGTGCCCTGGGTCGAGGTGGAAGGGATTCGAGGATCATATATAACAGCACAAAACGTATTTAGGGGAAGAGGAAAAAAATAATAAAAAATCGCCAGTAGGGCCATCGGGGACCATTTAAGTTCGATTGTCTTAATCGGGGAGGATGGGCAAAACGGAGGAAGAGTGCAGACGGAAGGGAAGATACCATGAAGGAGAAAATGGGGTGCACCCAGGAGGCAAAGGGAAGCTTGTCAATCTCTCGTGAAAAAAAGGGGCTGAAAAAAGGTGTGTAGAGGCAGCAAGGACTACGACAACGGCAGGTGAACGAAACAAAGTTCACGCCTAAAAAAAGCAAGGGGCAGTCCTAAAAAGAAAAGAAGGGGGGAAGAGGGGGTCAAAAAAAAGGGCGTGTGGAAAAAGAGTGTCGAGATTTACAGTGAATACGTCTCGAGGCTCTGCGTAAAGGGGGGACCTTCACTCTGGGGGGGGAAAAAGCACCTCGAAAAAGGCAAATAGAGAGGGGGAGGGGGGGGACAAAATCTCATGGGGTGGCCCGACAGGAAGTACCCCTTCAGAGGAAACGGGGCTTGGCGGTTCGTCTCAAAATGAAAGAAAGAGAGAGCAAAAAATGTACCAACGGAAGAAACCCAAAACTTATGCTCCGACGGGACAAAGGCTGTGTGGGGAGGCAGGGGAGGGAAGGGCATCCGATGATAAGTCTCCAGGAAAAAAAAAAACATTAAACCTGCTCGACCAAGTCGCTAAAAAAAGAAAAAAAAAAAAGAGCACAAAGAAGGCGCTGGTGGGGTTAAAGGGATACGGAAAGTATCTGTCTTCGATGAGGAAATTTTGGGGACACTCAAGGCGACGTTTGCCTTCGGAGAAGAAGAATGGACCGATCAGGGACTCTTCATGGGGAAAAAACGAAGCGAACTAAAAAGGTCTTCAAAATCTGGAAAGGGGGGGAACTCGATGAGAAAGGGTCAGGGGGGGGGGGGGAGAAAACTTTAAAAAAAAAAAAACATACTCATAAAGAAAATCTGCACGGCGAAGGGATTTTCATCAGCGACGCAAAAAAAACTGGTACGCAACATTTGACAACAAAGGGAAGGGAACCGACCGGAAAAAACGGTGAGGGGAGGCAGAAAGTTGGGGGGAAACAAAGGTGTGAAGAGGAGAAAACGACGCGAAGCGACTAAAAGATCTAACGAACCAAGGACACGAGTGACGAGGGGGGGAAAGAGACGGTGGGGCTGGAGACGGAAAGGGAAATGCGAGAAAAAAACAAACGAGATCAAGAGAAAGGAGACCCCGAGCAGACGAAAAAAAAAAAAGAGGAAAAGGTCCAGGGGGACGGGGAGGGCAGAAAAAACCAGGGGGAGAAGACCTCTAGTACAAGCCAACGGGGGAACACGAAAAGAACTCGGTGGTGGAGGGGCACGAAAAATGAAAATAGGTGCACGAAAAATGTGCATACTAAGAGGGGGGCGGGAAAAGAACCCAAACTCCATACGGCCAAAGCAATCCTTGGCGCGGGAGAAAGTCGCTCAAGAAAGGACGTTGGTCAGAGGGGCAAGACCGAGGCTCACCTAAAAAGGAACCGGACGGGCCTGGAACATTTCCCCCAGAGAATCAATCCGAAAAAGGGTTGACTATATACAATCTTGGAGTGGGTTAAAACGGGGAGGCTAAACCTATAGCCCCGAAGAAAGGCGAAAAGGAAGGAAACGGTGACACCCGCCCTGGGGAAAGGTTGGGGGAAAGAAAACAACTGTGGTTGCAAGTAAATCCTTAGAAGGGGAACAACGGAACAACGAGAAACCAAGACACAAGGAAGACTGAAACGGCACGTACTTACCCGGCGGAAGAAAAAGAAGGGGGGGGTGTGAGGGGGGGCCGGAAAAGAAAAAGAACGTAATCACCGAAAAAGAAGCAGGAACTCCAGGGGAACCACCCTGCGAAAAAAAACGAACGCCGAACGGGAACCTTCCTCAACGACAGAAGTGGGGCCGAAAAAGCCAAAAAAGGCGTGGGACCAGAACAAAAAGACGCACAGTCGGGGGGTGGCGGGAACAAAAACTCCGACGAGCGGCGGAGGGGGGACTGCTAAAAAAGGGGAAAAGCTTTCGGACAACCTGAACGGGGAAACTCGCAGGACATCAAACGAGCTCACGGTGAAAACGCGAGCCTGTTCAAGTGGAAAAAATCCTGCGGGTTAGAACGGGGGGGGAAGACTTGCAAAAAGCTGGGGGGGGGGTGGTTCAGGAAAAAAAAGGACGAAAGGGGCGAAGAAACAGTGGAACAAACCGCGCAAAGGATTTACCGTGGTGAGGGCCCAAAGAATGTGGGGGGGGGGGGGGGGTTACCTACAACTAACCTAGAAAGTCCAGTGAAAAGGGCAGAAATTAAAAAAGAAAAACGCGTCGGGAAAGGGACCAAAACGACGGGGATCCAAGGGGTCGCACGGTGTAAGTTCAAAAGAAGTGAAATAAGTGTTTAGAGGGCCTTGGGGGGGTCGGCAATTGGGGGGGGGGGGGGGGGTTGGGTGGGGGGGGGTTTTTGGGTTGGGGGGGAAATCGCAGGGAGAGAAAGTGGCAAGTCGAAGGAGCACGGCTCTCGAAGCATCTCAGGTCGGGGGCAACCGAGGGGTCGAAAAAAAAAATGAAAAAAAAGAATACGGAAACTACCTTCCCACACCAAAGGAACGAGAAAAAGGTGTCGCGAGGGTGGGGTGTAAGGACCCTGACGCGCTCTGTAAAAAACAAGAGCGAAGAAAAATCTCGGGGAGACAGGACTGGGGCAAGGTTCCGAGAGCGCCGGGAAGGGGGGGGGGAGCGTCAGCGGGTTGAGGAGACCAAAGAACCTGCACGTTAAACAGCACGACAAAGAAAGAAAAAAAAACGCCAGGAGGGGGGGGCGTTCATCCTAAACAAAAAAAACGATGGACGCGAGATAGGGAAGAGATGCCCGAATTCCGGACCTCAAAAAGAAGCCGCCACTCTCCAGAACCTCGGAAGCAATTTTTGGGAAAAAAAAAAAAAGTCAATCAAAGCCCGCGGCAAAGACTCGCGAAAAATGGCAAAGGAGCGACTGGAAACTACGTGAAAAGGGTACGTCAAAAAGGGGAGAGAGGGAGGGAACTCGTGGGGCCAAACAAAGCGGGTGCGTTCATGCGGGACAGGGGAACCAACAAGTCTCTACACTCACCTCAAAAAATCCCATAAAGAAAAGAAAACGGGGTAAACTAGTCGTGTTAAACAAGCAAAAGAAAGGACATCACTGGGGTCGAAAAGGGGAAGGGAAACCTGGGCAAGCAAAAACAGGCAACTTGGTAAATACGGCGAGCGCTCTGATAAAAACATGAACCTCACAAAACAGAAACACAAGGAAAACGGAACGGCAATCTGGGGAAATCGTGGGAATCCGAAACCGCCGATTCGAGATTGTCCACCGGGAAACAGGACCAAAGAACAGTGCCTGCTAAAACCAGGACCGTCCTTCACCAAAAGGGAGGGTTAGAATCTGCGCGGGGGGGGAGGTTGCAAAACCAAAAACAAAGAAACTCATAACGGGTCGGAGGTTCCCCTAGTCAGGAAAAGACGGAAGACCCTTCACAGAAAGTCCGGGCAAGATGGATCGGACAGATGGGACAAGGGGGCAGTTAACGACTTTTGGGGCCCGAAGAGGGGGGACGGGTGACTCTTCATGAACCAACGGGCAATGTGAAGGCAACCCTCCCCTATAAAAAAAAAAAAGCAAAGTCGGGGCGGTGAGAAAAGGGAAAACAACAAGTAACCCGTGACAGAACAGAAATCCCCACTCTTTCCTTACGGCTAAAACTTGAACCAAAACAAGCAGCATGACACGTCAGGGGAGGGAAAAGACGAGAAAACGGCCGGATCAGGCCACTGATGAACTGACATAGTTGAAAAAAAAAAAAAAACTTGAAAGAAACAGAGAAAGGGCGTTTTGGGGGGGGGGCCATGTCTAAAACCGGTGAACCGGGGGGTACAAGAAGTCTGGCCTTCCATGGGTCCACGGGCGGTGAGGTGGAGGGGGAAACGTCGTTGGGGGGCAAAAATTAGCGACGACGTGCAGTTTCACGATCAAAAAAAAAGTCTCACTCGAAAAAACACTCGAAAAGGTGCAGGAGCACTGAAGGGGGACAATGCAGATGGTTGGGACATTGCGGAGGAGCACTGCCCCCCACCCAAAAAAAAACAAACCCCCATTTTGGTAAATTCAGACGGGTGGGACAACAAAGAAAAGCGGCCTCGGAACCGAAAAGAACAAACTCGCAAAAGGAGAGGGGCACGTCTCACAGAACGGGTCGCCGCGGCGGCAGGAGGTTTCACGGCGCAAGAAAAGGAAATCTGGGGCGAATCGCCTACTGGGGACAAAGAAAACGGTCACCCATACGCCAAATAGAAACTAAAACCAAAAAAACGGGACAGACGGAGACATCGACGCGAAAAAATCGGACAAGGAACGACAAACGTCAAAGGAGGGGAAGGGGGAGAGACAGGCAATCAGAAGGGGGGAAGGAAAGACGAAAACAAATCCGAAACAACAGATGAAGATTCTCGGAAAAGCCATCTGGGAATGACGCTGCACTTGAAGCCACAAAAAAAAAAGGCGCCGGCGAGAACGAAGTCCAGTTTAAAAACATGGGGAATTGCAGCCACCATATCAGAAAAAAAACCGAGGGCCAAGGCATTACTCAGCGAAAACCCGCCGAGGGGAGAAGACGCCACCACACGCTAACTTCAAAGGCTGGGGGAAAAAAGAGGTACAAGAACGAAAAAGGGGAGGTGCGAAGAATGGGAAGAAAAAAAACTCTAGTCTCTAGGTCAGCTGCGCGCGGGGGGAAAATGGGGCTACGAGAAAAAGAAAATGCCGCAGGACTTCACGACCTCTAGAAGTACACCGGAGAGAAAGCGAAAAAAACAAAAAAGGAGGCGGAAAAAAAGAGAGGTTTCAAAAAAAAAGTGTACGGGGAGGGGTGAGAGGGCGAGCCGGGACAGAGAGGCGCCCCCCCCTTCCAGGGAAAAAGGTGGACTCCGAGCAACGCAGCTCGAAAAAACGAGAGGATCGGGGAAGCAGACCTAAAAAAAAAAAAAAAAAACATGAAAAAGCCCAGAAAAGCCAGGGGGGTTGTCGTCGGGAGGGAAAACGTGCCCCCCAAAAAAAAGAAAAACGCGGGGTTGGGGTGGCCGAGCAGCACCTTAGCGGAAGGCGGGAGCTTGCGTACTCGGCGAGGGGGGAACGCCGTGAAAAAGGATCAGTTTTCGCAATGTTCATAAAAAAAAAGACCATGTGAAAAGGACGTGTCGGGATGGCACAAAAAAAAAAAAAAGAAAACAGGGGTGGGGGGAAAAGCACAAGGGCAGCAGGGAAAGGGGCAGTAATTTTTGAAAAAAACACCATGAAATGGATCAAATTCAGTCGTGCGGGTCAGTTTGGGTCTGGGGAACTTCAGGGGGAAAAGGGGCGAAAAACGCAAAAAAAAAAGCGTCCAAGACTATCACGTGAATGCGATGGGGGGGGGGGACCTATGAAAAAAGAGGGTAGGGAAAAGAAACCGCGGGCAAGACGAAAGCAGGGGGGGCGTCCTGGAAGTTTAGTTTGGGTATCCTGTCGGATTACAATCCAGATGTTCGGGAGCAAGCAACTAAAGACGGCCGTCGGGTATTAAAGGTTCCATGACATGACCGCAAGCAAAGGCGCATGCCATCTCGCGGGGAGGAAGTGCGAGGACCGCCATGGGTCACGAAAAGACCTCTAAAAAGTTGATGGAAATGCAGGGAAGATCGCAAATGCATAGGAAAAGAGGGGACCAAGGGAAATTTCACGGGAACTGAACAAAAAAACCGGTCGATGGGGGGGGGCCGACTTGTAGAGAAAAAAATCAAACCTGGTGTATAGTGGAAAAGTAGGGTTTTTTGGTAAAAAAAAAAAAAGCGTCGATGCAAGGGGGTCCGCCCAAACAAAGACCCAACAAAAAGGCCGAAAGGACACGAGGCTTAAAAGCCGTCCGGAGAATGACAGGACCAGCTCATAGTGTACCACCAAAGAACCGTGTAGAAAGGGACAAAAAAAAAAAAAAAGGGAAGGAAAGAAGGAAGAGGACACTATGTGGGCTCAATCCCAGAAAAATGGGTTGGAACTCCAAAAAAGGCCGTCTCAAATTCTCACGGAAACTAGGAAGGCGGCCCCGTGTCAGGGAGATAGAGAACATATAGACGTCGGAGACGCGTGCCAACTCGAAAAAAAAAACATAAAGGGAAGAAAGGGAAAACTCGAAGGAAAGGGGGAGGTCCGGAGCGGGGTAAAAAGACGGTCATGGAAGGAGAACATCGAGTCGGCAACAGACCGCCACGGACTGAAATAAAGAAAGAAAAACTAAGAAAGGGATGGGTCCCCTTGAGAAAGAGAAAAGAGGGAAGCTCTGGACGACGTGCCTGCGTGTCCAAAGGAAACAAAGAGGGGGAGGGATGAATATGAAGACTCACGCTCAAAAGGGGAACCTCGACCGGGAAACTCAAAACTAGGGGAAGTGATGCTCGGAAGGAAATTTCCAGCAACTTGACCTACCAGCAAAAGTCGGGAGGCGGAAAGATACAAGAGCAAAGAGTACAAGGAAAGAGGGGACTTGCTTTAAAAAGTGGGAAATTGGGGAGGGCGAATACAACAAACTTCGGCCGACGTAAAACAAGGTGAATCGAAAGAAACTCAGAAGTTGGGGGGGGATTTTCGAAAGGGGGGAAGAATGCCGGTGGCAACGATGAATAGGCCAAAGAAGTGGAAAACCGGAATGGGTTGGGATGAGGGGAGGGCGTGTTGGACGGATAAATTGGTGTGAGGGAAAGAAAGGACAAGCATGACCGACAAAACGCCGCTTGACCCAAAAGTGCAAAAAGACCAGCCCTGCGGGGATCGTGGGGGGTGGAGTGCAAAAAAAAGTAGTAGGGGGCGCAAGTGAAACGAAAGAAGAAATAGAAGGCCAAGAGGACCTCCTCGGGCAGGCAAACATCGAGAATCTCAAATTGAAATGAGGTGAGAGGGGGAAAAAAAAAAAGAGCAAAAAAAACCGAAAGGAAACAGGGGAAAGGGAAGGGAGGCTACGCGGGAAGAGAGGGCGGCGTGTTTCCCATAGAAGAAGAAGAAAAAAAAAGAAACAACTTGTCCGCTGGGGAGAAAAGAAACGCAAGGAAACACTGGGGAGGATGAACCCGGGCTGGGGTCAGGGCTAGAATAATTCACCCAAAGCCCATTACGAGGGGGAAGAAACGACAAAAAAAAGAGCCGAAAAAAGCATCACGGGGACCAAAAACATTGGAAAAAAGGGGCCGATGAAAAGTCATACGGGAAAAAAAACGACATCAGACGATCTAGGTTTTTGGTACAAGGCCCACCGGCAAGGGGTGAACGGGGAAACATCGTCAATATGTCAGTGGAAACCAATCAAGGAAAAATATAAAAAAGCCCAAAACTCCAAAGGGGGGGGGGGGGACGGAAACTTTTTAGGGACAAAAGGTCCCCTTCAACGTGAAAAAAAAGAAAGGGGAGGACTAATTTGATCCCAAAAAAAAAAAAAACGATATGGCTCGGGGAGGGAAAAGCCACGTAAAAGAAGTAATCCACAGCAAGGGGGTCTTACCCGAATCCAGAAACGGGGCAAGACCAGCAAAACGACAGGAACAAAGTGCCTCCACAAAAACAGGGACAGAAAAAAAAAGAAAAACGAAAAATCTCAAAACACGGGCTAAAGCACCGTTCGGATAAAAATAAGGGTGGTGACAGGGTCCAACAAGGCGGAGGTGGAGATCAGAAAAAAATCATCCAAAAAACTAGTACCTCTTGGGGAAGAGGTGGTTGTGACTTAACCGGGCAAAGCGTAACAGAACACTTAAAAAAACACTGGTCGGGGGAGTGGAGGAAAGGAGGACAAGATCCGGGCAGGGCAGAAACTCATAACAAAGAACAAGGGGGGTGTAAAGGTCCTGAACAGGGGGGTTTCGCAGAAGGGGGGGCAACTATACCCAGTGGAAACTGGACGGAGGAAGGAGCCGCACACCGCAAAGACAGTGGTGTCTGACAGACTAGAAAGGGGAGGAACCAGTTACAAGAAGGAAATCAGTCTTAAGATCAAAATACCAATACCCGGGAATCCTAGAGACGTTGTAGAAACCCAGATTCAGAGGGCGCATGGGGGGGGCAACGCCTCGGACCAGGAGGTAGAAAACTCCATACCATGTCAGGGAGGATGTAATGTAAACGGGCCGGGGGGAAAACCTAAAAGCGCCATGGAAGTAGATCCATATATTATTGGGGGGAGATAAAAAAAAAAAACGAGGGGCGGTCGCCGTGAAACTACCGAACCCTGAGGTCGTCCCGCCGGGTCAAGTTTTCAACGGCAAGTCAGCTTGGAAAGCGGGTTCTTGGAAATCATCTGGATTTCCGTGCAAGCCGAAGTATCGGTCAAAAAGGACCCGGGGGACGGAACCGCAAGATGAAAAAAAAAAGAGCTACTCTTAGGAGGGGTATAAACCCCGGGGTCAACGGCCCTGGGAAACCCCGAAGAAGTTCCCAGACGTTACGCCAGTGGAGGTCCAGACGGAAAGCCGAAACATTGGGACAGAACCTGAAGAAAAGCTGCGTGCCTAGAGCGGGACCTCATAACAGGAAAAACGAGATAATGGGAAGGCCCCAGGGGAAACTACGATGAGAAGGGTCAAAAAAGTTGGGGATTCCCTACCCCGAGGGCCCTGAGGCAAGTAAAAAAACTGGGGTGAAGGCGAATCCTGTCCTCAAAACCCGTAACCAACTCAGGGGGGCGTGTGGAAACGAGGCTTTTAATGGGAAAGAGCGGAAAAGGTAAAACGGGGGGTTGGTGATGACCGGGAAAAACGGCCCCCGGACCCAAACAACCGGGGAAGGGTGGAGGAGCAAGAATATTCAGAAGGTCTGGTGTCCCGGCCAAGGAACGAAGCAGAAATTTCATAGCCAAGGGGGCGTCGAAAAAACTAACAAGCGAAATAAAAAACCCAGAGGAATGAAAAAAATGTTGTAGGGTTTGTCAGCGCGCTTCTGGCAACCCAGAGGGGGAGGCCCGCGGGGGGACAGGTTGTTGGAGGGGGCCGTCAAGAGAACGAAAAAAAAAAAAGGAAAAGAATAGAACCGTGGAGCCACTTTGGTGGGAACTGCAGGGGGTTTGGAACAAAAGGGCAAGTTGGCCTACCGCTCCACCCCCACTCCGTAGCGATGAGACATCAATTCGAGGAAAGGAAGAGACTGCGTAGTGTCATCCAAGGAAGTGGGGCAAACCCGTAACGGGACGAATAAAAGTACAGAAGCTTGGAACGAAAAAGAAAAAGGGGGGCACGAGGGAGAGGGGCGGGGACCAGTCCGGAGGATAGGTAAAAGGGTGGAGGAAGCGCACTGATCGGGTAAGGACGGGGCCTGTGAATACAAGTCCGCTACCACAACCAGTCCGCCTTTGGAAGTTGGGGGTGGCGTGTGAAAAAGTTTGAAAAGGTCTAGAACGATCAATAGAAGATAAGGAAAAAACACCAAAAACTCCCTGGGTCACTCGTGCCTCTGCGAAAGGAAGACCGGGCCAGCAGACCAGTAACCGGGGTCCGGGGATCCACTGGAGACGTCTGAAGTCCAGACGACCTGGCCCGGAAAAGGACAGGGGTAACTTCCGGAAAAAAAACGCAAATATAGATCAAAAGGTGTAGAACATACAAGCTGTAAAACTTTAACTGCGGAAATGAACCTCGGCCGTCCGGAAGCACCCTAAACAAGGACAAACACAGTAATGGACGACGGACGGGGTTTGCGCTGTAACTTCCCCCAAAAAAGCGCCGTGGTACCCAGGGGGGGTCAAAAACCCCACCGCCGAGATCTCTAATAGGTTAAGAAAAAGATCAGTGTGTGGGTTCCAGATAAGCCCGGGGATACGAGGAAGCATCGAGAACGAAAGAAGGAGGTTGGAAAAATCAAGGACATCGGTAGTTGGT
>Ga0179593_1316481_pt1 | contig 14749 bp, 13 predicted proteins | sample CZODoug2_1_08_16_FD_185931 | JGI IMG/M metagenome (GOLD analysis project Ga0179593, IMG submission 185931) | Vadose zone soil fungal communities from Angelo Coast Range Reserve, California, USA - CZODoug2_1_08_16fungal (PacBio error correction) | ecosystem: Environmental > Terrestrial > Soil >...
AGGGCGGGGAGAGGCGTCGCCGACGTGACCAACAGAGGCAATCTGACGAACTTCTGGCGAAACGATAGTGGCGTTGGTCCCAGGAAAAGAAGAAAAAAAGACATAAACGACTCGCAGGTTGGGGGGGGAGAATTCGTCGTGGTCAAAGGACAACAGCAGAATTGGGAAGGGAAACGTAGGGGAACTAGCCCGGGGTGGCGTCGGGTGCCAAGTTAAAGGGTCCGGGGGGAGCACTAACCGGGGGTTCTTGGCTAAGGGCTGAGCCTGGCCAAAAAGAAAAGGAATGCTTACCTCGTCGAGAAAAAATGTGGATACTTGGTGAGGTGTCGGAATGATGTTGCGTGACATCCCGGAAAAAAGGTATGTCTGAGACCAAGGGCCTCGGGCGTCAAAGGGGGAGGAGGCAATCAGTAAACAAAGGGATACCTGAAAGGGGGGTCCAACACTCACCAGAGGGAGGTCCACATCCAGGGAGAGAAAGTGAGGGGAGGGCAACACCTAGAAAATACTCGGAAAAGGGGAAAAAACCAGTCACGAACGGGCGCACACTCCAGAGTGTCGCGCAAATCTTCAAGCGGGGAAGAAAAAATCACTCTTATTGAGGCGGAGGCAAAAGAGGATTAAACTACCATCGATTGGGAAGAAAAAAAAAGAAAACATATAGATACGGTGACAAGCAAGCGCGATGAGGGGAAAATCAATCTAGGATAATAGATATACTGCAAGTAAAATAACGAAAAAAAAAGTTCGCGATCGAACGGAAGGAGGAACGGTACAATCAGAGGTCTGCCAGCGGGAACGGGTGCCAAAGTGAAGGGAGACTGGTTTGGGAGGCCATGATTCCTTCAAGAAGGAAAAGGGGTACGAGGAAAGGGCCCTGGACTGCCAAACTAGATAATATTCGTGGACGGGGGCATCGGCAAAACAACTCCGGTGGGGGGGGGGCAGCTGTGAACCCGGGTACAAAAAAAACGTGAAAAACGAAGAGGTGGACGACCACAGGGGGGTGAAGGGGATGGAGCCTGGAGAGTAACGTAAGTGCAGCAAGGGTATGTCGGACCCAGCATATAGACCCGGGAAGCCTTACAGCATTGGGGAAGAGGTACTCAAGCAGTCAAAGGAAAAACCCTTTCGGGTAGGGTGCTTTGGGTCACCCTGTCCAATCAAGGGAGGAAAAAAAGAGGATCCCACCAGGATTAGTCAGTACTGCGGGGGGAGGAAGCCGCACCGGGTCGCTTGCTTGGGCAGCAAAATAACAGTGAACGTTGCTAAACAACATGTGTAGAGGAAAAAAAACGAAGGGGCGAGGGTACATGGGTACGATCATCGCCGTGCGATCGGTCTTGTAGAAATCTGGAACCACCCCACCAGTGAAAACGAAAAGAGGGGCAAGGGTTCATGGATTCAGACAAAAGAATAACAGGGCAGAAAGACACATCGACACCGACTCACTCTACTAATGGACATGTGACCTCCATAAACTCGCCCAGCTCGAAGATCAACGCTGTGACATTGTAGAATGAATAACATATATACGTACAGTAAAAGAACGTGAGGGGGGCAGCATTGGTGAGAAAAACTCAGATTTCAGACAATGTCTAGAAAAGAACTCTATCCCGATCAACCCAGAGGAGTCGGTCGCCCTCAACAAAAGAAGGACACGATATGGCCCCACAGTCAGTCGGCGGCTGTTAAAAACGAGACCGAACATCAGGGATAAGGAAGGAGCGACCTCGAGATCGCCCCGGAAGGAAGGAAGAATGGGCGGAAAGTCGGGGGCCAGCAAACCGCTGGGGCTGAGGAGTGTGGGAAGAGCCGGCGAGGCAAAAGAAATGCTATCGAAAAGGGGCACCGGGTAAAGTCCGAAAGGCGCCGCCAGGAAACACCATCGAACCGGTGGCTCGAAAGAAGCACGCGTCCGCCTCAACAAAGCGAGGGGGGTGGAAACGAAGTAACGGAGTACGGGGGAGACATGGACTATATACTCCAATCCATTGGGAAGAAAAAAACAGGCTGTAACGGGGCCGGAGTCCAATACGCTCCTGAAAAAGAGCTTATAAAGACTTTTCGAACGATGCCAGGGGGACCAGAATCCTGCAGGGTTGTGAGGGGGGACGAGGAAAGAAGACAGATAGGTCCACCGCCAGCGAAGACGATCTACTCGGGGAACGAAACAGGGCGCGCCAGAGTACGCCGACTAAAAAAAGGGCCGTGGTGGCAAAGGAACGATTCGCAACAGATCCGGGGGGACATGCGTAGGAGGCAACGATCAAGCTCGGAAGGAAAAAGAGCCAGAAGAAACGTCTGTGAAAAAAGATAACTCTTGAGAACATGGACCGGCGGATGCGGGAAAGGTGAGGGCCAAGTCTTCGACTGGGTCGCCCCCAGATCGAAGAGGGTGGAAACGACCACAAAGCGTGGAGAAAAAAGTGTCAAGCGTTTCGAAAACGGGCAGGCACCCGAGGGAGAAAAAGAGGGCACTCAGAAAGGGACGGGAAGAATACAACACAAAGAGGAGGAAAAGAAGAGAGAGAGAATTGCACACGCCGTCTGCTCGAGGGGGGGCAAGACCAGTTTAAACCAGCCCGTTTGGACACGGGGCGGGGATGCACCAAATCGAAGGGCCGAAAAAGGAGGGAAGAAACCCTCCATCACCTTGCGACAGAAGAAAAGGGATCCAGGGAAACATCGGGCTAACGCGAGTGCCTGCGAGCCTGAGGAATGCGGGAGAATCAATTATTCTCTGGTCTAATAGGCGCAACTGAGAGTAAAAACCGCTTTTGTACGAGTCTGGCAGTTCGGACGGAAAAAGTTGACCAAGGGAAAAGAAAGGGGTTCTATTTCTTCTTTGAACTCGATCATGGCATAAATGTGCCGATGTCGTGAATAAAAATTCTTGGGGAGACTGGTATCAGTAGGGGGTCAGGGAATGGGGGTTTTAAACGTCTCTGAGGGGGAAGCGAGCAACTTCAATTGAACAGACCTGGAAGGGAAAAGTCGCGTGCAGGTCTACTAAAGAACTCGAGTAGGCGCGAGGCTGTCGGGGACGGGGGGTCCCACCGCTGAACCTTGGGAAGACAAGTGCAGGGAGCTGGGCCAAGGGAAGTTGGTGTCAGCTGGAGAGTCATCAAAGAAAATCAAGGGAAACGGCTCCGAACTTCGAGAGCAGAGGGGGTTGCAAGAGGACGGTGGGGATAAGAGACAAACGATGCAAGGAAAATCCCAAGTAGGGTCCCTTAAAGGGGGGATCATGTCACGTAAGGCAACCGAAATTTTCTATCAGAGAATAATGCGTTGACGAAAAAAATCTCTGGACAAAAACCGCTGGAGTTTCGGTCACATCAGCGGGATAAACGCCAGGTGCATCCGCAGAGGTGGAGCCCTGGAGGTCAACGAGTGGAACTAGAAGGGGAGGGAAGAAGACAGAGGCTTTTAGGAGGCCACGGCAAAAACACGGCTTTAACCCGGATCCAAAAATGGGAAAAACGAACAGGGCACGCGCGGGGGAAAGGAGGCGCAGCAAATCGGCGCTTGCAAACGGGACGGCTCAGGAAGGGGCGAAACGTGAGTCACACCGGGGGAAGGTCTCAAAAGTAGGGCTTTGGTTCACAGGGAGAAGGGGGCAAAACTGCTAAAGAGTGCCAAGGGAAGGGAAGGAACAATTGTGACAAAAGAAAAAATAAAGGGCGGCACGATTAGGTAAGGACAAGAAGCAGTGCTATTACACAAGAATGGACGCACGAGTGGGCATCTGCTTTTAGAGGGTGAAAGCGAAGGAGCCCTTTATCCGCCGCGAAAAATGGGGGGCCAAGAACGTTCGGAAACTGCCTGGGCAAGCAAAGACCGCACGGGAGTGTGGAGCTGGCCGGCTGGTGGAAACAGCACGCAGAAAAGTGTCCTTAGCCCGGAAAAATGTCTGATAAAGGTGGAGGGTTCGCCATATCCTCGGCCGACCGAGGGTCTTTACGGCGGGAAAAAAAACGGTAGAAAAACCCGATTCGTTAGGGTTGGGGGGGGAAGAGGGGGGGGGGTAGAAGGGGTTCACCAGGAAAAACTATGTGCCAGAGAAAAGACGGAGACAACGTTCGATTTCCGGGATTGCTTTCACAGGAATGGTCAAAGCCCGAGACATTGACGGCTTGACGTAAGACCTCAGAGGAAAAACCCGTAAGGGGACCCCCAAAAAAAAAGGTGCAAACACGGGAAACGCAGAGCCAATCTCATTGGAAGTTCACAGAGCCCTACTTCGGATCCGCGGCAAAAAAAGGGGGCTCCGTAGGACCTGTGTAAGGGACCGTAGCGAGAAATCGGAGCAATCACGCGGCGGTGTTACCGGGGGATCTCGTGAGGGGACTCTGGAGGAGCTTAAGAAATTTTGCTAGAAGAGAATCCGGAGTGGGGGGGAGAAAAAACTCGGCGCGACTAATCTCGACCTCGACCTGGGGGGAAAGGGGAGAAGGTAAGCGAGTTGAGGAACGGCAGAGAAATGTCTGGCCGGAGTGGCCCTACGAATAGTCGCTAAAAGGTGGTGGCACAACATAACTAGAGAAAGAAAGGTCAAGTCATGTATCACCCAGGGTGGGCTTGTGACACCAGCGACAACTATTGAGGACCGAGGAAAAAGTGGTCGTCATACAATGGCGGTCGGTAAAACGAAAAAGAGACACTCTCATTTCGCCCATGGTTGACCGGCGAAAAGGGGGGTGCCCATGCCCTCTTCCTGGCCAAACGCCAAAGCCATTCCGCACAGCAACGGGAGGCTTCAAAAAGGAAAAGTCGCCATACTCGTGCAAAGAAAAATTGACCGGCCCGGCGCTAGTGCCATAAGGAAACCCCTAAATCGGGGAAGTCAAACCTAAACACGGAAGGGGCCGCACTTCCCAACGGCGGAAATCGAGACTGTAAGGGGAGTCCTAGTACTCCTTGCGGATAAATGGGGGGAAAAAAAAAAAAAAAAAAGCGATCTGCAGAACAGAAAAAACGTGAGGTTCAGTAGAGAGGAAAAAAAAAACATAGACGAAAACGAGGAGGAAAGAGGGTGATCAAAGTTCGCAAAGAACGTGTAAACAAAAACGGAAGAACTGAGGAATATCAGGGGGGGGGAGGGGAAGGAAACGGTTTGATACGTAGGAAAAATAAGAAACTTCGATTTCGGAAGGGGTTGGCCCTCGTGGAACGGGGAGGGCGAACCCCCGCCAAGTGGGACCTGGGAAGGGGGAAGTGGCCTATCTTATCTTTTCCGGAAAGATGGCTTCGGCGCACGAGGGGGGAGAGCGGGGGACTTACGACCGTTAGGGAAAAAAAGGTGGAGGGCGGACCACGGTCGATGAAATCAAAACCAGAGCGGGAAGGGAGGAAACATGGGTAAACTGAATGCGGTCTTCAGGATGTGGGAAAGTGCCTCCCTTACCAGTCTGGAAAATCGAAATCGGCAAGGGAGATAGAAAAGAACAGCAAGGAAAAAAGGGGGGTGAGACCTGGAATCGTAATCCCAGACTCCTCAGGAGGGATGGGGGTAAAAAAAGCAAAAAAAAGCGGATTATGGAGGGGAACCCGACGGAAACGCTCCTCCAACAAAAATCGGAAAGAAAAAAAACACAGAGGTACGGCCTCTTCTGCTGAGAAACAAGCCTCTAGGTCGGGAGAGCCCACTCCGGAGTAAGAAAAAAGCATGGCAGCGAGAGCCACGCTAGAGCTCAAAATCCCGGTCAATCAAAAAGAGCATTTCCTCCGGAAAAAAACGGATCTCGAGAGAAAGGCCGTAAAAAAAACCGGAACGAGCCAAAGGGGGTACTTGAGTCCCTTACTGAGGGAAACGTCCAATAGGGGAGTAGATACGCCGTTAAAAAATCTTTTTCAAACGGACGCAGGTGCGTAGAGTGCGAAAACGTCAATCCGAGAGGGGGGGAAAGAGAGAAGTGTAAAAGCCTGAAGACAACCTCGAGGCGAAAGATATTTCGCTCCGCGGACCCAGCCGGTGGGTTACCGCGTTGAACGCAAACCAACCCCAACCAAAAAAAGGGTACTACTATACCGGGACCCACGGTTATTCTAAAGAAAGCAAATACGGTTCAACGGGCGAAAGAAATACGCAAAAGCAAAAAGGAACGGGACAGCCTGAAAGGAACAGGTTGAAGTTCGGTCTGCAAAAAGGGAAGGGCCAGCGGAATACCAACAAGTCGTGTTCGCCTGTGAGGGTGCACCACTGAAAGAAAAGAAGGCGCTGGCCCCTCAACAGGAGTCCTTGGTTCAACGGGGAGGAAGTGCGCGAAAACGGGGGCTTCTCTGCTGGCTCGACCCAGCAGGAAGCGGGCCGGAGTAAAAAAATGCCACGCAAAGAGAACGTGTGTGTTGCCGATCAGAGGCCTGCGGAACGGGATTAGTTTGCACACCAAAACCGGGGGAGCTGACCGGACAGGAAACGTAGTGGAATGAAAAAGGCGATGCGGAAAAAAATCGAAATCTGGGGACACACTAATCGTCACCGGGAATAGATCACCTCGAACAAAGGTGACGAAGAAAGGGGAAACAAACTGTCAGCCCAGCCGCGCGGGTTCAATGGGGGGGAACCGAACGGTGCCAATATGTGTACCGTCATGGGACAATAGGAAGGGTAGGGCTCACGATACACGAAAAGGGAAGGAGCTCAGACAATCACGGAGACCAGTGGAAATCGTCACCCCGCTTTCGGAGTTGGCAAAAGAAAACCTCGCGGGGAAGAAAAAGGAAAAAAACCCCAGCGGCGTAACGAACAGGGAAAGGCACCGCCTGGAAACTCGACCTAGAGGAATGAAACCGTCTCTAGCAAAAGGAGGCCAAAACCTACAATTGGCCAGCGGGCTGGGGCAAATGCGTTGCTGAGTCAACGGACGTCGAGGGGGACCTCGGTGCTTCTGAAGAAAAAATTCACTCCGCACTGGAAATGAAGTTAAAGGATGCTCAGCCAGGAAAACCATCCACCGCTAGCAAACGGCAAAGCTCCCGAGAAAACGGCTGATGCGGTTTGGGAACGACCCACGAAGCACTCCAAGGGAGAAGATCGGGTCCCGACACTCCGGTGATGCAATAGAATCTTTCAAAGATCGGGCGCGCGGAAAAAAGAAACAGAGAGGACCGATGGAAGACAGATGACCGGTGAATCTCCCTGGAAATGGAACGGGGGAAGGAAAACTACTCAGACCAGTAGACCAGGACGAGGGGGAAGGACAAGGGAACACATCCCTCGAGAACAGTGTAGACAAACGAGGAGTAAACGACCGGAGCAGAGCTAAAGATGAGCTCAGGGCGGGCTCAACGAAAATCGCCGCTATGATAAATCCCTATAAAAACGTGCCTAATTCGAGGCAAGAAGCGGTCGACGAGTAGAGGAGTCCCTGGAAGAAGAAAGTAAGGCCAGGGGAATGGGGAATGGTCTTCGAACTGGGCCAGGAAAAAAATATCGTACGTGAAGCACAGGCTGACAACAACGGGTAAAAGGTTCAAACTCGTCGGAAGGGGGAAGAAAACCGCTTTGGCAAAACAGAGGACTCTCCACAACAAAAAGAAAGAATAAACTAGGGAAAAAAAGCGCTCCTGCAGAGAGGTTGCGAACGGGAGGGGACCGCGGAACCTGGCAGCGCGCTCGCGACCTAAGTAGACCTGGGGGGCAGACAAAAAAGGACGCCGCAATGACCTTGCAGCAGCGCTCCAGGGCTGCAGAGGCATCTGCTAAGAGGAGAATAGGAATTAAAAGAGGCGAGGGGGGGCGGGTCGTTGAATCATCCGCATGACCTGCGGGTACTGAACCTGATAGTCCAAAAACAGAAAGAAAAAAAGTACTCAGGGGTGCCGGTAGGTCTCGAGGGGTCATGGTCGAGTTCGTTCGGGAAGGGAGGAAGGAAGTCGAAAATCCCTACGAGTGTCGGTGATCAACAGGCAGAACTGAGGCTGGGGTATGACGTCGAAGGGGGTGTCCGGGGTAACGGTCCTGGAAGTCCAAAAATACTTGAACACAAAAGAAATCCCATTGCAGGAATGAGGCCTAGGGAGGCTTCGCGAAGGCGGGTCGAGGTATGGGGACCGAAAAAAGCGACATTGGGAAGGATGACGGGCCCTTGGTCTAACCTTTTTAACCTGGGTGGGAAGGAAACGATCAGCCCGAAGTCGCCGGATCAGTAGGGCAATAAATAGCAGGGTTCAACAGATACGGCTACGTTCTCGTGGAATAAAAGATTGCCCAGCACATGGATGGAACAACACAGATCATGGGTGAAACGGACATCAAGGATGGGAGCAACCTTTGCGGTACAGCTCAGAGAGCCGCTTTCACTGACTACTATGCAGGGACCAGGCCCAGAGGGGTGGGGAGGGCCACAAATAAGTTTCTTAAAAACGCCTATTGGTGAGTTAACGACAGGAAAAGTTGGTCTAGAAAGTGATGTAAAGAAAAGTGAGTGGCTATAGAAGTCGAGGGTGGAAATCCACGTTCCCCTCACGGAGGGTCAAGGAAATCTCCTGCCAGGGATGGCACGCGCGTGCCGCGCGAAGCGGAAAAGAAGAGGGTTTAAGGAAGGATCAGGCAACATGGGGAGAAAAAGTCTAGTCAACAAAAGTTGACGAGGGAAAAGGTCCTTCCCGATGAGGTCGGTGGCGCAGGACCACCTGAACTACGGGGGGAAATGTAAGGGTCATCGGTAAAAGGGGGGTGTTGTCACGAAGAAACGAAAAGAATGCGCACGGCGCTGAAAATAACACCCTCTCATGGTGGGAAGGAAAAACCGCGGCAAGTGGGCATCTCCTGGTGTCGTGCAAACACTCAATATAAACCCGGAGCGCAGAAATCGAAACCCGATACGGGAGCCGGAAAGGGATGGCAGGGCAGCAAAAACTAAAGGCAAGGTCTTGTGTGTAATGGGCCTTCTCTTGGGACCGCACGCGACCATGTAGGACTGTCCCCGTGCACTCTGAAGTGTTCTGCCAACTTTCGCAAAGGAACGCTGTACTCTTCAGAGAAAGCCAGAACCATGGGAAGGGGACAAGGTCACGGTGGGGTGTGTGGATCGGCATGGGGCAGAGGAAAAACGAAGGGCGCGAGCCGACTGAAGGGGCGGGGGCGCGTCAGAAGGGTGGGATCCAGGGGCCGTTCACAAAGCGAGCCACGGCTAGGGCAATCCAAGACGAGGGAAAAAAGTCGGCCACGGCAATAAGACAGGAAGGGGAAGCAGAGAGTTGGGAATCAAATCCCGTACTTCTCGTCCAACTAGGGGGAGTCTGACGGGGTACGGCCGTATAGAGAGAGTCACGGAGGCGTGCTTAGGTGAGATACGAGGGGGGGGGAGAGTGTGGGCTGATTCGCTGAGGGGCGCTCATCGGAAAGGAGTTTGGGCTAGAATCCGCGGCGGGACGCAAAACCTACCTTGTTTTGACGGTCGGAATCTCAAACTAGGGGAGCTTAAGCAAGACTAAGGAGGGGGGACTGTCTGGGAACAAGATATTGCGCGAAATGATGTACAACATACCTAGGGGAACTTCAAAGTCCAGGGACATGTTCTGCTGTTATCCGCAGCACAACTAATTGGAAAGAGGCGGAGGTTGGGGGGTCTAAGCAGACATGGGCAAAAATAGGCACAAAGCTGAGAGCATCAAGTAAGGGCGGCAAAAAGGGTTGAACGATATGGTGAAGCAATTTGCAGCAGGGCAGCGCAACCAAAGTAAAGAAAACAGGTCGGTAAGGACAGAAAAACTTCTCCAACTAGGGGCGCCGAAAGCAAAGAGACCGTACCCGGAAGGTGCATACGACGATCCCCCCATTCATGCTGGGTATCGTCAACAAAAGCAGGCTAAGGGAAAAAAACAGCGAAGTCGATGTTGGGAAGGTCGGATCCGTGCTAGGAAGAACGGGAACCGTTGCCAGCGCACGCTACGCCAGCATTTCGTTCGATGACAAGGCATGAGACGAGATCTCGACCTCAACAAAAAGGGGAAAGAGAAAGATGGTGAAGGGGCGGAAAAACTACGTAACCCCGAAAAGCGACGAAAATGATGACCCCATGTAGGCTGCAACGGGGTGATACCAGGACTCAGCGCGTTAAAGAATGAAGGACGGGGGTCGGGTTGACTGAACAAAATTAATTGGGGGGGATCGGTGCCGGGCAATGCGTATTCCGGAATGGCGTGGACAAGAGGACGGTGACTGGACGACTTTGCGACGGAGGGAGGGGCTCTGGGGAAAAGGGCGTGAGGGGTCAATTTCTTCACAAAAGAGGTCCGGGCGGCAAAAGTGGGGAAAATCGGGGGAAGAGGGGGTGCATAACAAGCCAGGTTGAGAAAAACTCTTAAAGAGGGGGCGAAGGGAGAAAGGCTAAATATTGAACAAGGTGCAACCTGGAGAGGTTCCAGGCGCATCCTCAGGTTGGCCACGAATTGCGCAATTATTAGGGGGTAGGAAACATCCGAAAAGGAAACTGCAGGTCCAAGGAGCGCTCATTGCCCAGAAAAACAAGGGTCGAGCAAAACTTCTGCGGAGACCGGCCGCGGAGTCAGCGAGCAAAAAAAAGGGACAAAGGGCATCTCGTCCAAGAGTGTGGACATCGCATAACCGAGAAGAGCAAAGAGAAAACCGCTCAGGGGACGCAGGCTGAAGCTCTCGGAAAGAGAACGATACCAAAGGGTCCCACGAGCAAAGGTGGAAAACTTTTCGCCGGAAGAGACCCGGTGAAGAAAATCTCGAAGGGAAGAAAGAGACTTTACAGCGGGGGAACAGTGACATTTGGTTTGGAAAGTGTCGGAGGCAGACACCACCGATAAACGTGATCAAAATGGGTAAAGGCTAAGAAGTCCAACCTCAGAGGAAAACGCGATATTCGGTGCTCGCGGCCCAAGGGGTTTCAGCCGGGGTAACCCGTGAACCCACAACGATAAACCGAAAAGGTTGACAAGAAACGAGGGGGGAAAAACCAAGTTTATGATGCTCCTGAGGGGTACAGAGTAAGTGCACTTATATTCGAAAGAAGACTGCGGGGGAGCCGTCAGACTTGGCGCGTGCATAAAAAGAAATGGGAAAACCTAAAGTACTTCGGGGTCCGCGGGACCAATCAAGGCGGGCCTAAAAACCGTTATTTGAAGGGTTCTCTTCGTCACGAAAAAACAGTGTCTTTCCGGGACTATCCATGAAAGGGGGGTGGCGCGCAACGAGGGAGCCACCAGTGGATGCGGGGAAGGTACGATCAGAGGGGGGAAGGGGGAATTATCTGCGGTATGGAAAAACCCAACAGCCCGCTGACTAAGGGGGCACTGTATTTCAGGTGGGAAGGAGGGAGGACAACCGCCAATCGGAGGCCAGCGTTCACATGGGGGAAGTAAACAACGAATCCTGGAACCACTTGACGGAAAAAACTGTCCATACCACCGCGCCGGGCACAGCACGCGTGCCATGTCGCCGCATGAGGCGTTGGACCAGGGGGAAAGGGGAAGTACCAATTTCAACAAAAAAAACCTGGTAGGGGGCAAAGTGCCACATCGACCGGGCGGGGCACCTTGATCATCGGACCGATAAAACCCTCGCGTCCTGCGGTAAACCTCAACCTGCGGGCAAGCGGACAGCCACCAGCCAATGAAAAGCTGCTGGAAACGAGACGAACTAAGTCACGCAGAAAACCAGCGTATCGGGGCAAGGCGAGAGCAATACGGAAGGGCCAAGACTGGGACAGGGTGGGGGAACTCATGGATGAAAGGTCTCTTATAGCGCAAAGTCGAGCGCAAAAAATATAGGACGCCTGGCAGGGCCTGGACCAGCGCGGAAGTGGGACAGCAGGCAAAAATCGAAAAACCGGCTCGATCAACGGCATGGGGGGATCCCGGCCCAAAAGCGCGCCGGGGGCAACCAAAGCTCAGTCAGACTAGGAAGGAGGGACCTGCAAATCCCTATTGATGCACTCGAAAAGGGCGGTAGGCGGCCACTCATCGCAGGGAAAAAGAGAGGGAAAACTTGGGAAACTATTTCCACTGAATCGCACTGCATGGAACCTGATCATCGGCCCAGGACGGGATTTCATCCCAGACCAGATACGAACCTAAATAAAAAAGGGAACCCCGCGCGACATAGGTAACGGGAATAGACCAAAAACTGCCGTGGCATCTCAGGCCTATCGAACCGACCTGAGGACGAACAGGAAGGAGGAACAGAGCGAGGCCGGAAGCCTCGGGTAGGGATGCCGCTGGACAGGGAGCTGGAAAGGTGGATGGGGGAGTTTTAGGAACTGGTGCCACCAGATCGACAGGTGGGCACCAGCAGAGCGCGGTCCAGGGTTCACAAACCGGGGAAAAATCGGAGCATAAAAAATTCGTGGTCGCGATAGTCGCGCAACAACAACTGAGGAGAGGGGACTAGGGGCAGCTGAAGAGCGAGGGTGACAACACTCGGACCCGTTGGGCGCACAGTGAGAGCACATCGGTAGAGCACTGGGGTGCACAAGTTCGGACCAGGGCCATCACTTCAAGTCCATGCCAGGAACACAAAAGAAAAAGGACCTCGCTACGTTTGAAGAGTAATGCGGCAAACGCTGGATGGGCAATCCCGCAGGCGGGTGCAAATAAAGTTCCAAAGCAAAAAGGGAGGGTTCAAAAACGGCATACATCTTTCGCTAACGTAAGAGTGCAGGACGAGCTTGGGGGAGAGAGGGTAGTAAGGGGGGGTAAGACTCGATACAGGGAAGCTGGCCTCATTGGGGGGCGGGGGAAAGCCGTACAAGCAGCATTTCGGACGTCGTCAAGGAAGTCGGGACAGGCTATGAGGGAGGAGAGAACGGGAAGGTGACAGAAGGAATTTGCAAATAAAAGTTCGTCGTGGCGGCTCGCCGGATGCTGGTAAGTCGGGGGTAATAAGAGAGAAATGTGGGGGGTTAGACGGTACTCACGATGCCGGGGATCAGAGACACGGATTTGGGCGCACGAGCGGACCCAGTGCAACTTCGGAAGAAGCGAAGTGTGGACGCTCGGAACAACGCGTTTAGGACAGAACCGATGCGCCCCTTGCGGGACCGTGAAAAGGGGGGCCATGGAGACCCGACCAAAAAGGGGGAGGAGCCAAGCTCATCAGGATTACGTTCAAGGAGGAACAGGAGGGTCGGTTAAATATACCACGCCCCGCGGAGGGCGTCTCCAGAACAACGAGGAATGGGGAGGGCCAAGAAAAGAAAGTTTACCTGGTAAAACGAAATTGATTGAAAAAGAGTGCAAGCCTGACACTTCGGGCCAATCCCAACTCAGGTGAAAGAGACGGTGAAAAGATATTTCATGAGGGAGGGAGGTCACGCGCGCAGCGTACGGCAGCGGCCTCGGAAAAAAGACGTCACAGGGGTAAAACGGAGGCCTGTGATCGGTTCTGAGAGCCCTAAGGAGTGAGGGAGGGTCCCTCCTCGAAGGGACCACCCTGAACTAAAGGAAATCCGGTCAGGGGTCCCCGTTGTGGGGGGGACACCGAAGGAACAAGCAGAAGAGAAGTTACAAAGGAGAACTCACGGCTTGGAATGACATAACGACAGTTTGGTCGCCAGAGTTGGGCTCGGAGAAGACAACAGAGACAAACCAGAGGCGGAATCAGAAGGAACAAAATTCAGAACTAGGGATGGCCACCGACCGACGCTGCAGGGTGCAGACAAGAAAGCACTGCTTAGTGAACATAGGAAGCAGATTGTTCAACAAAACAGGGGGGGGGACGCGATGAAACCAATTTCTTTACGAGTGCCCCTTGCAGCTCTTAATTGAGAGACCTATCCAGTGGGCTAACTGTAAAATGCGGGGACGCGACATCAGAAGGTCTTTCACCGAGTCGGGAGGGGGGGGGGGGGCTTTTTTTGTTTGGATCGGTGGAGGTCACCGCGAACAAGTAGGGGGGGGGAAGATGAGACTACGAATGCATCTTCGCTGGGAGAGGTGCGAACCGGGCTTTCACAACGAAACCAAGTTGCTCGGCTTACGGCAAAGACGGACAGGGTCCGAAAAACTTACGGCAGGATTACCGAGGAATCGATTGGGGGGAAAGAACAAGAACTCGCTCAACAAAAGAGGCGTAGACGGGACCTGTTGACCCTTATCGTAGGTCGAATCACGGAGGACCGCCGAGTTTCTGGGAGGGGGGCGCGAGTGGAGGGGGTAGGGGAGATGCCAATCTCTGCATCGGGAATTGAGGGGGTTCTCTCGACCTAAGGGAATTCACAATAAGATTCTCTCGAGTCCTTGTTGGACGGGGGCGGGGCGTTGAAGGCGGCGGGGGAAAATCAGACCTGCGGGTAATGTCGAGGGGGAAAAGGAGTCGAGGAAATGTGCTTGGAAAAAACATAAAAAGAGGGAGGAGAACGGCAATGAAAAGAGGGTTGTTAGCACCATGGGGACTTTCGTTTAGCCCGCCGAAGGAAGGGTGTCCGAAGAGGCGTCGACACATGAACAAACCGGAATGAGAAACAGTGTTGAACTCATGCCATGTCCAGGGAAAAAACTCCGGGCCGTGGCCACGTTCGCACAAACACGACAGCACAGTCGTAAGAAAACTGGACAAAAAGACGCCATTAAATACCGGGGGGGGGGAAACCTGAAGAAGTGACAGAAGAACACGCCCCCAGTCCCATTAAAAGTCAGGGGGGGGACTTCAACCAGCAACGTACTTGCACCAACTCTAGACCGCTGACCGGGGATACTACTTTATAAACCTTTGCAGCTAACGCGATAGCCATAGGGCTGGGACTGGAATTAGATTCTTTTCACGAACGGCGAT
>Ga0179593_1499582_pt1 | contig 14749 bp, 30 predicted proteins | sample CZODoug2_1_08_16_FD_185931 | JGI IMG/M metagenome (GOLD analysis project Ga0179593, IMG submission 185931) | Vadose zone soil fungal communities from Angelo Coast Range Reserve, California, USA - CZODoug2_1_08_16fungal (PacBio error correction) | ecosystem: Environmental > Terrestrial > Soil >...
CAGTAATCCAGGAACCGGTTTCTTCTTTCAAAAAATCTACGTTAGGGCTTCCAGGGTTAGTTTCCATGCGAGCACAAACACACGTTGGGAAGCGGGGAAATAAGCACAAAAAGGAAAAGGCCCCCCCAGGGCTGTAGGGCACGCAAGGGGGGGATAATATATAATCACACATATCAAGAGGAATTGGTTAAAAAGGTGGGAAGATGAAAAGGAAAAAGGGAGGTGACTATAAAGGGGGGGAGGTAACCGCCTCGCCCAGAGGAAAGTCTCTATGATAACTCACAAAAAGGGACTAAAAAGAATAAGTCCAGAGTCCAAACTAACCGAGATAAAGACGGAAAAGGGAAATGGGTACGTTGGGACAACATGAGGATCGTGCCCATAACCTGTAAAGGTTTCACATAAAAGGGACGAAAAAAATAAGACGCCATTTTTTTATTCCACGAGCGGGCACGAATAACTCACTGGTTGATTGGACAAAAACAAGCGGGTCCGTCAATGTCGGAAGAAAACAAGCCAATTTACAACATTAGGAAAAGACATGGGAGGAAATTAAGGGGCAAAAGGACAAGTTTTGGGGGTGGGGTCTTGTGGTTATCACAAAAAAGGACAAAGAGGCCTAAAAAACCGGGTGGATTTGCACTGTCGCAACGATATAGCGGAGTAAAGAAACGGTAAGTGGGGGGCTTGAACAAAACACCCTTAGTGTAAAAAAATTAGTGAGGAAGCAGGGGGGAGGGGGTGGGGGGGGTGTGGGTGTTGGGGGGTGGAAACCCAGGGGGGAAAGCCGGGCCTTATAGCAGTAATGGGCAGCCTTTGGTAGGGAAGGGAATAAAGGTTATTAGAAAGGAATTGATCCAGAAGCGCTGGGCGCGGATAAGGGCGGTTGGTTGGTGGGGGGGTGAAAGGGGGGGGGGGGGGACATGGGTCAAAGGTCTGACCTGGGGAGGGGTAGTTCAAGATAGTAAGGCCGGGGCCGGATGGGATCAGGCAATGAGGAAAAAGGTTCCCAAGGGTGGAACCGCCTAAAACTTCAGATTGAAATCCCGGTAAATTGAGGGGGGGGGGGGCTTGAAAATTCGGGGGTAAAAACGAGGGGGGGGAGTGGAAAGATGAAAAAGGGTAATTGTTGGGATCAGTTGGGGTCACACTGAGACGGGCCCAGTGCTTTTGGGAAGGCCCAAAAAAAGGGGATTGGGGGCTGAAGGGCTGAAAAAGGTGACATACTGATAACTAAACATTATCAATACTTGTGAAGAGGAAGGCAAAACCCATGTGGGGTCCCACCAAGAGGATATGAAAAGGAAGGGTGAAAGGGAAGGGAAAAAACAACTGACAGGGGGGGAAGGGTTGGTCCCCAGGGCGTTTCAGCAAAGGGTAAAAGGGAGGGAAAGGAGGTTACTATGAAATTGTGAAACCCTAACGAAAACAAGGGGTGGGGGGTGAAGAAATGGCAGCAAAGAAATTCACCAAAGGACACAAACGCGGTGACCATTAAATGCTGGCTAAGTGGTATGGATTTGGACCGACCCCGATGAAAAAGGTGAACGGAAAAAGGTTGATCAATAGGACTGCCCTGCGTGCGGGGGCTGACAAGCGCGGGTGGGGGGTGGAGGAGGGGGTTATGGTGCGTGGGAAATAGGAGAAGACTGTTAAAAAGGAGGGGGGACACCAAAAAGGGAAGGGGAACTTGTGGACAATCGCAGGGTGCCACAGCTGTCACAAGAATTGAATGGGGGTGATGTTTAAACACAAAAAAACACGTTAAAAGGGAAAACACGCAGGAACGGAGATTGGAAAAAAGACCACCAAAAAAAAAAAAAAAAGGAGCGATGGGGGGGGTGTGTGGGTTTTTGGGTTGGGTTGGGTTTTTTTTCCCATCCTAAAACAAAAGGGGTTCACTGGGACACGGGGGGGGCGTGAAACACGGGGGGCATTGAAAACTTTTAGGGGAGTGGGTTGGGGAAAAGGACGGGGGGGGAACTGGGGGACCTGGGGTCAAAAGCATCAAGGGACCGAGGTACCACCCAAAATTGTCTTTTCTTTCAAACCAAAAAAAGGGGGGTAAGGGACAAAAATCCAAACAATTAAAAACATGGATTATACGGGCAATGCTGGAAGAACAGGTAGAGACGTGGCTGAAAAAAGAAAGAGTTGCCAAAAGTTACTGCAACCTATGAAAACACGGTCACTCCATGTCTAAAGGAACTGGAATGGGTTGCAGAAGGGAGACCCAGGCCGGGGACAAAAAGGAAAGGGGAGGAAGGGGAACCGGTATAATGAGCTGGGGGAAGAAAAGACAGGCGACACCAACACAACCCACATGTAGGAGGAAAGGAGAGAGTTAGGTTCAAAGGGAGGAGGATCACAGCGGCAAGGGAACAGGGGAAAAAAAGGAAATCCTTGTACTCATTTGGCGCCGTGCAGTGTTAAACCATCCGTTTCTGGTATTGAACTTGCATTACAGGGCTGGTTGGGGAAAATCGTTCTGGGGGGAGAAAACGGAGAATTAGTCCGAATGGGGAGGGAAAGTGGTGGCAGTTTGCGGGGATCCAGGTGGAATGGAAATCAATAAAAAAAAAAGTGGGGCAGGGTGGACCCGAACAGGGTCCATGGTCAGCCAAAGAAGCCCAGGGACAGTAAACCTTGTTAGAAACGGAAAGAAAAGCGGTTAAAAAAAAAATGAGCTTCGATCAATTAAATACGTTTTTGGTCAAAAGGGCCAAAACAGCAAAAACGGATTGAAGCGGGGCACAGCGATTAAAAAGTACCGAACAAAAGGCGTGTCAACAAACTCCAGTTTTGTAACCAGGGTCTTCATAATAAAGGGCCCAAGAACAATGAGTTCAACAAAAAAATGGGAAAACCAATGCACAAAAGGCAGGTACCAACACAGCACTGCCCGTGGCAGATAGAACGGATACTGTGGGTACACCAAAGGTCAAGAAGAATCAGGGCTGGTCAAATACATAAAGGGGTCATAGGTGAAAAAGAGCAATAGTGGCATTAATTGTTTGCAGAAGAAGGGAAAGGAAGAGGACGGATGATAAATACAGAGGGGGGTAAAAGAAGAGAAGACAAAAGGGGATCGCTATCTTTCATAACCACCGTAAAAAAAAAAAAAAAATTGGTAGTCCCCACAGGAAAAAAGTTTTTGTCAATGCAGAACAACCCTGGAAAAAAGAATACCTCCTTAAACGGACGCAAAGGGGGGGGGGGAACGCAGTAAACCACAATCAGTTGAGGGGGTAAAAAAAAGAAGCAAAGAGTAGCGTTAAGGGGGGGGTAATGAACAGGTCAGACCAATGGAAGCCTTCAGAAAAAAAGGGGGTATTGGGGTGACCGAACATTACAAAAGAAAAGCCAAGATGTGACCATAAGCATAAGAGAAAGAACAAGCCGGGGGGAAAAGCAAAACCACCAGAATTGTTATGGCTTCTTTAATAGCAGTTGGGGGGAAAAAAAAAAAAAAAAAAAGGGGCCGATCATACTAACTCAAACGCGGTTCCTTAAAACTAAGACAGCCCCTGAGAGGTCGAACGGGAAATTCAGGGAAAACAGGTTTTCGAGAAACATCAAGATCATCCAAAAAACCACGGGTAATCACCGACAACAAAAACGCGGAAGATCACGAAGCCTGGAACTTACTTTCAAAGTAAAAGGAGGTGGACTATAAGAAAGTAGAGGCTAAAAGAAAGGACAACGTGCCCAAGAAATGTCAGAGAAAAGGAGCCGCAATGACCCGGTTTTTGCCCAAAGAAACAAACAACAAAAGACCTGAGGTGAGTTGTACATGGACGTTTCAGAAAGAGGAGGGTGCCATGCCTACCAGTGGGCAAAGGCCGGTCGACGGAAATAGGTAAAAAGCAAAAATGATCCAAGGGGTGAAAAAGGGCGAAGGACCGTTTTTGGGAGAAGAAAAAAGCGAAAAGAGGGGGGGGGACCAACTGTCCCATTGAACGATTAGAGAAAACAATGAAGGGAAATGAATGGGGGTCACCCCTTTATAACTAGTGGATAAAATACCGGAGGTGGCAACGCCAAACCAAGGACGGTTTGGGACGATTCGAAGGGGGGGGAATAATGGAAGTGGGAGGTGTACTGGGGGGAACGGTTAAAAACCAGGTGGAAAAACTTTAATGGTGCACCGTTTTGGTCGGTCTTAAAAAATACTGGGGAGTTGGCTTCGTAGAAACTGGAAGTTGCAAAAGGAAAGAGTAGGTCCAAAAGATGAAAATGCGCGGGGTATGAAGTGAACCTCACTGGGGCGTCAGAGGGGAACTTTGGAAGGGAGAATAGATATCTTTTTATGGGGGCGGGACCGGGAAAATACCTTCAAACTGTAAAAAAAAAATCAAATGGATGCACGTGAACGGGGAAGATATGAAAGTCAAATGGGAGGGTTATGATCTTGAAAAGTTAAGAAAGACATATAAACAAAAAAGGGGGGGCGAAGGGCGGATTAGGGGGTTGTCCTTAGTTCATGCGGAAAAAGGGGGGGTGCATCAACATGAATAAGAAGAATATGGGTGAAGGGTGGCTTGACTCATGGGGGGAGGCAGGACGATTCGCAAAACCCAACGGACCAACGGGTGAGGGAAAAAAGAAGTAGATCGGGACGAGACAGGGAATTAAAAGTGGGTGAAAAGAACCTCGATATGAACTGAGTTTACTTTCCCCAAGTGTCCAGAGCAAAAAAGGGGGAACAAAAAAAAGGAAAATATCAACAACCCAAAAAACCCCACTGGAGGAGCAAAGGGGGAGGGAGATTGATAGACACCCATATAAAAAAAGGAATGGAATCAAGATTTAAAAAAGATTGAATTCGAAGGTCAGCAATGGGGAAGTGCTAGGCTCAAGATCATCAGAAAAAGGAAAAGGTACAGAATCGTCCTCGGGGGGGGGTGAAAAAGCCGCTGCGCAGGGGAACGAAGGCACGCGATACACGGGGGCCTATTTGACGGGTGAAAAAGGAAAAAGGAAAAGGGGACAGGTAAAACACCAGGAGGTAAAAAAAAACATAAAGTAAAAGTTTGTGTACGGAGAACAGTGAGCAGTGCCTCGGAATCGGCCAGAAGGGGACGAAGGAAAGAGGTGCCTTTCCGAATCAACATATAGGACTCGTAAAGGATTAAATGGAACCTATGGTGGGAAAAAATGAGGGAAAGCGGGAAGGGGGGTACGTCTAGAATCCATGGGGCATTTGGGACCATATTCCTGGGCTTTTGCCAGTGACACAAGACAAGTTACGGGGACTGGGACAAAATGGGGGGGGATGAAAAAAAAAAGATAAAAAAGCAATAAAACCTAAAACTCAACGAAAAGTTATTGCCTGTCAAGGACCCGGCTATGGGGAAAAAACGAGGGAAGAAAGCGGGAAAAGGAAAAGGGGGGAAAAAAGGGGAGGAAAAAAAACGTTGGAATAGGGAAGAAAAAGCAGTTGGTGGGTATGTGTTGAGTAGGAGGGGGGAAAAAAAAAACAAAAAGAAGCGTCCTTCACAGAAGAGGGGATTTCAGAGGGGGGGAAGGTAGGGAATAATCAAAATGGATTAGACAGAATTATTTTCAAAAGAACGGCGGATAAGAAGGTGTGTGTTGGGGGGGGGGGGGGATGTGAGAAAAAAAAGGGGGGGGGCGTCGATGAAGTCAAGCTGGAACCTGGAATTCAAATATCATCAAGGTGGCTGGATGGGGCAGAAGGGAAGAGGGGGAAAGTCCAGGTGAAAGGAAGGAGGAGAAAAAGCTTAGAAAGAAAACACGAAATTATGGTCTTTTTAATGGGGGGGGGGGTCAGGGAAGAGGGACCTGAAAACGTTCCACATCAAGCATTTAAGGGAACATCCCCCTTGGAAAAGGAAAGGGGGGAAAGGGATCAAAAAACACGGGAAAAGGGAAAAGAAATGCTAACAGAGTAGTACAGAATTGCGGCAAAGCAATTGTCCGAAAATGTTTTTATGTAAGGGAAAACGGTCCTTGTGGACTTGGGGTGGGGGACCAGGAAAAGGGACCCGGGGGAAGGAAAAAAGTTAGAGGAAATTTAATGGTCAGGTTTGGGGGTGGGGCGGAGTGTGGGGAAAAAATGGCATTCCAACATTCCAAACCGGACCATAAGGAAAAAAATTTAAAAAAGGGAACTGCCTAAATGTAAAAAGCCGCAGGAAATGATGAGGAGCCGGAAAAGGGGGGTCACAGGAAAAAAGCAATTCCGTGACAGGTAGGTGGCGGGAGGGGTGGCAGGTGTGAGTGGGGAAGAATGGGGGGAGAAATGGCACGGGGGGTGGGGAAAAACTTCGGACAACAAACTTGGAAAAAGGAAAGTTTGACCCTGGGGGGGAAAACAGTGTTTCAAAAAGATGGAAACGAGCGGGGGGGGACGAATATATCAAAAGAAGAAGAGGGTTGGGCACTTGGGAAAAACAAAGTTAATTAAAGGGGGGAAGACGCAGAAAAAAAGGGGGGGTCAAAAAAAAAAAACTCTGGGTTAACCGTGGTACTAAACCAGGGGGATCATGAAAATATTATCTGGGACAGAAAAGGGAAAGAAAAATGGTCCCCCCAAGAAGGAACAAAAAAAGTGTATGATTACAATACCGGAATAAAACGCTTTTAGAAACGAGGACAAGGGCGGAGAGTTTAAGAACGGGGAGGAAAAAAAAAAGGGTCCCACAGTAAATTGCAAGTCATCGACATGTCTAAAAAAAGGGAAAAGTGTCACTGCTCCAGGGGGGGAGCCCAAAGGGAAAATAAAAGTTATGGAAAAACAAAGTGAAAACATATAGGAAGCTGGAGCCGCAAAAAACCTGAGGATCCAAAGACGCAGCAAAAAACGCGGTATTCTTAGTAGAAAGAGAGAGAGCGCGAGTCACTGCAAATGAGAAACCAGTGTGAATATCCCGTTCCATTGGGGGGTCGGCCTGGCGACAAATAAAAGCTTTAGATGGGGGAGAAAAAAAAAAGGGAAAAAAGTAAAGGAAGATGGGGGGGGGGGGAAAGCAAAAAAAAGAAAGAACCTGAGGGGAGAACACTCAAATAGTCAAATTGAAATTGGTGGGACTGTTGGAAGGTGACACTAAAAAAAGGGGGGGGGAGGTGGAGGACGGACGGGGGGAGGGAAACCAACAAACCTCAAAGTTTTGGGAAAAACCAAGAGTTGGGTAAACCCCGGAAAAAACATGACTGGGTGGGAGGTCGCTGTTCCATTAAAGGCCCGGTGATGGGTTTATGGAAAACAATCAAGAGATGTCACAGGCACCGGGGGCGAGGAAAAGGGTAAAACGGACACCGGAAAGGGGAAAAAATTGACATCTTCAAAGTAGGGGGCGGACCCACCTACGAAGGAAAAAGAAAAGTATTGTCAGCAAAACCAATGCCCAAAAAAAACCGCGCCATCAAAAGAAGAAACGACACCCCTTCCTGGGGAGACGAGGGGGATACACGGAAAAACCAGGTACGTTAAAAGAGTTGAATCAAAAATTGGCATATGGCGCACCATGGCCGGTTTTTTCCTTTCTAAATGATGGGAAGGAAAAGGGGGGGGGGAAGAACCCAAAGGGGGCGGGTGGAAGGAAAAAAAAAAAAAAACATGGCGGCAAGAAGGATACGGGGGTTGCATACAGCCCTGGGGGAAAAAAAAAAGTGACCACAACTGTGGGGTGAGAATCGAAAAAGGGGGCAGAATAACCACGACCATGTTTTCGACATGGCAGCTCATGTGTATAAAGAAAAAGCCAACGTAGACTATGAAAGTGTGAACAGGGAAACGGGGTAAAAACCCAGGGTCAGGCCGGGTGTGACCAAGCCGGGGGGGAAAAGCCATGAACAAGGAACCCCCATGGGATCATCTAAAGAGAAACCCAATCCCTTTTCAAAGCAAAGAAAGGGGGAAGGAGGCCAAGGGTTGAAACGCAGTGTCTCCGACGGACAAATTAAAGTCCAGAATTGATGCCACACCGAAATATGAAAAATACGGAAAAAAGGGGTCAAAAAAGAGGAAGCGTCAAAGAGCCACGAAGCTTATCACCTCAAAAAAAAAAGCCCGAAAGGGCAGAAAAAAAAAACCACGGGGAGCATGAAATTGGGTAAAGAGGTAATAAGAATGGCAGAAGCCCATCTATACGCTATAACAAACGATTGAAAAAGGTGGCAAACCAACCACGTAACAAAAAAAAAGCACGACGAGGGGCCGTATGAGGGGGTGTGGCCAGAAGTAAAACACTAGTGGGGGAGGGAGAGAAAAAAAAAAAAAAAAGGGGGAATGCTAGGACAGGCGAATGTGAGGAACAGCCAGGGGTAAAAACTTTAGAAGCTGGTAAGGGGATGAATAACAAAAAAGACTTAAAAACACTTTGTACGGTAACTGGGGTTACTAAAGGGGAAAGGAAAGGATGGGGTAGTTCACAAAAGGATTCGAATTGAACTACCTCAAAGGGTCGAGTTCCGATAAGCTTCTGAGGGGAAAAAGGTATGGTACCAGGGGGGGGGTGACAGAAAGTGAGGGGTCCTGTGGGAGGGGTAAAAGCTGGGGGTCTGCCTAAAGGTCTTGGCATAATTAGGAAACATGGGGAAAACTCGCTGAGGACGACACGGGGGGCAAGGTTCAAAAGGCTGATGAGGAAGGAAATACACGGAAATAGAGAAGTTGTCTTGCAAAAAACGAACGAAGAAGAGCACTTAGGGGGAGGAGAAAAAAAACAAAATCAGGGGTCATCGGGGGTTTGAGGGGATTAGTGTAAATTCCCGAGGGGAGGGAAGGGGAGTACAGTCACACCGTGTCAGGAAAGCAAAGGGGGGGGGTCTTAAAAAAAAAAAAAAATGTTGGAAAGGGGGGGGATTATGTCCAAAGGGGTCAATTTGGGCTGGGGGGCAGAGAAACAAAATGGAGAACGTAGAAATAAACGCGTGGGAGAAGACATGAGTAATGAACCGGCATCAAAAAAAAAGAATGAAAAAAAAAAAACACAAAGGGAGATGGAAAAAGGAGAGGAGCATAAACAAATTTTTGTCGGAAACCACAAAGAAAACTAAGGGGTTGGCTCTCAAGAAGTGCTTGACCAGGCGACCAAAACACAAGTTGGTAGGGGAAGGAAATAATCACCACCAAGAAAGCCAAGACCTTGATCTCACCACGATGGTATTGAGGGGGTTTTGGAAGAAGACAAACCTATCAAGAATAGGGGATGGGAAAAACTAGTAATTGGACGATGAACAAATGGTTTCTAGAAAATCAACTAGGCTGCCCGCAGAAGAAGGAGAGTTGGAAAAAATCGTAGTCAGGAAAGAAAAAAAAGCCAAGAGGAAAACAGAGGAAAAAAGAGCGTCAAATCGGAGAGGGGGAACGTTGCCACGAGATCAAGAATTCTGAAAATAAAATGGAAGACCGACTCCGCATGGTCCTCAGAAAAAAGCGTGCAAAAAAAATCGGAAAGGGGGGGGGGGGGCCGCTGAGTTGGGGAAAAAAAGGGTTCTAGATGGGGGATTTTAAATCAATATAGTTCCTGAAAAGTACGTTTGAGGTTGGGTCAATTGTTAGCGAAAAAGGGCATAAGCAAAAAGTGTACCGACACTGGGGTGGGGTCCTTAACTGATGGGCGGGGATCCAGAAAAGGGATAAATGGGTGGGGGCGGCAAACAAAACTGGGGGGTATTAAAAGTAATGGAAAAAGAAACGTTGTGTTGGGGGGGGTTGGGGGTAAACCCGGAAACTAAAGCGGGATGTAGGGGATTAAAAAAAAATTTGCAAAAAAGAATATTGATGAAAAAGAAAAAGGGGGGCAAGAGAGAGGAAGCCAATATCAGGGGTGTTGGGGGGGAGGGGGGTGATAGCGTCAGAATGGAGCTCAGGACTACAAGGTGACATTTAGGGAGAAGAAATTCAGAAGTCGGTTTTGTGGGAAAGGACAAAACAAATTGAGGTTAACAGTGGAGGGAGCGGGGAAGCTTAAGCAAAACCGCTGTGTTTGAAAGGTCTGAAATTCTTGATTGACAAGAACGGGTCCGGTGGGTCACATGGCGGGAAAATCCCCCCTTGTTAAAGCGGTCTCGGAACACGCAATACAGCAGGGGGAAAGTGCAAAAAAAAAAATACTGAGCTAAAGGGAAACGAAACACATGGTCCCGAAGGATGATTTGAAGAAAAAAAAAGGGGAAAAGGAGGTCCTGGGTTGACATTTTGTTTGGGAAAAGGGACTTTTGGGGGGGAATGCAAAATTCGGGAGATGGAAGGGGAAGTGCCGGAACAAAAAGGTATCAATGCATCAAGGAAGTAGGAAAAACGAAAAATCTTGGGCTAAAAGGTGTGGGGTGAAAGGTGTAGTCTGGGACGAAGGGATGATAGGGAACCGGTCAAGGTCGGTCAGGGACCCTGCTCGCCGGGTTTGGGGACCAAAAAAAAGCGCTGCCTGGGGTAGGAGGAAAAAAGCGTGGGAAATTATGAGAAAAGGAAGGCAGGGGTGGGACCACAGTTGAAAACGTTGGAGAATCGTGGGGGGGCCCAGTCAAAGATTTACGTGTGGGGGTCAGGGGGGAACACCTTTATGTTGAGGGGGGAAGTGGGAATGGGACGGGAAGACGCGGGGGATGGGGGAAAAGTTACTAAATGGGGGTTCACTGGCCGGGCCCGTTTGCGTGGGGGGGAGGAAAGGGGGAAAAGGGGGTAACGCCAACGAGAACCAAAGGGGGGGGAAAAAAAGTGGACTGAGGGATAAGACAGAAGAAAAAAGGGGGGGGTGATTGAAACTTAAACCAAATTCATGAATTGGGGGGGAAGGCGCACACAGAAGTGGGCCAAAAGGATGGAGGCACCGTCGTCAAAATTCCCAACAAAGAAAGTCCCTGACGAAAAAAAACAGCAAGTCAGATAACGGGGAGGGGGACGGCCAGGTTATGTGGAAATGAGAAGGAAATGATGCATCAACAAGGAGGAGGGAAAGAGAAAAAAAAAAAACGGCTTCACCGGTCAAACTAACAAAGGAATGGAACGTGGATAAGGGCCCCTGGCGGTAAAAAAAAAGCAGGAAAGGGGGGGGGGTTCCGAGGGAGAAACGGATTAATCAGTGGGGACAGAGTGTCTTTTGTGTACAAAAAAACCCGTCGAAGGAGTCCCGAAAGTTAGGGGAAAATTTGGGCGTTGTGTCGGTATCGGGAGTAAAGAGGGGCCGTTGTTGGCGAAAAACCAAGGAAGGGCCATACACCACAAATAAGCCAAAAGGGGGGGCATCCAGGGACCCGTGGGAACCCGGAAGAACCGGGGGGAAGACGCGTCGAATACAGAAGTTGTTTGGGAAGAAAACCAAAAAGGAAGGGGACGAGTGGAAAAAAACAAACGGGAAAGATTGGGGGAAACACGGAAATGCTTGGGTTCACCAAACCTTTTGGTAAAAAGGGGGAGAATAATGAACTCCATTATGTAAAAACACAAAGAACAACAGGCGTAAAAAAAAGAAAAACCCCGGCAGAAGAGAAAAAGACGGAATATTCTAGGCAGGCAAATAAAAATAGTGCATAGGGCAGCAAAGGGGGGATGCCGTGGCAAAACTGGGGGCGGGGAGGAATCAAATTGGAAAAAGTTCGAAAGTAGGTCTGAATGGCCAGAGGAAATGTTAAAGAGATAACTGTGCATGCAACCGTAAAAAAAAGTACCAGGAAATGGTTTTTTCAACACGTCTCACAACCGGGATAAAAGCACATTTCTAGGGCCAAAGGGGGGGTTTCGGCAGGCCGGAAAAACTTATGGGGGAACGTCGCAAGGGGTGCAGGAGGGGTCGAAAGCATGCCGGAAAATCCAGGAGGGGGGGAAGACAGTAAATTATACACCCGGGGGTTATTAAAGAACCGATCGAAAAAATCCATTGGGGGACAACAAGACAACGATAAAAAGGGGGGGGGTAAAAGTAGGAAAGGCGTTGAAAATCAGCTCGTGAACTGGGAAAAAAAAAGCATTCCATAACAATCGCCAAAAAAGGAATATTTCCGAAGAAAGTCCAGAGTTACAAAAAATACAGAAACACGTGCCCAATCAAAAAAGACAAAAACAATAGAAAGACAAGACACGAAAAAAAAAAGAGACCGCCCACGGGGAGCAGGAAAAAAAGAAGAAAATTATTAAGCCTAAGGGCCCAAAGGGCCGGACGCTATAAATAAGGAAGAGAAAACTTAAATTTTCCACCACAAAACAAACGCCAAAAAGGAAGTGCCTCCTAAATTGAGCCCCTCAAAAAAGGGGAGAAGCGATCAATCGTCAAAAGCCCGAATATCCAGGTCAAGGGAAGCCGATGGGCCTGGGGGGGAAGGAAAATGTAAGAAGACTGAGGTCCCAACCAGGAGGGAAGGAAACATGAGGGGGAAAGGAAAAAGTTAAAAAAACCTTCCAAATGCTTGAAGGGGGGGGAGATAAACTACAACAAAAAACGCTTTGCCACATAAAAAGGGAAAGGGGGAGGAGGGGAGAAGTAAGGGTGATTCTTAGGTTCGGCAATTTGGAGGCCGGTAATATGGTAAAAAAAGGAAAAAGAAGGTTCCTTGAACGGGGATATTTCAAGGGAAAAATGGATAGTGACCGGAGGGATCTCGTAGGGGTACTTGGGAAAAAAAAATTGAACGGAAAAAAGCAACGGCGGCGTGTAAGGTAAAAAACGAAAAAGAGTAGAAAAATATATGGTTTCCCAAGCTGCGAGAGAAATAGAAGTTATTCTGTCAAGAAAGGGGGGAAGGAACAATGAGTTTCCATTGGTACTCAGAATCAAAACTATGTTTAGTGGGGGTGATATTAAAGAGTCACACCGGAGCAAAGGGGTGTATTGGGAGGGTGGGGATTTGTTGTGAGGGGGGAAGGTGAAAGGACAATGGGGAATGAAGAAGGGGGATAACGTAGGACGAATAACTATAGGAAAGGCACATCGCGGAAATCAAAAAAACACAACGGGGAAAGAGAGATAATCATGAGAGTTGAGGAGGCCTGGGGAAAAAACATCGAAGTGTTGATACGTGGAAATCATTAACAATGCAGGGAACAACTTTGAAGAAGGGAAATAAATCACAACTGGTAAAGAAAGAACACAACCTGGGCAGTATTAGGTATAAGCAAAATCATAGGAGGGAATTTGGTCCTGGGGTTAGAAAGATGATGATTGGGGGATCTATTCAAGAAAGTACTTCGCAAAAAGAAAGAAAAGGTATCGAGACGAAACCCGGATAAGTAAAACGCTGAAAGAAGAGGGTAGGGGAAAAAAAAGCCGAAGATCCGCGCGGATGGGAAACAGGTTCAAAAAAATATACACGAGAGACCCGGGAAGGGTCAACAAGAAGACATAACGGTGCAGGGAAACAAATAAGAAGCCTGTCTTTTAAAACCGGGAAAAGACGTTTGGGTAGGAACCAGGGAAAGTGCAAAATCAAGGCGAGGGCCATTTAACAAATGCCTCAAAGGGGTTAATTCACGGGGGACAGGGAAAAGGGTTATCAGGGGCAAAGGGGGGGGGGGTATCTAAAAAAGAAGCGGCCTCACAACACACGGGGGGGGGGGCAGCAAAAAGCCAGGACAGAGGGGGTCAATGAAGGCGGCCAAACAATTAAATTACAAAGGAAAAAAGGGAGGGCCGGGGGAAGGGGGGGTGGGGGGTGGTGGGGTTGGAAAAAACAGGGAGCAAAGGCTGTGGTAAGGAAAAAGGGCCGCAGAAATATTATTATCCAAAGGAATGGGATTAGAAAAGCTAGGGAACGAAAGGATAGTACGGGGGGGGTTTTTATTGGGAAGAATGGCGCGATGAAGCGTCCAGAAACCTGGGTGAATGGGTGGGCGAGGAGGGGGGTGGCGCAGGTTAAGGGGAGGGTACAGGTTAAAGAAGCGCGAAACTGCGGTTCCTCTAAATAAGGGGAAAAGGCTGGGGTAAAACGAAAAGTGACCGCCTTTTCCTTCTGCGTCAACATCCAATCAAAACGGGTCGTGGGGAAAAAAGGAAATTGGGACCCTGGCGAAAGATCGGGGACCGGGGAATCAACTACATGAAAAGGACCATGCAACGAAAAACCAGTGGCGAATTTAGTGGGAGCAAAAGAGGGGGACTGGGGGGCCACGGGGTGCATTATGAAAGAAAGGACTATGGAAGGGCAGGAAGGAGAGTGAAAATGGCCAATCCAACATGAGGAAAAGGTCAAACGCAGGCAGATCTGGGCTAAAGAAGAAAGGTTGTGAGGAAGAGGAATATGCAAAAATTTAAAACTGTGAAAAAAGAAGCTTCCTCAAGGCCTTTTCCGGTGATGGGTGACCTGCGCTGGTTTGTGATGAAATGTTGTGGAAGGAAGAGAGACTGGGGGGGAAAAAGGAAAAGTGGTTGGGGGAATTGAATTATTAAATCCGCAAAAGGGGTGGACCAAAAAAAGGATTTATGGGGGAAAGGGGGGGGGAAAAAAAAAAGGTTCGGAGGGAAAAGACCGAACACTATGTAAATAAAAAACAAAAGATTTTTTCGGAGTAAAGGGGTGCAAACTGGGGGACCGTGGGCTGGAAGAGTGCAGGTGGAGGAGGTATCAACACTGGTGAAATTGGATTTACCGGAAAAAAGGTGAAAAAAAGAACACGGAACAATTCCTAATCAGGGGAAATAAGGTTAAAAAACGTGGGGAGCCACAAACAGAAAGAGGGACAGTTTATAGCAAAGTGTAATCTAAAGGCCTACAGAAAAACGATTGAGTTCGATAAAAACCAAGGAAGGAGTAACGGAAATGTATGCTAAAAAATGTAGAGCAAAAGGAA
>Ga0179593_1528978_pt1 | contig 14749 bp, 13 predicted proteins | sample CZODoug2_1_08_16_FD_185931 | JGI IMG/M metagenome (GOLD analysis project Ga0179593, IMG submission 185931) | Vadose zone soil fungal communities from Angelo Coast Range Reserve, California, USA - CZODoug2_1_08_16fungal (PacBio error correction) | ecosystem: Environmental > Terrestrial > Soil >...
CTGAGAAGAATCGATTCGAGGGGAGACTAATTTAATACGCAAGAACTCATCTCCTCGGCGGCTAGAAAGGGGAGCAGTCGCTCCTGGAGCAGAAAAAAGGAGAGAGGTTTCTCTACAGGTTCGGAGAAGAGAAAAGGTGACAGATAAAGTGTATGAGTCTTGTCTTAAAAGAGGGGAAAGAGGAACCGACCTCAAGATCTTGTGGGGGGGGTCAGAGACACTTTCTTCCGCGGGAGGAGAGAAGTGGGAGAAATTTATAAGGGTGAGTCTCAGAGAGGGGGAAAAAAACTCTACCTCTATTCGCTTGAGTTGGCTCTCATACTCTCGCGATCGAGAAAGGAGGGGAGGCTTGTCTCTCACGACCCTGGTTAAAGAAGAGGGCTTTTCTCTAGCTAGGAAAGAGGCTCTTCTTCTCTTTCACTTGATCAGGGTTGCAATGATCATTCCGCGAGAGAGATACGGAGAAGAGGACAACAGGGAGGGAATAGGAACTTATGGAGTCCCGGTTTCATCGAAAAAGAGAAGGAAAGGCGCTCCATTCTCACTTCGCGGCGTAAGGGACTCGCTAATATCGTATCGGATAGGAGAAAAGGGGGGGGGGGAAGGGGTCCTCAGCCTCGAAGTAAAGGAGAAAAAAAAAGGGCTTTTTGATCTTCGCGCGGATCAAGGAAGAAAAAACTTATTAGGAGGAAAAGAGAGAGATCCCGTCGTAGCATCTCGAAAAAGCACCCGAAGGGGGGAGAGGAGAAACTTTACAGTCGAGGCTGCGCAAAGAAAGAAGAAGCTCTATCTTGCGCGAGCAGGGAAAAAAGGGAAGAGACCTTGCGCCTCCTTTCGCGGGGACTTAGCGGAGCGCTCGATAACCGCTTGACAGACGGAAAAAAGGACAAGGAGGGGAGAATCTACTTGCCCAGCCAGGGAAGGGAAAAGCCTTGCGCCACTGACCAAGGAGGAAGGAGAGGAGGAATCTGTCGGCCCTCGGCCAAAACTCCCGAACACAAGAAAGCCATTCCCAGCGGTCGGAAAAAGAAAACCGCCGCGTCAGGGAAAGAAAGAAGGCTTAGACCACACGCGACTCTATTTCGAGGGGGGTAGGGGGGGGGGATCTTCGAGGCAGGGAAGATCCCCGTAAGGAAAAAAGAGACATCTACTCTCCCCTGTGGCTGGAGGAACCGATAACGCTGAAAAAGGGAGGGCCTCTCCTAATCCCAAAAAGGCGCCATCATCACCGGTGGCGCGAATCTCTAAAAAAGAGAGAAAGAAGAAAGGGAGAAAGGCTCCCGCGCATGGAAGGAAGGGGATTAGTCTCCCCGCGGAAAGCCTCGATCTCTTCCATCCTCCGCCTCTATCGCCAGATAAAAGGGAAACCCGAAGATGTAGTCGGAAGACGCCCACTTCGCGTCGTTCTGGCGGGTCTTGCAAAGAAGCAAAGAAGTTCCGACGCTAAAGGAAGACGATCTCCACCTGAAATCCTCAGCGCGGAGTAAAAGGGAACCCCTCGTCAGTCGGGAGGAGCCTCTCGAGTTCAGCTACAACCCCTCGCAGCATCGGAATGAAAAAGAAGGGGGGAATTTCCTATGCATCAGAAATTCTGATGGTAGGCGAAGAACGATTCGCATCTAGCTCCTCGTCCAAGAAAAGCTCTCGTGGAGCTGCGCGGGGAAGGAGACTTGCGCGGCCAACCAAAGAAGGGAACTATGGGCAGGAGAAAAGGCTATCACCAACGCAAGGGAAGGATTCATCCTTATCGCGGCTGGCAGGTTCTGGGGGGAGGGAATTATCATAAACATCTGACTCTAAAAACGCTCGATCGGGCGGAATAATGCCGCACGGGACAAAAAAAGGGGGGGAGCGTCGGCTGGTTAGCGGAGAGAAGCCTTACCTTGAGGCGGACTGGCCCGTCGGGCGAAAGAAGCTACGAGAGAAAAAAAGCTGGGCAAAAGTGAACGAAGCCGCCGCACGGCAAAAAAAAAAAGGGGGTCGAAAAGCCGCTGAGGGAGCCAAACGAGTGCGTGCGCGAGGGGGACTACGAAAGGATCTCTTGATGGGAAAAAAGAGCCTTCTTCGGGTCGTTCTCTCGGGCGAAAAAAGGGGGGCTCAATAGACTGAGAAAAAGCCTAATGAAGCGAAAAAAACACGCTGTTTGACAGCGAAGCCGACGATCGGAAAAAAAAAAAAAAGTTCCCCAAGAAAAAAAGTCCGGCTTCGGGAAGGAGCCTGCGGCCGGGGCAGGTCGCTGTTGGTGCACCTGCAGGAAAAAAAGACAGGGACCGAGCTTCGTCGCTGGAGAAATGATCTACGTCGGCACGCAGCTCAGGCCCGCCTGATCGTCGCCTCGGAAAAAATCGACTGATCCGGAAGAAAGGGGATCCTCGTGCGCAAGAGGCGAGATCACCAAGGTCGTAGCCGGCGACCAAAGCGGATCGCTGGAGGTGAAGATCTCTCGTGTCAGCACGCACATGCCGCCGAAAAAGAGGAAAGGGCTGCTGAGCCTCTCAATACTCGCACTCGCGCTCGAGGAAAGAAGGTCCCGTACTTGTTGGAAACGCTCGCCGCGCAGGGAAAAAGGCTATTTTCGGCGGAGGTTTCCGTCTCGGGCGCGGGGGGAAAAAAAGCCTCGCTCGCAGTCAGCTTGTCTGCGTGGGGTGCTTCGGGCGAAGCGCTCTTCGCGCGAGAGGAGAGAGAAACTTGCATTCTCCGGCGAAAGAAAAAAAGACTCGACCGAGGAATCTTTCGGTGTCGTCTTCTTCCCGTAGACGACGGGAGGGAAATGCTTCTGACGGTCGGAAAGTCTCTATGGGAGTAAGTCTTCGCGCGCGAAGTAAAAAGAAGAGGGGGGGCAGACCTATCGAAAAAACACCGGAAATATCTCTATCCGAGGCCACCTGAACTGGGCGGAAAAGAGATACTAATCACTTCTGAAGAGCTCCTACTTCATTACAGGGAAGAAGCCCTCCTTCTCTGAACCTACTACTCCTACTTCAACGAAACCCAAAACCCGGGAAAAACCACCACCAAAAAACCCCAAAGGGGGGGGGGGCTTCTCTGGCTCTTACTAGAAGGCGAAGCCTTTTCTCTCCAAGAGAGAATATGCGCGCGCACGTCCAACTTGACACTCATAACCAGCTTACTTGATTCCCGGGGAAAAAGGGCTACTCGCCCGGGAAACCCTCTCCAGGGGAAATACTCTCTTCTCACTCTGCGGCCTTCCTCGAACAAAAAAAGCTGCGGCCTCGGGGATCGTCTATCTGGGAAGAAGGAATCCTTCTATCGTCCGCGCCTTTCGCTATTCGGAGATGCTTTAACCGGGGAGGAGTCACTCTCAGAGAGTCTATTTTTTCGGCCTTCGCTAACGAAGGGGGTTAGCAAGGGGAAAGCTCCTCTTGCGCAGGGGAAATTCATGATCATTTCGAAGCGGGCGTCCGGAGTCCTACGAGCCGCGAAGGGAAGCCTTCGAATCAGCGGCACAAAAAGAGACTCTCTTTATATCAAGAAAGGGCGATTCGCATGAAGCACCACAGCTCTAGCTCAAGGAAGGGGGATGAGCGCGAAGCCGGATGCGACAGAAAAAAACAAAAAAACAAAAAAAGCTGCGGCGACCTTTAAAACCTCTTGAAAGAGTCCCCCGAGGGAACGTTCTACTAAACGGAGAAAAAGGGGGACGCGCCCAGCATACCGACACGCCGCAGTCTGACCATACGCGGAGTCTTCGGCCTCAAATAGCACTAAGACCAGGTTCGCGCCGCGGCCGTGGGGGGGGGGAAGACCGTCTTTGCGCCGGTGGGAAGAGTCACGAAAACCCCCGCTCCGCTCTTCGGGGACCGCTGAAAAACCTACGGGCCGGAAAAAGAGATTCTTTCTGAAAAAGAAAGCGGTCCTCTCCTCCCATCCGCCGCGCCACTGGGGGGGGGGGATCACTTTGCTAGGTTATCCTCGATAGTCCTTTTAGACATTTCTAGCCTCTTAGGCAGGAAAAAAAGACATCGTGAAGCCTACGAACCACATCGGTTCACAGACTTTCTGTGGTCCTCGCCCGGGAAGCGCCCATCGTTCGGAGCGTGCTCGACCAAAGAGCAAGAGCGGCAAGCAGCGGCAAAAGCGATGTCTAATGCGAATCGTATCGGAGCTATCAGGACCATCTCAGGGAAATGGTCTCTGGGGGGGGAAGAGAATCTTACATGCACACGGAAAAGGGAAGGGCAGCCTCTTCTGCGCAAAAGAGCTCGAGCGGAGGGGCGAAGGACTGACGTTCGAGGGGCGCAACGTGGGCCGGGGAAGAGGATGCTCGCGGGGAGAAGGGGAACCGCGGCGATTCTGAGCGGAAAGACGGATCGGCTGCCACAGAAAAACGCCACGCGACCGCGACGTGGGGGAAAAAAATACATCCTGTCGGGGTAGAGCTCGAGTCTGTAGCGAATCGAGTGCGGGAAGGGCGCGGGGGGGAACTCAGACGACGGAAAAAAAAAAGAAATATGCGCGTTCGCAGGCGCGCAGGAAGTATCTGGTGGCGCGAGAAGTGATGGCGCGCGGGGCTGCTTCGGCGAGGCCGACCCTCGAAAGGGGAACTCTTCAGACGTTCAGAGAAGGATGACACGGCGTCCTCTGAAAGGAAACGGGAGCGGATCGTGCTGCTGTCAAAGAGCCGACGAACCCACAGAAGGAGGCTCGAGCAGACGCTCGTCGAGCAAAAGGGTGCTGGTCGCGCACGACGCGGGGGGACTGCTGGCCTCTTCGACGAGGGACGGACGCTCGCGCTTCTTCGCGGGCACGTGGAAAAAAAAGGAAGGGGAAAAGGCCTCGCGCGAATCGCGGGAGGGGAAAGCAGAGGCTGGATCGCGCGGATAAGATTCCGCTTACCCAGGCGAGAGCGATGCGCAGTCGCGGCGTGAAGAGGCTCTCGAAAGAAAGGGGAAAACCGACGGAGGGCCGCAGAAAAGGAAAAAGGGGAGGGGTCTTCGATCTTCTCGCCTGCTCTCTCAGAGGAGGAAAAGATGAGAGAATACACAGGAAGCTTGCGAAGAATCACCCCCCCGAGCGCGACGAAAAAAGGGAAGTCAGGCTGCGGAAGAATCCGCTCGATCGGGAGAGCCTCTTCAGCGCAAACGCAGGGCGCCTTCGTCGCCCTTGTAGCGGGGGAAAAAGGAACCGCTTCCATCCGCGCGAAAATTGTCGATCGCCTTGCCGAAATGCTCCTTGCGCCACTGATTCCACCGTGAGCTAAGAAGCGCGAGCGTCCCGGAAGAAAGGAAAAAGCCGTCCCCCAGAAAGCGGTGTGCGCGAACACGTCGAGCTCGACGATCGTCGCTCGACCAATAAGCGACAGTCGATGGAAAGGGAAAGAAAAAGGCTGTCGAGCAGCAGAAAGACGTCGCCATCTTCAAAAAGCCCGCTACTCGTGTCAGGCACCCCCCTATAACTCTGAAGCGGGGAGGACTCGAAATACGCTCCATCACCGGTCTGAGAGCCACAGATAGAACAAACGCGCTCCTCAAGGCCGCCTGCGGACCAAAGAAAACGCGCATAGCGCGGAACGTCTTCTGATTCTCCCGCGCACATTCTCGCTCGAGCTCGAAAAAATAGGGTCCATCTCCTCGAACCGAAAAACCCCCCGACCAAGGGGCATCTCCACGTCTCTTCTGGGGGGTCGTAGAAGGTTCTTTCAGCGGATAAGCACGCCATGGGAGCTCATCTCCTCCGCGGGGAAGAAAAGAAACCCCGCTAGCATCCGGGGAGACGGCCCGCTTTCGCCCCGCGAACCGTCCTTCGTTCGACGCTCGAGAGAAAAGAACCCTCGTCAAAAAGGGGAGCTATGTCCCTTTTGCAACGATGCGATCAGCAGCGGCCATTCCCTGCGAAATCCGATACGATTAGAAAGAGGAGGAAGCCGTGGAAGAAGGGCCTGCTCTTTGCTACCCCGTTCGCGCACGCGACGAACAGGGAATCTACAAAAAAAAAGACAAGTTCGTGACCGGGGGGACGATCGTCGGCGTCAAAAAGGTCGGGTTCTTGATGGGAAAAAGAAAGGAAAAGATCTAACATCTCAAGGACTCGCAGGGGGAGGGGGAACCCAGTTTCTCTAGTCTGGGGGAGCGGCTTCTGGTACCGCAAGACATCATATTGAAGGGGGGAAGCTTTCTCATAATCTTTCGCTACGAAAAGCGGCCGCGAGTGACGATCGACAAGGCGCAACGCTGTTCGACGCCCACTGCCGCGCCGAGCAAACGGGGGAGGCTCTTCGAGGGATCGCACCTCCTTACCGGCTCCGGGTCTGTCGGGAGCGTGGCGAAGGAAAGACGTTCGTCGACCGAGGGACCGATTTGCTTCCGGGAGGTTTGACCGCGTCGAAGCAAGGAGGAGATCTCCGGCTTCGAAGGGCCTTGTAGCTCGCTGCAAACCGAGAAAAAGAAAAACGCTGCGCCTGGGATAGGGGGCGTGCCGCTGATCGACGGAAAAGACCGCTTATCGTCTGCCCGGGGCAGCGCGCCGCAAAATGACCGGGCGGATCATAGAAAAAAACACGATCGGGATGCTCAGAGAGCCCACCTCACCGCGAGGGAGGGGAGGGGAGGCTTCTCTCGTCCCGCAAAAAAGCCGACCGGCGCGCGGCGATAAAAAGGGGACCGCTCTCAGGCGCGCTCGCGCCGGGAGAAGACGCCGGGCCCGGAGCCCGCGGCGCCGAGAAAGGGGGCGCGGGCGGGGGGGGAGCCTCGGGCGCGTAGCCAAGGGAAATCGCCGGGCCCGAAATCTGCGTGTTCAGTTGAGGGCGCGCGCTACTTCAGAGGGAGCGCGCGGGGGAAAGGGGCATTCTCCGGCCAGGACGGAATTCGAGCCGGCCCGCTCGGGAGGAAGGGTCTTCGACGCGCCGGAAGCGGCGTCGGGAAAAAAGTTCTTGGGCTATTGGAGGGTCTGTCGGCGAAAGAGGGTCGCGCGCGAAAACTCCCGTTCGGTGGAAATCAACACACAACTGAGGAGGAAGAATAGAGATCCTGCTCCACCGAACGGGGAGATCGCGCGAAAAAGGGCTCCCATCGCGCACCTACCTCCTAATAAGCTCCCTCCGGCGCGTCGGAAAAAGGAACGTCCAAGAGGGCTTCAGGAGTCCTACCTGCGACTTCTGCCTTAGACTGGAGGTGATCTCGCGCAGAGGTCGCGCGCCGAACGGCCAAACTTACAGCAGCCAGCTTACTTGATGCCCGGAAAAGAGCTAGCGCCCGAGAAAAACTCGCCTTCGGGGGGGGAGCGTCTCGGGCGCGTCCTCGACACGTCGGCCGGCGGCCGGGGGAAAGCTTCGGCGAGCGGCAGAAAAGCGTCGCCGGTAGGAGGAGGAACCCGAGCGAGGGTCGGCAATCGCCATCGCGGGTCGAGGTGGGAAAAAGACCTTGTTTAGCCTCCCGATCGTGAGGGCGATGATCGCCCGGTCAGGAGGCGGCCTGTCCGCAAGACCGCGGTATGCGCTTTTCGTGCCGGGAAGAACTGCCACTCCCCAGCGGAACCCAGGTCTGCGAGTCTGGTCTCACCACATCGCAAACAGGCCGCCGGCAGCGCTAAGCCGAATAGAGAGGGGAAAGTCTTTCAACCTCGTGAGGGGGCATTAGTCTTTCGACGAACGTCCGAATCATTTCGCACATCGCAGAAACGACAAAGAAGAAAAAAAGGAAACGCGCTCGTGAGTCGCCTAGTACACTAAAGCGAGTCACGCCGCGGTTTTGCCGTCTAACTCGTTTCGCCGGTAGGGGTCTGTCACGAAAGGAGGGCCTCCAAAACGTATCTTACTCGGTCTTCGCTACTTCCGTCGCTAGGTACTTTCCGGGAAATCCTCCTCGCCACTGGGAGTTCTCCTGTGGGATCCTAGATCCGCGCGTCCTGATCTTTTTCTGCTCATCAGAACACGAAAACGATCGGGTATGAAGCCACCTCGGTCACTACCTTGTGGAGCCTTATGATCCAAGGAGTCGTCTCGAGAAGTACGCTTCAAAAGCATAGAGTCACTAGCAGCGCCAAAATGTCTTGACGAGACTAATCGTATCGGAAAAACCATCATCATAAATGAGTGGCTATCGCATCGTACATGCACAAGGGGGAGGGAAAAGCTGGTGGGGGGAAAAGGGGAACGCTGAATCTCGGAAACGACGACGGTCTCGGGGTGCCGCAACGGGGCCGGCAAGAAGAAAAGAGGGAAATGCTCGGAATCTATCGACCGCGAGGGCGGCAAGGGCGTGCGGACGAGAGGTCACGACCAGCGCCCCGGAAAAGGTCGCTGTCTCGACTAAATCTGGGGTCGGTCAGAGAGCCTTATCTTTCCTGGCTAAGTCTCGAATTTGCTGGGAAAAAAAGAAGAATACTCGCGCTAAGGCGCGTTCTCATTAAAGAGGCGGCTATCTGTTTTTGTCGCGATTCGCGCGACGGGGGGGGGGAGATCTTGGCTGGTGCTGAAAAAACTCTACCGCCCTTCAGACGTTCTCGTTTGGCAGCTGAAAAAAAAAAGAGTGGTCGACGGGAAGCGACAGATCGACGAGCGAGAACCACAAGAAAGCTGGAGTGCTCGAGTCATAGCAAGACGTAGCTCGACGCGGCCGTCGTGCTGGTCGCGCACGACCGGGGGGGGAAAGGGAAGGAAAGGAAGGTGTGGACGGCGGTGCTCGAAGCGAAGGTCTTCTCGGGCACGTGGGCTCAGGAGCGCGCGAGATCCGCGCATGGCAAAAGCGACAAGCAAGGAGGCGGAATCGCGGCGGATGGAGCGGGGGGGAACTACAATTGACGAATGCGCGAAAAAAGGCTCGCGAAGATCGAAGGAAAGGAGGCCGCATCCTCGAAAGGTAATGGCGCCGCGCCAGCGCTCGGGCGGGTGGGGGGGGATCTCTCTCAACAACAAAGACCCCGTCTAGCATCTCAGGGGGGGATCGGGCGCGGCGAACTGGAATCGGGAGGGGGCGCAGACGTCGGGTACCTCTCGATCCGCTCGAGAGGAAGGAAAGCTGACTGCGCCTGGCGCTCCTGAGGAAAACGATGACCGCTCGGAACTCCTGCCTTGTCGATCGACTTGCCCAGAGGCGGATCGAGCGCGCGGCTGCATCCTTGCGCCACTGAGCCACGGCCCGAGAGGGAAAAGAAGACGAGCTCGCGCACCGCCGCCAGAAAAGAACCAGCGGTCCGTGGCGCGAAAAGGGGGAAGCTCGACGAGCGTCTTGCTCGAGCCACTCAAAGAAAAACGATTTCGAGGTGTTCGTCGGCATCGTCCGAGACATCAACGGCCGCCAGAAAGCGTCAGCCAGCGTACGCCATAAAGAACGTCTGAAGCTGGCGGGACGAAACGCCGAGCCCAGCCCGCGGACCGGGAGATCCGCGCAAAGAGGCCGTCCGCGAGCCTCCAGTCGCGCCTAAGGAGCTCGAGGATCGCGGAGATCCCCCGCGCCATGGGACTCGAGCTCGGCCGCTCAGCCTCGTTCGACCCTCCTCGACCGACCAAGGGGACGCTCATCGCCCACGTCGCGAGAAGGCTGTTCTTGCAGACGCACTAATCCCTTGCCGAAAGCGCCGCGGTCGATCGAAAGCGAGCATCGCAGCCAAGCGTCGTCTGCCGGCCCAGGGAATCCATTCGTTGGGAAAAACGACAACCAAGCAGCACGGCTGCCCGGCGATTTACGGGGTGCATGTCCGATGCGCTCACAGCGCCATTTGAAAGAGGGGGGGTAGGCGCGCAGAGTCGCATCGATCGCCGCGAAAATCCAAGTTAAGGGTGCGCTGCTCGAGGGATCTTGCTCGAAAGTTCCTCCCGGGCGCGGGCTCTAAGCTAACCAACGACAAGGTCGGGAAAAAAGGAAATGATCGTCGCTTCCCAGTTGATGAGCAATGCAAAAAGCGCAAGGCGCGCGGTAGAGGCTCAGAAGGCGCACGTGAGCAACGCAAGAAGGGCTTCGGCTGGTACGAAAAAACGTCAGACAGCAAAGGGAAAGGGGGGGGCGCAGAAGCCGGGACGACGAGCGCGGCGGGGAAAAATCGCTCGTTACGAAAGGCCATCCACAGGATCGACTCCCCACGGGGAAAGCTGCACGGAGCGCTTTCGGGAAAGCTTCGAGGCCGGGATCCCCCTGACCCCGCCGGCGGCGGGGTCTTCTGCGCGGGCAACCTGAAGAGGTAGTCGACGGCTAATAACGACGACCGATGCTTCGGGGAGCGAATCATCGCCGCGATCATCCGGCTGCGCGCTCGCCGGGAGGTCGCGCTGTGGTGCGAAAGACGACTCGCGCCTGGAGAAAAGGGGCTGCCGCTGCGGGGACGGGGGGAGGCAAGCCAGCGCCTCCCGAGGGGAAAAATCTGCCAAATTCGAAGGGGGATCATCGGATGCCGGGAGGCGCTCACGGCGGATGCTCCAACCAGGTCGGAAGCCCACCTCGACCAAGGGAGCTTGCCGACGCGGTTCCCGCGCGGCACTATTCTCGCCGAAAGGGAGAGGAAGAAACTTCTCGGCATAAAAAAAACGCTCTCGCAGCTCGGATCAGGCCGAGTTTCTGGGAAGCGCCCCGCGGCGAAAAAAGAGGGGACCGTCCTCGAGGGGCGAGGAAGTGCGCGTATCCGACGCCGGTCCTCATCAGTGTTCTGCGTGGTCAGGGGAGGGCGCCGCGCGACGCGTGGCGGAAGGCATTCTCCGGCAATCAAGGCTGCGGACGCGGAAAAAATTATCCGCCCGAAAAGGGCCGTCGTTCTTCTACTAGGGCACCGAGAAGCTAAGTCTTTCTTCCTTAGGGGCGCCGTGCGTGGTCGTCCTCGCGCGACGACAGAAAAAGGAGTGGTGGCAGCAGCACACAACCACGGAGGAGGAAGGCTGCCACCGAGGGAGTCGTCAGCGCGCGACGAACGCATCAGGAAGAACCCATCGCGAGGACCGACCGCCGCAACGGCGGTCGACTAAAAAGACGGCCCCGCCCGAGAGGAGAAAGGCGAGTCGCGTAAGGACCGGATACCGGGTTCCTAAAGCAAAAAGCCACGCGCGCGGAAAGCGAGGAGCAACTGACACGAAAAAGGACGTTCTCCCGGAGAAAAAGGGCCGGTCTACTCTCCAGATAACTTCCCCTCCTCTCCCCTCGCCGGAAGGGAGGGGGCTCCTGCGTCTCTAACACTCGAAAGATAAGGCTATCCTGGGGGGGGGGGGGGGGGGGGGGGGGGGGGGGGGGGGGGGGGGGGGGGTTGGGGGGGGGGGGGGGGGGGGGGGGGGGGGGGTAGAGTAGCGGGAAATAGGGATGCCAGGGTTTAGAGTATGAAGGAGAATTGGGGGCTTCTCTTCAGAAGAAGGAACCTTCTCTCAAGGAAAGAGAGTGCTCTCCTCTTTCTCTTCTGAACCGAGCTAACCGTCTTCAATCTCCAGCGCGGGAGGGGGGGACTCCGTTCTGCGAAAGTTAGCCTCCCTTATCGGGAGAGAAGAGATCCGCCCCGTTCATTCAAAGATCGCGCCGGGTCCGAGGCCGAAGAGAGCTGCGTGCCGCCCGTCGATAAAAAACTCTGGATAACCAGGCTCGAGTCGTCGGTGGAATGAGGTCGCCCACAGCGCGATCTCCGAAAAAAGCTCTAAGCCGAGAAAGGCTTGGACGGGGAAGCATCGTCCCTAAGTCTCTCATTATTCCGGTCGAAGGAAAAAAAGTCAGGTCGTCGCAAACGCCGGCGCGACCATCACGCGTAAGTCGTCGGCGGCCGCGAAGCGAAAAGGGGGGGTGCAGCGCCGCGCAAAGAGACCGCGTTGCGCCTGGACCGATCGTCACGAGCTAGGTCCTCCACGTCTCCTGTCGTAGCGGGAAGGAAGAAGGGCCTTCTCTCATATGAGTCCTTCGGTCCGAAAATCCTCACCCTTCTTTCTCACTTGCGCCGGAAAGCCTCTCTTCCTGAGGGGAAGGGTATCCTTCCGCAGGAACACGAACTCTGGAGAAAACAGGTCAGGATGAATCCTCACATCGGTCGAAGGGGGCTCGCCGTAAAAGTTTCGTCGCGTGCGAGGGGCACGAGCAGCGCACCACAGACGAGCGATGGCTTGCCTCGGCGCATAATCGTATCTAGCGCGCCGGTGCTGGCGCCATCGGAAAGCCGTGGCACCGCTGCGGGGGTGTCCCTTGAAGCCTCGAGCGGCGAGAAAGAAACGGGGCCGGCAATACGACGAAACGTCGATCGACCGCGGGAGAGGGAAGGGCGTTCGGATCGCGCGGCAACTACAGAGCCCGCAAAAAGAGAGGGGAGCTTTCTACTAATCCTGGAGGGGAGGATCTTGCGATAGGAAAAAAAGCTCTAGGCGCTAAGGCGCGGGTAGACTCAGACTACTCGCTCCTCGCGAGAAAAGGAAGCCTCCTGGCGGCCGCGAGGAGGAATCGCGCGAAAAGCTGGGCTTCGTCGAGGCCGACTAGAAGCCCGCTTCATACTTCTCGGGGGAAGAAAAAAGGCCTGCTGGCGCGCGCGCTGGGGAAGTGCGCTGCTCGACGAGAAAAGAACACCCCCCATCGAGTCAGCTGGGGCTCTGCAGACCGCTCGTCGAGCAGGGGAGATGGTCTCGCACACCGCTGGTTCCTGGAGGAAGAGCGAGGCCTGACTCTCGCGCTCTTCGCGGGTAGCAGGCCGCCGCGAGTAGCACTTTCAAGTCGATCGCACCAGTCAAGGAGGCGGGGAAGGGGAATTCATCGAGCGCAGCGCCAGGCGTCAGTCTCTCTTGAAGAGGAGAGGGGAGGCGGGACCCGACGGGGGGGGCTCAAAGAGACTTCCCTTTTCGCCCGCGCCCGATCGCTCAGGGGGAGGAGAGAACGGGATCCTCTCCAACAAAGATCCCGTCGAGCAGCTCGAAGATCAAACAAGGAGCGCTCTTTCGCTGCGAATGGATCTGAAGGCGGCCCTCAGTCGGTTCCCGCTCGATCGCGGGGAAGGGAAAAATTCACGCGCGACTGCGCCTGGCGCGCCTGGAGGGGTGCGGAAGCGCTCGATGACCGCCCAGGACAGCCTCCTGCTTGTCGATCGAATGTGGGGGGCCCATACGCGATCAAAAAAGCGGCCTGCTACTTGCGCCACTGAGGCGTCCTCGAGCTCGAGGAACCCCGGCACCGAACCAGGCCACGGGAGGAAAGCTCGATCTCCGACTAGCGTCAGCCAGCTACTCTATTTCATGGGTTCGCGGCTGAGAAAAAGAAGCACGTTCCGCTCCCGAAAAGGCGCCATCGACGGATGCCCACCCGAGAAACGTCTGAAGGGAGGTCAGGTCGTCCTCAAGAAAGAAGGAAGAGGAGCGGCCATCACCAGATCTCGCCACAGGTAAGGCTCGCCTGCGCCCGAAAAATATCGCTCGAGTATCGCGTCAGGGAAAAACATTCTCGCCTCGAAAGCCTCGTCTCCAAAAAAAACCGACAGGATGGGTCGCGGAAGCGTGCCCGTAGCTTTCTCCGGGGGGGAAGGGGGGAGGGGCAGCGTCGATCCGGCACGGAGAAGACGACGCTCCGCTCAACGTCGTCGATCGACGTCCTCCCCCCGCGAGAAAAGGACGTTTGCCGCCCCGGACCCCGCGACCGTCATTCGGGGGAATACGAGCTTCATCAGGCAACCCCGCGCAGCAGCGGCTCAAAGAGGGTTCATTCCGATGCGAGAAAAACCTGCTGCTGGTAGGCGAGAGAAGGATTCTCATCGATGCAAGATCAAGAACATCGCTGTTTAGGGAGAGGGCTCTTTCAGCAAGAAAGGGTCGCGTCACTGCGACGAACGATGGGCGCGGGCCTAAGAGAGACCAACGACAAGGGTCGTGACCGATGTGGGCTTCAAAGGGCGTGTTTCTGAATGAGCATGCAAAGGGACGCGCGGATCGGCCGCACGTGAGCACGATTGGCGGCGCTGGTAAGCGCGGACCGAAAAAGGAGCGACGGCCCGTAAGCCGCTACGAGCGCGCTGGGAGGGGAATCGACCGCCCCAAGGCGCAAACGCGGGTCGACGGCCCAAAAAGGGCACGGCGCTTTAACGACGCGCGCGTGAGAAGGGCGCCGGCGGCGTGTCGTCAAAAATGAAGAGGCGAGAAAGAGACGTTTCGGCGAAAGAGGGGCCGATGGGGACGGCTTGACCTCGTTCGAAGCGAAGCGCCGCGATCTCCGGCTTCGAGGAGAGCCGGCGTAAGGAGCTATCTCTGGTGGGGAAACTGCGAATAACCCAGGGGACGCTCTCGGCCTGGGATAGGAGGATTGTTCTTTCCTCTTGATCGAAAAAAAAAGCCTCCTCGGGGAAAGAAGGTCCTCTTCTTCGGAAAGGGATCTGCCTGGAGTGTCGCACTATGCTCTCCGACCAGTGTATTCTCCTCCCTGGAGAAAAAAGAATCTCCCAGGGATCTTCCTACGAAAGTCAGCTCCCTCTTCAAACATAGGCCGACCCGGCGCGCGGCAGGAGAGGAGGACATTCCTCTCTCAGGGGCCTCTCGAGGCCTCTTGCCCTACTTGTTCTAGGAAAAAAAAACGTCTCCTCGCTAGGCCTTCTCTTTGGGGGGCTCTTCTCTTGCTCTTCTCCCCTGGCTCTCTCCTTTCAGGAAGGGTCTGCGGAGTTTTCCGTGCGTTTTCGGGTCGGGGACGCGTGGCGGCTCTAAGTCCTTCCTTCTCCGGCGCGGGGCTCGGCCTCTGACCTCGGGGAAACTCTCGGGGCGTTCCTTCAAGGAATCTCCTTCTGTCTCCTTCTTCTCTGTCGTTGCCTTCTTCGAAGGGGGGGAGTCTTCTTTGGAAAGGCTTCTCTCTCTCCGAAAAAGGTTTCCTCG
>Ga0179593_1522438_pt1 | contig 14748 bp, 15 predicted proteins | sample CZODoug2_1_08_16_FD_185931 | JGI IMG/M metagenome (GOLD analysis project Ga0179593, IMG submission 185931) | Vadose zone soil fungal communities from Angelo Coast Range Reserve, California, USA - CZODoug2_1_08_16fungal (PacBio error correction) | ecosystem: Environmental > Terrestrial > Soil >...
CGAATAAAAGGAAACTGTCCAAAAAAAAACGACATAGGAATTCTTTAAAAAAAATGAGCGAATGCTGGGCGCGGTGCGTGAGCGCCCCTCTTTAGAAACCTACCATGGAGTCTAAAGTCAGCCGTGTGGTATGACCCCAAGCGGTAAACACCTCATGGTCTTTGAAGGGTAAGAAAGGGACACGCAACCCCGCTCGCCCAAGGGTCGAAGCCGGGTCGATGCGCAAGATGAGGAGACGCTAAAATGGACTAACCCAAGGTTTGGGGGTCCGTCTTCAGGAGAAAGGTGAAAAAGGGAAAAGTACGGTTTGCGGACAGTGGCAGAAATAACATTTCGGCAATCACGGATTAAGGGGAGTCAAAAATCGCCGTGAACAATTCAACGAGGGAACAAGCAAGGGGGAATCGTAAAGCAGGAGCATTCGCCAATCCACGAGCATTACGGCTAAAAGTCCGAGGAGTAGGTGGAGAGGGGTAGAAGAATGGCGAAACTTGGAATCGGGGGGTTAACGTGGCTATAAGGGACTATTGTGGGAGTTTGGGAGGGACTTTTCAAACACTAACGAAATAGGCAGCGTGCGGGGCAATTTCTATGTTTTCTAAGGGAAGTCTAGGAAAAAGTAGTATTTGAGGGGAGGGCAAAAGGCCCAGGGGTAAAGGGAGGAAATAGGGAGAGTCACCAGACGGCGGCACCTAGTGGAAAAGAGGACAGTGATGGCGGGACTGCGGCCATGCCAAAAAAAGCACAAGGCGCGGGTGGGAAAACCTTAAGGGAAGGTCTCCGATGCAGCTTGGCAAGAAAAAAAAAAAAAAAAAAAAGAAAAAATAAAAGAGACGACTTCCACCGCGTCACTTGAAAGGGTAAAGGCGTCGGCTTTGTAGGGGGGAGGAGGGGGGAAGGACGGGGAAGTTGCCGGGAAATTAAAAAAGCAAAAAAAGTTAATTGTCCAAGAGAAATCCGGGGCTCGGAACACAGCTGATTAAAACGTCCATAAAACGGGAAGGGGGGCAGGCCGTGCGAACCGCGCCAGTGAAGTAGGAAGAGGCCGCATGAACTTTGGGGCGGGTAATTGAGAGAGAAGGAGGGAAGCACCGCGGATTCTTCCAACTGTTTGTGAAATTTAAAAAGGAAGCCGACGGCCGTAACAAAAGGGTAGACAGGGAAGCTAGGGAAGGGAAAATTTTGGGAAGGGGGGGCCCAGTCCGTACAACTGGTACAAGCTTTATCTTGGCCCACAGGTCTAGGAAAGGGAATCCCCGCGGAATGAAACCCGAGATATGAAGGCCTTAGGGAAAAAAAATCAGGGCCGCGACTTCCGTAAGAAAAGTAGAACGCAAGGCTGTGGAGGATCTCACGTTATTTCGGAAGAGGAACTGAATCGGATGTCGTAAGGTCGGAATGTGGGAAGTCGTAAGATACTGAAAAAAAGGGCTTGGAGGCGCGCAACAGGGACCATCAGGGGTCAAGGAGAAAACTGCGAAAATGGTTCAATTAGTACAAGTGCGTAAACGAAGATTCCGAGACCTCGGGAATAACGGGAACGGGAAAGAATATTCGGTAACAAAAAGGGAAAGGGTGGAGGGATTTCCGCTCCTTCTGCAGAGGGGAGAAAAGGTAGAGGGCGAAAATTATGCTAAAAAACCCGCCCAGAGCAACGGGAAAGGTTGTCTGGGAAGGAGCTTGGGGGGGAAGAATAAAATGTACCATCTGCGCACCATTGGGAATGGAAAAGAACGCCGCCGCTAACCGAATTGGGGTTGGAAAAGGAGAAGATAAACGTATCTTATGCACTACCAAGTAGGAACTTGTCTTCACCGGCGCTTTGAAAAGAAAGGGGAGAAGGGTGCCATTCCCAATCGAGACACAACTGAAGGAAGTAAGAGATAGTGACGGAGAATTACGCAAAAGTTTTTTATCGACAAAAAAGGAATCCCTCCTTTGAATCTGAAGGAATACTAAGGAACAAATTAGGCAATAGAAGAAAAATAGGAGACGTGAACAAAGGGGTGAGAGGGACGTTCTCTCAAATAAAATTCCAAGAGCATTTGTTGTAAACCAATAGGCACCACGGGGGAAAAAAAAGCCACCGTCAACTCTTTTAGATGCCGCTGTCTCATTTGGAAATTTATTAAGATGCCTGGCCCAGGGAGGGGAACTCCAGAAGAAAAACTCCTCTGCGAATTACTTACAACAGAAAAAAAAGAAAAGCTCCGGTGGTCTCAGAATGGCTCTCAAAAGGAGAGGGGGTTGGGAAACCTACGACCGTATTGAGGGAAGAACCCACCGTGGAAAGTCCAAATGGGGAAAAGGAAATTTGAGGGAAAACTGCGTTTCCCTGCTCGGTTGCAGAATGGAGACTAATTCACATTAGCAAAGAAGAAAATTGACGGCCCCGCCCCAGCGAAAGCCTGGATCCCGAAGGAGATCAAAAGCAGGAAGCTTAATCTAAATAAGAAAAAAAAAAAAAAGAATGATCTTGGTCCCACTCCGGTTCCGCAGGATAAGCAAAGGGGGGAGAAAGTTGAGGGGCGAAAAAGGAACAGAAGCCTCAAACTCTTCAAAGCAGAAAAAACGGAAAAGAGGACCTTTTTCAACTCCAATCCCCGAGAAAGGCGGAATGCGTCTCAGAAAGAAAGGCGGGGGGCGGAGAAGAAAAACACGGGGCAGAGGAATCACAGTTAAAGGAGAGGAGCTCTGTTCTGGTCGCAAAAAAAACGTGAAGACAGAAAGTCCTCTTAAAAGGGGACAAGCGCTCTCAATGGTAGGGACGGCGGGGGGATTACCGCCAAACGGGGCCAAGGGAACAAGGCCAATCGGGGAGGCTCACTTCGCAAAAGCGATTCCCATGGCTAGGAGAAAAGGGGATAATCTTTTCATCCACCAAGGAGAAAGTACGGGGACAAAGAAGCGGAGGAATTTAATTTCCTCTTGGGAAGGAGTATTTGCTATTCATATGGCCCACGCTGATCCTTATAAAGGCGGGAATCAAAGAAAAATGGTCCGCGAGGGTCAAATCATACTGACCGGGGGGCAGGCCGCAAAGAACCACTGCACTGGCCATCCTGAATAGCCAAAAAAAAGGGGGGGCCCGAAGTTACGCTGGGCTCCGGCTCGCCGAGGCATGAAGGCCGGGGCGATCCCACAAATACTTTAAGATACGCGGAACCCAAATGTAAAATTCCACCCCGGACCGCAGACGAAAAACCCCTTCGGGAAAATCACAGAAAGGAATCAGTAGTAAGTATACTAGCAACTGAAGTGTGAAAAAGGGAAACATGGTTCAGGGGTTACTGCACTCTTAGATCAGAACACAAAGAGGCTTTCCTGCCCCATCCAGTGTACTGTGGAGACGGCAACGAAAGCTTTTCTCTATAGCTTTACCGAAGGGGGGGAATGGGGGGGATCGGGGGGTTCACGGCGGGGGGGGGGGGAACGTATCCTGTTTAGCCCTGATGGATAAATGCTGGCGGCCAACTGGAAAAGAGGTATCTTGGAGCGCGAAAGAAAAGCAAAAGGGGACACTCGACCGAGGGGTTTATTCCAACTGGAGCCATAGAAGCTAAACATGTTGAAAAAAAGAGACGGGGGGGGCAGTGTAGTAGCCCAGAGGAGCGAAAGCGGTTTGGTGCGACAGAATCAAAACCTTAGGAAAATTATAGAAAAGACCGGGGACTGGGGAAAATCAACGCGTGCCAAGCACCCCGCACGCATGAAATTCTGATGTCAAAAGGGAAAGAGGGGGGATTCTTGCTGCGTCTGCGGATTTTGACCATGGGGGGTGTCTTTAGATGGAATCTCAACAACAAGAGGATTATGAAGGAAAAAGCCTACAAATTAAAAAGCCGCCGACGAAAGGGAAAATCAGAAGTCTTGAAGCTTAAATGAAGGAGTCGAGGGTTTGCGGGGATCAGAAACGAGGTTCTGTTCAAAGCCCATATGTATCCCGGGAAAGTTTAGTGGGGAAAGTCTGGAGGGTATTCCACTCAGGCTGTTGGCCTACAATGGGTCACGACAATCTCGAAACCTTTTAAAAAAAAGTCTCAAATTCACAAGCAAATGCGAAGGGGTATACAGTTGGGCAGAGAAGAAAACTAAAAAAGCGGTCACTGGTCCAAATTCCGTAGGGGGGATTTCGCGATGAAAAGTCAAAGATACGGTTGGCCGGAAGGGGTGAAGAAGCCTTCGGAGGTCGCAGGAAAGGAAAAAAGTCTTCAGCAAAACACATCGCCGTAACCCAATCCGTCCTGAAAGGCATGGAAATCCGGGACACTCACAAGATCGAAGAGGAAAGGCCGGGAAAAACAAGTGGAGTTAGAGGAATCGGAATCGGGTGTCCGAGGCGCCGCAGTGCAGAAACAAAAACTGGGAGAAAAAGAGGTTGAAATAGGGGAACGTTCTAGTGTATTAAGGGGGAACGATTCTGGCTGCGTTGCACAAGGCTAGGGTCTTAAAAGGGGAGAGGTTCCGCGCCTTGAACATGGTCTGGCATAGACAAGTCTGTTGGGAAGGAACTGAAAGAACGGCCCATTGTCCATGCCTGCGCGAGAAAAGAGGGAACCCATCTTCACTCAAGGGGGGTCGGTTCAAGGAAAAAATCAGGAAAGGATATGCATTAGCTGTCGGCGGGACCTGACAAATCGCTCTAGGGTTGGGAAAAGCTTGTGGCCCATGGCGGGGATGCAGAGCTCAGGAAGAAAATAAAAATAGACTCAAAGACGAAATCGGTTCCCACTTGAGGAAAGAACCAAGGGGGGGGTCAGGGGGGGGGAAGGTGAACGATGGGAAAAAAGGAGGATAAGACAGTTCATTGGCCCTGATCAACCAAAAAGTAGCCAGGGACATCGACGCTTCCGTTGACTCCGGGAGCGGGGGAACAGGATTAAAGGGGCAAGAACTGAAGGTGCGGTTTCCGGGGGACCTCGGAAAAACAAGAAGGGATTCCAAGCTGGGCCAGGAAAAGTGGGGCGTACTCGTGCGCGAATAATCGAGCCTCCACTGCCTCACGAAAAAAGCGAGCAACTGTGCTTGGGAGAGAGAGCAGGTTTTCCGTAAGCGAGAAATGAGGGACCCCGTAAAATTAGTCAGGAGAAGTTTGGAGGAATAGTGGGTGCACAACCCCGAACAAGAATTAAGGATAGTACAACAAAAAGGTGGTGAAAAATTCTTTTGCCCACCGTCTCGTACGTGTTGGAAGTCAATCTGATGAAAGGATGAGCGGGGCGGTGAAACTGAGGGTGTAAAATAGCCGGCAAGGGATCAGCACGTGGGAAATAAAGCTTAAAGCTCTGATCGGGAAGTCTGAAAGTACAGGCTCTGTGGCTGAGGATGGGGGGGATCCCGAGACGGTCTTACTAATGGACTTCTCATGAAAGTAAGTCAGAACTATGCTTCCAGCAATCATTCATCAAATCGCCCCAAGAAAGTTGTACACGGTTTTGGGTGAAGGGTATCAAATGACGTGAGGGCTGGTGGAAACACAGGAAGGAGGAGCACCTTTCGAACTCCCTTTAGCAGAAAGGATATTAAAAAAAGCGGAAAAAGGAGGGGTGAATGGAGTGGCCCCTATGCCACGAATGTGGGGGGGGCTGCAGCAACAAATAATGGAGGCCAAATCGACCGAGAACAAAAAGAAAAACAAAAAAAAAACAAAAGAACCCAAAAACAAAAAACAAGATAAAAAAAACGGACACAAAAATCCCTACAAAGCAAAACAAGAAAACAGGGAGGGGGATTCTGGAAGGGGGGTTGAATTGGTTTCCAGCAGTAAGACTCCTGATGGAAACTGTTAATTCCACGTAAAGGCAGAAAAGACTATTTGTTACAACGGGAACCAATGGAGCTAGAAAACTTATAGGAGGTGGAGCCTAGGAAAAAAAAAAGTCAAAAGAGACTTGGACACAAAAAGGGTCGGAAAAAAAAAAAGAATCTAAAACAAAGGAAGAGGGGGGGACCCCCAATCTCTCGAAAAACCCCCCGAGAAGAAAAGAGATAAATTGGAGGCATTCCCCTGAGATCGGCGCGGACGAGACGAGGCCCAAAACGTGTTGGTAAAAATAAGGAAGATCTACTAAAGATTTATGAGGGATGTAGGGCCCAGTGAACCAATCGGGCGTTTAGGAGGCAAAGGCTCAAATGTCCTCGAAGGGGAAAAGGCCGACATTGGAAACCAGAGGAAGAACAAAAAACTTAATCGCCAAAGCACTTAAAATCGGTGGGAGAAGATGGCGGGGGGATCACCAAGGGTGTCGAAAAAAAAGGTTTTACGTATACAAAAGCATAAGGCGGAGCAGCACTAATCTAGGGAGCAGAAAAGTAAATATCCACGGAAAGGGGTGTCCAGTGCTGGGAGAGGGGTTTTGCCCGAGGGTATCGGAAAAAACCACGTCCGATGGGGTGACAAAAAAGAGGCGGGCGAAAGCCGCCAAGCAGAGAGGGGGGGGTGGGAAAGGGGCCTGGAAGACGACGTCAACATCACTGGCATCCTGGAACATGCCGAGCACGACCCACCTGAAATCAGGGCGGGAAAGAGCAGACGCGGAATAGGAAAGACGAGGGAATCGAGAAAAGTGTGCGATCGGAAAGGCCCTGATCTTGTTTTCCAAGGGCAGGTTAACTCGGAGAATCGGGGAATCCAAAACTTGTCTTCCATTAGACTCGCATGGTTGACAAATCTGCATCAACTCGATCGCAAACAGAAGCCTCGTGGTGCTGCGGAAGCGGCATCCATCGCTGAGCAAGCGCTACCAAAGCGAAGAAAAGTCCTTCTTGCTCACAGGAACAGAACACAGCATTACCAAGGTAAACATTTTGGGAATAAAAGCGTGATCTTGAGGCACAGGGTCGAACCCGGAAGCGCATAAACCAAGGCTCAAAGTTACATTCTTAAAAGAAGAAAAACGTGGATCATTGCCCGAGCAGGACTAAAAGGGGACCGCCAACTTGCAATGTGATTTAACATTCCTCCTCAAAAGGCACCTTAGGGTGGCCCACTATGTCTCGTTGACGCTGGGGTAATAGTGAAAAGGCCAATGACAAAAGTGTATCCTCATTCAAATGCAAAAAAATCAGAGGGGTGGATGCCGAGGGGGTAGAGGGGAGAGAATTCCCCTAGATAAAACGCTTGTCAGCACCAGGCCAATTGTGGGGAGGGGCGGGGGAAGGGGGGGGGACAACACGAATGTTGACCACCTTGATCTCTGTTCAGAAGAAGATCCAACATCACATAACGGAAAAAGACAATTTGCACCGCTACGTTGGCCCGTACTGGGCTGGGGTGCTGCAGGGCATGGAAGCAGTTCATGGAAAAACGGGTACGGTTCAAACATCAAATCCGGGACGATGAATTATAGCAAGGGTAAGCTGAAACAGGAAGGGGGGAAAGGAAACCTCAGGACTAAGTGACACTAGAAGCAAACTAAAAGAATCCTTTACCCTAATTACGACTTCAAAAGAAAAAAGATCTTATGTCTCCGTTCTGGAGGGAACAAACGAGAGAGACGAAACTACAACACACACCTATGCGGGCGCAGAACTGAATGGTTGGGAACTTTGGTAAAACGACGGCCGAGTGTAAAAGGGAAAGGAAACCCTGTAAGGAAAAGGGGAGATTCTTGGGGGGGGGGGTTCCCGCAATGAGGTTGGAGGTGACGGAAGGGTACTTTCGGGGAAATTTGACAATGCGCGTTTCACAAGGGGAAAAAAGTTAGATCTTTGAGCACCCGGTGGTAAGGAAGAATAAGAACATTGTACAGCGCCGACCGCCTGGGTTTGGAACCTCGGAAGGGACCAATCGGGAAGAGAGATCAGGGGAGAAAAGCGTGTCAACTTGCGATGGAGGGGTCGGGCAGCGAAAATCTTCAGTACCAATCCAAAGACGGTTTGTACCGACGGGAAAAACACTGGGACACCTTATAAATCCAGTTGCTGGGAATAGGGGAACGCGGTCACACCCGAGAAGGAAATCCGGGAAAATTCGTTTCCTTAACAAGGGGGACAGCCCTGAATCTGCGGGGATTGCGCGGGCGCCCTTGGGACCTACCTTTGAGGCGAGTATAGTATCACCAGAAAAAAACGGGAAAGGTCATCGCCGAAACACCAGGGAAGCAGGAACTCCTCAAGAAAGAGTCCGGGGGAGGCAGTTACAAGAGTAAAGCGGACCGGCTCAGGGGGGAGTTTCGAAAAAAGGATTTATATAGACCAGGGGGGTAACAAGTTCGAAGTGGTAATGTAAGGAGAGTGGAAACACAGTCGGGTTGGGGGGGGGGGTTATCGCGGGTAAACAAGCGCAAACGAAAGGCGAACATGTTTGTTCTATCTCTCCTCCGGGATCAATTCAAGGGATATAAATGGCCGCCTTTTAGTCTCTTTGAGGCAACAGTTTTAAGTTGGTCACCCAGGGGTCTAGAAAGAGGATTGGTGTCTCCGCCTGTGGTATCTCAAAGATTGGAGGAAAAGGCCCGCGCCTCGTATTTAACCATGCGGGGCAATCACGGGCATCATCAGACAGAAAGCTCGGGGGGGGGGGGGGCAACCCAATCCGATACAAAAGCAAAACACCACTGGTCATCGCCGGAGTTTCAAAAGTCGCCTACGTCGCCACCGAAAAAACTTACTGGAGTTGAATCCATATGTTTTTCGAGATCTATCCTCTGGCACACTAAACTCACAGGGAGGGAGAACGTTGTCCACGTACTTTTTGGTTTTTCTATCAGAGGGAAGGGTGTTTTCGCTGCGGTCTTTTCTGTTACGTTTTACATCCAGGGCGCTTGTCTGTTTCGACCTGTGTCTCATTTCTGTTCCTCTCAAAGGGGGGAACTTGGGGAGGCCGGGGGCTTCCTCTTAATCTTATTGTTGGAGCCCTGGGGAACCGTCCCAGGGGGGGGAAAGTCGCGCTAGCCGAAAAGCCCCCCTTTCTTTCCAAGTCAAACCGGGGGCAACCGCATGCCAAGGCATTTAAGTAATGGGGTGGGCATTCCTGGTGGTGGGATTTCCTCAAGCTAATCTTCACGATCTGGGAAAAAGAAACTGTCTTTTTCGCACCTTGAGTATGTCATCCCCTCAGGACACTTAAGCATTTTTAGAATATCTCGAACTCTCACTCCCCCATGCCTGCCCATCTGACAAATGGAAGGGGGGGGGAAACACGAGGTAAACCGGCGTGAATGTAACGGTTCCTATTAGCAAGGGGTCCTTGCCGGGCAAGAGTGAGCCCATCGTTAGAACACATGATGTCCATCTACGTGGTACGCTTGGTAACAGTCTTGGCCCACGGAGGGGAGGGGTCACATGGAACTAAGTGGCTTTGAAAAAACTCCTGACCCTGGAGGCTTGAAGATTCCACGCCACCCCGTGTTTAAGGCCGACTATTCCTTTTTAGGCCTAGGGGAGGAGGTATTCGCAGAGGCGTCATTCCGTACCCTCGAGTTCACCCAAAGAAAGTCGTTAACAGAAAGGTCGATTTAACCGGACTGACCTGCACATAAAAGACGGAGGGGGAGGCGCCCTGGTAGCCGATGAAGAAAGTTGGGTAGGCCGTGGCAAAAAGCAGGGACGAGACAAAGAGTTGTCTGGAAGGGGGGACCCTGCGGCGTATCCGGGGGAAACAAATCGAAAATCTTAGAGCAGGGTAGGAACCGGGTGGTAAAAGAATGTCCGGAAGGAAGAACGGTATAACCGCGTCGTTAGGCTTCAAGGGCAGTGATCGAGCAGAGAAGAGAGGAAACAGGAGTCAGATGGGGAGTAAACGGGGGGGGAAAAGGCAGAGGTCGGAAGAGTTGAGTAAGTCCATGAATCCTAGAAAACTAATTCTTGAAACATGCGCAGGGCACAACCCAAAGAGAGGAAGGTGTTTCACGGGGGAAATTCAGGCGGGCTGGGGAAAAAAAAATTCGTACCGGTCGGAAAAACCCCTAGAAAAAAGATAGGTCGATTGGAAAAAAAGCGGGGGGGGGTGGGGGGGGGGGGGGGGGGGGGGGGCAGGGGGGTGGGAGGAGTGTGGTGGGCGGGGGGTGGGGGGGGGGGGGGGGGTGTGGGGTGAGGGGGTGGGGGGGGTGGTGGGTTCCCCGTCGGGGGAAGGTGGGGGTTCAAATGGGGAGTAAGCCCGTGGGAAAGTGGTGTGGCTGGGGACCGGTGGGGGTCTAAAAATGAAAAAAAAAAATGCCCCGGTCGCGAAGCAGATCTGGTATGCTAATAAAGGTGGGGGTTGTCGTGGGTGTGGGGGTCTGGGGGGGGGCAAGGGTGTGGTGGGTGGAGAACTTTTGTTTACCATTCAAACCTTTGTTGTTGAAGAAAACAATTTTTAATGGGTGAGACTTCCTGGCCTCCGATTTGGGCCGGCAAGGGCGCTAGAGCCCAAATATAAAAAATCCAGGTTTTGGGCAACCAAAAACCGCCACCGTAAGGAGACGGTATTCATCACCTTCGCTGTAGATCTCAACAACAGGGGGAGAGGGTAAAATTCCCATCGATACTCAAAACCCGATATTAGTAAAGAAGAAGGGGAATGCAATTCGAAAAAAAGGGTGTTATATAGGACGGAGGAAATAGGTGAATACCGTTCGCGGCACGCACAATGTTGAAGAGACGTTAGTATAGCGCCCGTGGGGGAGGAAAATGAGGGTCTGCGAAAGGAAACAAATGACCTTCCTACTTCCTATTAATGGTAACCGAGGAACGTTTCTATCAAGAAAAAAAGACCGCTTTAGGCGGAAGAATCGTTCGAAATTGGGTTCGGTACCTTCCAGTAAGAAATGGGGGGGAACGAAGTGACTCGATGGAGAATTCTTACAAGATTAGCAAACGCAAAGGGAGGGGCCAGCAGTGGCCTCGGCTATTCGCGGGTGGGCAAGAGAATGTGCCAAGGTGGGGGGGGGGCGGGGGGGGGCAGGGGGGGAAGCGGTGTGATCTCGCGGGGAGGTAACCTGCAGGTCCGCGAGAAAAGAAAGAAGTGTTTTCATGATGGGAGAGGAAAAACGAATTCCACATTATCCGCTGTACGATCAGAAACTGAAGAAGGGACTCCCCCATAAAGGCCTGCGGCAACCGCGCACTTCCTGTAGCTCCGTGAGGGAAAGGCTAGGGCGGCGAAAGGGGGTCCGTTTTTGACAAAGATAATCTGTGCATATATTGAGGGAAACCGGGGTGCGCCAATGGGGGAAAGCTCAAGAGGTGCCGCGGGGGAAAACGATTGTGCGGAAGGGCTTCCGCAAAAATGCGGAAGGGGGGAAAGATCGGCAAAGGGATACTACTCCGTGCGATTAGGACCACCGGAAGAAAAAGCAGCAAAGTAGAGAAGGTTCAGAGGAAAAAGGGTGGGGGGAGCCGGGAGTAGCGTCCATGAGGAAGCCCGGATAACCGTTCTTCGGTGCCGGTTAATCCTTCTGGGGGGAAATTGACCAAAGAGCACAGAGAACAGCCAAGCATTTCCAAGTTGTCAGAGATGGGTCCCATCAGCGGGAGGAAGACGCAACCAGAAAAAGGGGATCGGTGCATGTTGATATGTGACGAACAGTCCAACCTTGCTACCTCGGGAAATGAAAGTCCAAAGGAACAGGGGGGGGAATAACTTGGAATTTTTACTTCGGAATGGACCGCTTGTCTGAGAAAAAAGGGGGAAAAAAAAAAATCTTAATGGTACCCCCCAAAGCTCTGGGCAAAGGCTCGAGCTCTTGGCGCGGGAAGGAAATCAGAACTTCACTGGAAAAGAAATTCCCCGCTCAACCCTGGTGAGGACTCGGGCTTACCAGATCGCCGCCGGCATGGACACCAGAAAAGAGGTCAGTCAGGGACTCATCCGGAAATGAAGGGGGGAGGACCCGGCAAGACAAAAAATAGTGAAAATCTTCTTAAATAAGGAAGAGGCGAAAGGGAAGATCAAATCAAAAGCAAGGAAAAAAGGTATGTACTATCAGTCCAAAAAAAGGAAGATTCGTTCGCCATTATTGTTTACGGCAAGACTGCGGAGAGACTAGAAAGCAGATCTGCGAAAAAAAAAGGGTAGGCAGTTTGTGGGGGCACGGAGGAGGGGGAGGAGGTAAAGATCTGTCGTTTGCGGAAATTTAAGTGGTACGTATGGAAGGAGTCACTCTATAGTTGTAGGAAGGGGGGAAAAGGGATCAGTAATACGGTGCGGACGAACGTTATACTAATGATGAGTCCACGGAACCTTATAATCATTTGAATGCGCCGCTTCCGCCATAAGGAAATGGGGGGGGAAGGAAACCCTCCTTTTTTATGGAGAGGGCCAATCGGGCGTGCGCAATTGGCTACTGTGGGAAAGGTAGTGAGTGGCTCACCTAAATCAAATCCCGAGGTTTGGGCAACGTAAACTACCACAAGTATAAAGAAGAAAGAGCTTGTGGGGAAAGAGGAGTCTCAAGCCCGGCAAAAGCGCCGCCGTTACAGTACCCTATGTCGCCAAACTGCAGAAGGTTTCACGAAAGGGACTTGAGAGGGGACTCCGTCGGCGGCAGGGGTACCAATTGGGGAAAGGTGTAGCGATGGAGCTAGACCAACACAAAAAATGGGAAAAGAGAGATCAGGAAGAAAAAAACAATTGTCAACAGAACACAAGAAGGTTCAGGGGGAAACAAGCAGGAACGGGAAGAGGGAGAAGGGGGGCTTGAGACCCCTCTGAAAAAGCATAAGAAAATGTATTCCCGGGTCCATTGTTTGGGTGACCAGGGGTATTAACAAAAGAGCTTCTATGTCTGGGGGCCTTCCGTGCTGGCTCTAAAACGACACACCCTTAACGAGGAAACAGTAAAAAAACCTCACCATATACGCCATTCTCAACTTCGTGACGACAGGCGCTTCCTCGCTGCGACCTTTCAACGAGTCAACCAGATGTCCCTCTATCGGAGGCGCCGAAGGTTCCTTCTTGATCTAGCAATTCTTTCGTCACAAAATGCACGTTATTACTTACATGCCAAAGAGAGACTTAATTACAGGTGAGTGAAGTCAGGTTCTGCGACAGAACATCGCTCTCCGTATCCGTAAACGAACAAGCGGTGGACAACAAAAAAAGAGAAACTGGCCAGCTAGTCGCCACAACCAACTTACGTGGCGGAGAACGCACATCGTGGTCGGCTCAGATGGGCAAGAAACGAAGTCAGACGTGGGATCTTTGTGCGTAGGTTAAGAGGGGACGGAGGAAAGGGGGCGGCAACGCAGGAGTGGGAAGTTCTTTCGGCACGCTTGCGGGGTGTTCCGATTGTCAAATTTTTTCTGGGGGGGGCTTTCGTGATAGGAAAAGAGTCTGTGGTGGCCGAGCTGGGAGTCCAAGTCATAGCCGGGCGCGTATAGCTCATCCCTCTTCCACGCCTTCCCAAAAAGACCGCGGTTTGAAGAAGGAGGTTGAACAATGATTATGAAGGATTTTAGGGCTTTTGAATGGGTGGCAGCACGGCGTAGGCCTGATTCGGAGTTGGTGGGGTAGTGGCCTGTGAGGACCACCACTCAGGTCGTCGGCGAGTAGTCAAGGCCAGTGCCGCAACGGGCAAGATTGGTTCTGGAGGAAAGGACCGGTCAGGGAAAGTTTCAGATGTGATGAGGATCACGGTTTCAAATGAAGGAATGCAGCCAAAGCGGGGATAGAAAGATTGGGTACAACCCGTGCGGGGCCGCACCGCGGGGCAAACTTTCGAATGTTCCCATGGAGTGTTTGGCGGGTTGATCTCCTTGCAGGACTTTCTCCCTGAAGGGAAGGGTCCCACAAAAATGCTTCACGCTATATGACTGGGGAGTAAGGCGGTTACAGGCGCTCGGTGATGGTGGCCCGTGGCTCGAGGCTCCAATGCCCGGCGTCTATACACTTATTTCACCCTTTTCTCGAAAAAGCCTTGTGTTCAAAATCACCCCGAGAGGGAGGAGCGGGAGATGGGGGGAATAGCTTAATCTGAAGCCCATTTTTTAAAAGAGATGAGTGCTGGCGATGCCGGTTTCTTTCCGTAGTTCCAGAGAGAAGAGAAAAGTTGAGAGGGCGGGACCCGCTGCGAAGCACAACTGGGGTGTAACAGTATGATGTGCCTGGATGGAAGTCTTAACCAGGGTTTATCGTGCCCCATGAAGGAAACGGGTGCAAATCCAGAACTGGGAATGACCCCGAGCTGGGAAGGAACTTAGTTTTAACAAAAAGCCTGCCCTCTTCCAAGTAGAATCCGTCTCGGCGTCAAGTGGGAAATGATAGGGGAGCTCATATTTCAGGGCCTGGGGGCCGCGAGAAGCAAAATATGTCGTACGTTACGGTGTGACTCGTGGATCTCAAAAGAAAGAAAGGATGGCGGGAAAAAGGAAGGGGCCATCCGGGAGATTTATCCACAGCATGGCACTTTTGTTACGGTTCCAAGTGACGGGGATGGAAAACGTTTTAACCAGCGAAGGGCCGAAACTGCACGAAACTCATAGCTTGGCTTCTTCTCCTAACCTCCTTAAAACTGCGGGGGGTTGTTCCGCATTGGGTAGGGTCGCCTACAGCGGATGCTAGGCAGGTAAAGGAATAAATGAGAAAAATGAGCTAAAAGATTGCCGTCCAGAGGTACGGGATAAGTTCTCTAAGGTTGGTACGGGTGGTCAAAAGCAAGGGGGAAGATCGGAGGAATTTCTTTCTCTACTACGAAAAAGAGGATTGTGTGAAAGGGCAATAGGGCTAGGGAGACCTCTATCTTAGAATGGGTGGTTCGGCGCAAACCTTTTCACCTCTTGCTGGGAGCTTCAAAACTCCATCTAAAAACCGTGGAAAACATGAAAAGC
>Ga0179593_1659802_pt1 | contig 14748 bp, 15 predicted proteins | sample CZODoug2_1_08_16_FD_185931 | JGI IMG/M metagenome (GOLD analysis project Ga0179593, IMG submission 185931) | Vadose zone soil fungal communities from Angelo Coast Range Reserve, California, USA - CZODoug2_1_08_16fungal (PacBio error correction) | ecosystem: Environmental > Terrestrial > Soil >...
GGAAGTCAAAGCCTACCCCCTTCATTCAGGGAGCCGATTCATTTAGGGAAACCCAAGAACACCGGGGATCCTCCCCCTTTATTCCAAACTTTTTCGCAGAGGATTCTTAAAATGGAGAGAAACTGACTGGTCGGGCAGTGGAGGACCGAAGGTCCGTAAGGCTTAGACGAGAAATATCGGGAGAACCCGGTTGGGAATAAAGGTCGAGGGGGAAAACCGGGATGAGCGACAGAGGGCATTGAGTTGTGACGCTGATGTTACAAGAGCCAGGAATGTGGGGATCGGACATCTAGAAGATATATCTCGGGGCGGAAAAAGAGGGAGGCTAGCAGAGTCACCTAGCAGGAAAGGAAAGGAAGGAGAGCAAAGGCAAGAGTATAGTGAGCCTCGGAGAAGGAACCTTTGTAAGAGAAAACTGCTCGCCGGGGGGGTCTTAACAGAACGGCTGGCCAAGAAAGGAAAAGAAGGACTGTTGGGGAAAGAACACCCTCACTCGCCTGAGATCGCCCAATCGCAGGGGGGGGGGGGGGCCATCGTGGACCCTGAGCACTACCGTTATCTTTCCGCCAAATGAAAGAAAAAATTCTCGACAGACGGCGAACTCTAACCGGGGAAAAGAAAGTGGGTTAGAAGAGGGCGGTAGAGAACTCTGGTTAATCGAAGGGTTGAAAATTTTGGGGGTGGTAATAGAAGGCATAGACAACGCCCGGGGGCGGGTTTGATCTTGGCCCCAGGAAAAGAAAAAGCGATTTGGTGGATTTGACAGGGGTGGGTATATCTGCCGGCGGGGGGAAAGGCAAGGAAGCACCCCTAGGGTTATATCGATGTAAAAACTCTTAGTAGTCGGGGGGGTTTTTTACGTAATTATGGGAGCAACTTCAGGGGATAGAAGGGGCGAGCGAGTTCGTGAGTCATTGTTTGAAGTGAGTTTCAACTAGACAATTTTTGGGAAAGGGCTTAGGGGCAGGGGGGAGGGGGGCTCTGCGGAGTGTTGGCGTAAAGGACGTACCGACTTAGTGTAATCGTCGGAGAATTTCTCCGTGAAGAGGTCGGAGGGGGGGGGAACGGCAAGCGAGGGGACACGTAAAATTTGAAAGCGAAGGAAACCAAACAATGTGAGACATTGACAGTCTTAACCCAGCAGGGCGAAGCACGACCCCCGACAGCAGCAGCACGTATAGCCGTCGAACACCCCGAACCCGGAGACCAGAAAACAAAACTCAGCAAGCTGCACATCCCCAATTCAGGCAAAAGAAATACCGGGTAATGCCCGAATTCGCAAGAGAAAAAGAGAACCCGGTTGGAAGCTGGGTTGGCCTAAGGGGACCTCACTGGGGGGGGAAAAAGGAGAGACTGGAGGGGTATATTTACCAGAGACAAGAGGGAAAAAGCATGTAAGATCCCCGGTCTCTTGTCACCAAAAAAAACCCTCTCCATTGCACCTATGAAAGACGAAAAGAAAGCGGCTGGAAAGAGGAAAGCGGGCTAACGGTGCGCGGTCGATCAGAGGGGGTTTCGGGGAAAAAAAATAGGGCTTCAAGAGAGGCTAGACCAAGGCCGGGGCGGGGGTGAAGTCTTCATAGTAGGAAACGGCGTTCGTCAGCTTCCCGCCAAAACGAGCCAACGTCGATTATGTTTGGTCGGTCGGCTCAGAAGACTCATCTGTGCGTTGAGCGAGCCACAAGGGAAGGAGAACAAATGCGTTTAAGCTCGTCGGGGCTCGGGGGGGGTACGATAACAGCTTATGGCTCAAAGAAGAAGGGACGTCTACACGCTGAATGGGGAGAAAAAAGGGGTAAAAACATAAAGTACTCCTATTTCCTATTGAAAGGGGTGCACATTTCAAAAGGTGGAAGGGACGTGGTTTGACTAGGTTACCCGGGTCCTCAAACTTGAGAGTCCTTCTCGAAAGTTCTAGAAAGATACTTGCCCTAAGATTTGCAGAAGCATCCTCTATGGGTATCGATAGAATGGGGCAGTGTCTGCAGAAGAAGACTCTCGACAGTGAGGGGCCGGGGGCAAAAGTACCCCAATCAGGGGAAATATAGGGGGCGAAAACCCTTGTTGTTCGGGGGCTTTTGCCCCTGCGTTGGTAGGACGGAACTTAAGAGATCGACACGTTAGGAGGGAGATTCCTAGATAACCGTGTGGGTGGCACCAAGTATACGCAAAAATGGTGGGGTACAAGGGAGCCCAGGGAAGGGACGGGTGGTGTTTGAAGAGAGGATCTTCTCGGGTCCACAGGAGGCGGAATGACCGACGGAGCAGGAAAAAAAAGAGGGGGGTCCCGAGCGGGTGAGAATAAAATCCAAAGAATTTCGACCCGGGGACTCGGACTGCACGAAAACCGGAGGGAAAAAGCTGTTGTCGGCTAGGAGGAACGTGAGCCAAGGGGGTTGTTAAAAAAGTGGCCAGACCCTGCTCGAATAAGGGCCTAGTAAAAAAGATTGGGGGAAAAGGATGAGCAACGGGAGAGAGATGGAAACACTAGCAAGACTCATTAAAGTTTAGAGGACGGTTCTTGCAGGCAGAGAAGCGATGACCTGACTGTAGAGGGACGACTACACAGAGCAGGGCATTTAGTACTGGGGAAGACTGCCGAGAGGAGCCCAATGGTTGCCTCGGAAGTGAATAATCACCACTCAGATTTGAGGAATTAAATAGATCTTTCGATATAACACCCAACCCGAGCTGCCTAGCTGACCGAGGTTAACCCAGGGAGAAGCGGCGGTTCGGGTCCGTGAAATAGTTAGGTCGCGGTTCCATCGGTTGGGACACTGGATTGGTGGGATGTTGTTTGGGGAGTCCGGCTGTGACCCATAGCAAAGCTGGGGGAATAAGCTGACTTTGAGAAAAGAGTCTACGGGCTCTTGAGATTAAGACCTAAAACTTCATTGATGCTGGGGGAGATCCTATTGAACTCCCAAGCACACAAAAAAAGTTTTTCAGCGAGGGGGGGGAGCCCACCTAGGCTGGAGACAGAGTCAAAGTTGAAAGCTGTGGGTTAAGGTGTCAGAATGGGTTTCTGACGGGAAGGGGCTGGGTGGGGCACGTCTATTGGACGGGAAGGGCAAGGTGGGACCCGACAACGAGCCACCTGGAAGGTTTGTTCTCTACATTTGAAGCGCCCTGACAAAAAGACTGGGGGAACGTGGGTGAGGGGTGGCGGAAACCTCTTAAACGAAGGACCTAAGACGAATGAGGCGAAATAGAAGGGTCCGGTAAATGGAACTAGTCCAAGTCAAGACATGGCCCAAGGTCATGGGGGAACCTGGGAGAAGCGGGGTAACGCAGGTGAAAAAGGCCGTCACTTGAAAAAAGGCATTAACGCCTCGCGGGACTCACCCTGGGGAGGACACCGTGAAGGGGGGCCATGGGAGGGTAGGAGAAACGGCGGTATCGAGATCAACCGGGTCTGTAAGGGACCGGGAACCGGCCGAAAGCCGGCGGGGCAAGCTTTCTAAAGAGGACACGACGAAAACCTAGGTTTGTTGAGGGGGGCCCGTCCAGTCCACGAAGAAGATGGCGGTACTGCCAGAAAAAAAAAAAAATTGACAAAAAGCTCGACACCGGTTCAGCACGATCCAGGCTCGGACACTTTGCTACCGGAAACAAAAGTCCGAAGAAGGGGAGGGCCGGAGAAAGGCTACTTCAAGGCGGGAAAAAAAGTACTGGCAACATGGGACAAAAGCTGGATCGAGAGCTAGCTAACAGTATTGCTATTCCGCTGGGGGCACAGTTGAAGGTCCTGAGTCGAGATGCCCATCACTCCACAGTCGCGATCTTCCAAGGGACGACCCGGGGGAATGGAGGCACGGCCCGACTCTAAAGGGTTGATAAAACGACCTAGGCAGAACGAGAAGTGGGAAAAAAAAGCTCAGGGGATATCTTGCTATGGGTACTGTCCATCGCAAGAAGGCGTTAGAGGTCGCGGCAAAAAAATCGAGCCAGGGTTTCCAGGGAGCTCGATTAAAGGCAAAATAAACAACGAATCTTAAGAAGAGAGTAATCAGCAAGACGGGAATCCCTTTCACCAGATAAGACCCATGAGGAACTAGAGTCGCCTATCTCTTCCTCAAGGACACGAAGAGACACGATTACCCAGTAATGAAAAAGAGGAATCCAATTGGAAACGAAGCGCAAAGAGGGAAACCGTTTACCTACCCTTTTGCGAATCTATCGAAAAAGACGACCAACCTGGGGAAACCTGACGAGAAAGCTTTGGGTCTGGAAAACACTTTCTCATCTCAGCCCACACTGAGGATTGATTAAAGGGGGGGGGAAATTATATCTACACGATGAAGAGGGGATCACGGGGGAGGATGCGATCAGCACTGATTTCATATGGGGGGCAGCTCGGGTCCCGGGAAGGGGAAGCCTGGTACTTGGTGTGGCGCAGGGTTGCCGGAGGTCCTTACTTCTCGACGGAGAGAGGAGGCTCACCCTGGGTTTCTCAGGATGGCATCGGGCTAAAGAGATGATACTCTGCAAGGGAATTAGGGGCGGGAGTTTCTTGAAGAGAGACATTACACCTGGGTGTGAAAAAAGAAGAGAAGCTCGACGATCTATTTGCGAAGGGGGTGAAAGGGCGTCGAGCAGATACCGAGGAATAAAAGCAGGCGAGGGAGAGAAAAGTGGTTGGGCGTAAGCTCGTTAGGTGGGCTCCTCAGATCCAACACTCGTTCTTCCAGTTTACTGGGGAGCCACGATCCGAGAAATGAGGGGCCATAGTGAAAAACCAGAAGGATTCTTTAACTGTACCGGGAAATCTCACTCACTCTCCGGGGGAGGTACAGCAGCTCATTCCAATGGGTCAAGAGGGTGCCATGAAAGCCTATCGGGGTCCTGCCCTGAGAGGGGGGGACCGGGGGGGGGCTGCTAATCGAGGGACCTGGACGGAACCGGGAAAAAAAGTGAAGACTTTGGGTCTAGGGGGGGAGAAATTTTTGCAAGGTTTGACGCTTACTTCCGAAACCAAAAGGGTTTTGAGATACTCCCCTCAGAAAAAAAAGGGCTGAATTACTTCTTTGACATTGGTACTGAAAAGATGCTTGGTAAGGCGACGTGCGTAGTACCTGGTTTGGGGAGCCGCTTCACCTCAAAAAAATTCTATGCGGGTGGGGGAATTGACTAGGACATTTTCACACCTTCACAATTTGCGCTTTCTGCCTGTAAATATCCATGTTGACGAAAATTGTGGGGGGACCGCAAGGTTTACCGTGGGTGCGGACAAAGAAAATTTAGGGGGCACTGCTAGGAAGCGAGGAGTGACGAGGGCAATAACGAAAATCCATTCAGGGGACGGAAAGTCGGCGGTCCGCGTGAGTCGATATGGTTGCCAAAAACACATCCCAGCTCTCAAGGCGCAGGCGATCTGGCAAAGGGGGAGACAAACAAAGTGACAACAGTTCGTAAAAGTTGGGTCGTCGCCCTACCTCACCCGATGAGCACGCACTGAGCCCCAAAACCGACCGAGAAAACACAAAGTGAACCTTCATCTAACATGCCGATGGTCAAAAAAAGGTCTTGACAGTCCTGATCTTCTCCCGGTAAGTGGAAGAGGTGAAAAAGGGTGTTGTATGACCCAGGCTCCGGAGATAAGAAACTGCAATGTAGAATATGCACAAACTCGAAGGAGGGAGTCCCGGGAGGCCATATTCCCCAGAGCTCTTCACCGACTCCAAGGGATACCAAACCCAACATTACTAAAGAAGAGAGGGACCGGGGGGAACCTACGCACCCGAGGACGAGAGGGGAGAAACTGTCGCGCCCCGGGCGTCTGGACTCTTAGCTCATGTTTGTGTGAGAGGATTCGGGGGAAGTAGCATGTAATTTCGACCCCGTCCAAGAACGCATGACCGGAGACCCTGCGTCACTCCAGAAAAATCAACAGACCGCATCCTGTAGGAAATCCTCCGAATCCAACTGGAGGCTTGTCCACCTGAACTCGCAACTTTTGCCAGGGGGGGAGGAAGGGTCTGCTCATGTGGATCGTGGGAATAGAACGGGGGCCACCACTCTTCAGTCAGTGAAAGGGGGAAAAGACGTCTCAGGAATAGGTGAGCCAACAAAATCAAACCTGGACCTCACACTTATTAAAAGTTATAGGAAACAAACCGTGGGCGACTTTGTTGGGGGTCACGTAACCGTACGGTCCTGAATGCTGATGCCGGAAGCCGGCTAAGGGGGACTTGTCCGGCCATCAAAAAAATGCCCCCGAGGGGTGGTGCTGAAAAGGGAAATCTATGTAGAACTTGAAAGATTGGATGTCAGTTCGAACGAAGATAACGGTGAAAGGGAAGAAAAAAGACGACAAAACTGCCCGGATCGTGCACCCCTGGGGTTGAAGGGGAAGCGGTTGCCCACAACTATCTTATCGGAAACATGATACCTCAACCACACAAAGAAGTATTGAAGAAAGAAAGAGTCAGGCGAAAAATCAAAAGCGTTGGTTTCACCCCCTATCGAACTAACAACAAAAAAGGTTGGATAGAAGATCCATAATGGTCAGTCTAGGGGGGGAAACATAGGAAACGCGTCCACTACCATGGCTAATTCGACCTTCGCAAAAAAGAGGTCGGAATGTCCCGAAAACGGAGAAAGGCGCAGAAGAAGATCTTATAACCTAATCAGAGGACAGACTGTTTCAGGAAAAAAAAGATAACGGCGTCTAGTATTCGGGCCCTTATTAGGGGGAAGTTTTGTTGTCTCACAAGATAAATCGCCGGAGAAGCGTAAGTCCCAATGAAGGGGCAAGGAGAAGGTTATAGCCCAGAGGCACCAAGCCGACCGGTCACCGGGGAAAGGTGCCGTTCCGTGGCGAGAAAGAAGGAAAAGATGCAAAGGAGGGAGGGGAGCAGAACACGATCTGAGAGGGATAATCGGTGGATAACTACCTAAGGGGCAAGAAATGCATATAAGAACCACTCAAGGGGTATGGGTCTCTAATTAAATGGGTTATCAACGCCACCAAAGACTGAGGGAAAAAAGAGTAGAAAAAAGCGGTTGCGCTAAAAAGCTTATAAAGGAGGCTCAGGGGGGTCTTGGCAATCGGGTTAAGGGAAGGGGGGGGGAAAGGTGGGGTGGGAAAGGATAGGGGGGGGACACGAGCTAAGGAAAGTACGGCTCAGTGAAGATAATCCATGGGAGAGAAATCTGACACAACTCATTGATTCTGGAAACCGGCAAATGGGGAAAAGCTTCAATTTCATCATGGTTATACAAGCCTCAGCGAAAGGGAAGTCACAAAATGAATCTGTTCTTGTGCAATGGGATGTAAGGTGTCAGGGAAGTTTGGGGGGAGAGGGCGACGGTGGGGTGGGGGGCGACGAGCTGGGATCTTTGGAAAGACGATGAAAGGAGGGAAGAAGACAACGGACCCGCGGGGTACGATGGGGGGGGACTCCCGGGGGAATCGCCTCGGGGAGAAGGCTGGGGACCTGGGGGAGTTCGTCACCACGACATCTTCAGAAGTGACAGGACGAGTCTTCAACGACATTTTCGGACCTGGGAAGGGGGTCCGGGTCGGACAGAGACAGGAAAAAGATCAGCGCAGGCCATGACGCAAACAAGTTGTACAGTCGAAACACCTGGTGATGAACCGACTAACGCATACGCGAGCCACGACAGTAATCCGTAGTGGGCAGGGGACTAGTACGCCAACATCGAAGAGTAAGGTCAAAAATAGGGTCGTACCGAATCAGTCAAACCGCCGGGGGGGAAGGCTTAGACCACCGGGAAAAAAAGGCACAGAAAAAAATCAGGGGGTGGGGGGTCCTGGGGACTCCGGGGCAAAAAACCAAGTGGCGGGGGTCGTCAATGCCACCACCAAATTGCAACCGTAGCTATCAAAGGGAATAAAACGCCGTCTTGCTGAAAGGCGGGCCAGAAGAAGCGACCTCTGAGAGGGTCAATGGGGGGGGGAAAAAAGGCTTCCGGCATAATGGAAAGATGGCCTGCAAGAGGGGGGAGATCAAGAAACTTCGATTGCGGGCGGTTCACAAAGGCGTCAAAAACTGTAGAAGGGGTTCCTGAAGGGGAAGCTAGCCCATGGAGGGGGGAGAGAACACCCCTTTGACGAAGGGTTCCACCTTGACGAAAGGGGGGGTGGATAGTAGTATCCTCCCAACCAAAAAAAAAAACATCGCTAAAAACCAATGGGCTCGGCACTTCTGCCAAAAAGGGGTCTGCTCTGGTGAAACTTGATAGGGGAAATAATCTCACTCCACATCGATCGTCCTCTGAAGGTGCCGCCCCGGGTGGGTACATTTCGAAGAGAAGTGCAAGTCAGACCGACAAAAGGACGTGGATCCACTCACGGGGGGATCCATAGGATTACCCTTAGAAAATAAAAAAGGGGGCTACTTGCGGTCGCAATGCAAGGAGAAGGAAAAGAGAAAACTTCTCGAAATCCGGACGCGGGACATGCATAAAACATCCAGTGGGAAAATAGCGCAGCGGACCCCTGGGGGGCTGGAGCTTATCTCCATCCCGATGAGGATTCATAAAGTGGGTGACTCTGGCCGTTCGAAAGATCAAACAAACTGATGTGGGATTAAAAAGCTGAAGGAGAACGTGCATCAGCCGACCAGGAATTTCCTTTATCACGGGTTTTACTTGGGGGGAAGGATCTAAAAGGGCCACAGTTTTACGTAGGGCGCTAGATCAGGTTTCCCGGGAGGAGCCTTCAGGACTTGGAGTTTCGATTGCCGAAGGAGCTTCGGGCTATCTGCACATCGAGGTCACACAGGGAATATTGGTCAGCAAGTGCTCTGCCTATGAGGATTACTTGAGGGAGTCGGGGGGAACTGGGTACCTGGGGAGGAAGGAGCAAAGCACATTTGTCAGGACCTCGAGAGACGCGTTTTTTAGGAAGGGGGGGCGGGAAAGAAGATCTGCGAAAACTGATTGCAGGACATATTCGGGTTGGACTCTCGTGATGAGTCTCCTCAAAAATTAGCCCTCTTGTTCAGGCTTTTGTAGACTGTTCGCCCCTGGGGGGTGGAAATTAGTCCAGCTCGAAAATACAGAGAGTTACTTGTTTAAAACGGGAGCTCTCCCGCAAGATAGAATCCGGTTGGACTGGAGGAAAGCCTTCCAGAGTGACAAGGAGTGTCCAGGGAGAAGGAAAGAGATGTGCCTCCCTTGAGGATACCTGGGTCAAGAATGAGGCCTTTATCCACGACCGGTTGAAGACACGGTGCCGAACTGGACGGAGGGAGTCTAACTGCCGAAACTAGGTGAAAAAATTTAGGATGGGACTGGTACACCAGCAAATGTAGAATTTGTATCTTAGAACACACCCGACAACAACTCGAGGGGGGGGTGCTTTTACCGTGGAAAGGGGGAGAATGGGGGCATGAGGGAGGGGGGGGGAATGGAGCTTTCGGTACGAAAGCCCGGCGCTGACCCCTCTTGAGAAGGGATATGGTGTTACGAAACCATGGAAAAAACTTACAGTTGATAAGGGGTCAGTCAGGATAGAGAGGAAAGCGAGAAGCACCATGCGTGGGACAACGCGTGGGGGGCATTGAGTAGTCACTGTCCGCTGACAAGTACGTGGAGAAGGAGAAAACCCATGTCGGTGGACAAGACGGAACTTAGGATCAGCCGGGAGGAATTTGCCCTAAACCTACAAGCGAATCCTGTGCAGCGTAACGAGCGGGAAGGGGGGGTCGAAACAAAAAGGCCCCAGAAGTCGAAGGGTGGGAAGCCTCATAGCCAAAGAAGAAGGAGCAGCGGACAACCATACAAAGACCGAGAACCAAAAGGAAAGCAGCATCGGGAAAACATTATGACAGCGATGAACGCATCCTGATATCACAGCTTGTGGCTGGGGGGAAAAACCAAACCGGTGGGGGAGGGTGGGGGAGTTTCACAGAGAGAGGACAGAAGCTGCAGTTTGATGAAGCTGCGAAAAAGGAAAAACAAATTGTTTTAAAAAAAAAAGTTGGAGGCCTAATGGAGCGGGTTCTACTAGAAAAAACAGAAAAAAGGGGACTAAGGACCCCCGAAGCCTTCGCAGGAAAACGGTTGCTGAGAAGAAGGCTCGGCACGGGCTCCGGGACGGCAGTGAAATTTTTTGGGAGGCTCGGCCAGGCCTTCTGAACCATCTCCCAAGTGTGGTGGAGGAGTGACGGGCCAGGACCGTTTCTACTCAAGCTCACTCCCCCGAGAAAAGCTTGTTCGGAGGGGAGAAGAACGAGCCGCATCTGGGGGTTGATCGGGTGCGCAATGCGCGCACCAAGCACCTATCTCGTCGTGGAGACTGTGATTTTTCTATACTGATACCAACTTCAAGCTGGGAGGAACAAGGCGGCGAAATAGGTGAGCCACCAGAAACCCGGGGAAAATAAAGGCTCGAAAGAGACGGCCAGATTGCCGCTGTTTGGGGGGAGGGGGCATCCGATGACAAGGGGGAGGGACGGAGGAACTCATCAGAGGAAAGGCGTCAGATCCTTCAGATACCTTTGCAACTTCGCCTCGAGGAAGAACGGGGTCATCTGATTTCGTGGTGGGAAGAAAAACGCACCTGGCACGCAGAAAAACGACCGGAACTGTCTGGTTCCGGTTCACACCTTGGGGGGTTTCTTGACTGTGGGTGGACCCAAGAATTCGGTGATGCCTCAAAACACAGGGAAAAGGAAAAGGAAAGAGTCATCATTAAACATAAGTTTTGGTTAACACCTCTCTCAAAGAACCGGGTGTGAGACATAAAATATCCTTACTTCCTTTGCCTTGATCGTTTTGGGCAAGTCACGGGCTCAGTTCTGCGTAGGCCTCCCTTAAGCAAAAGCCGGCTCCCCTAGACAGGAGCCAACTAGGGTGGCAGAGTGGCCAAGAAAGGGAGCGGAACGCCGCACAGAAAAGGTCGAACGTGGAGAAAGCCCGAAGTTTCGGAAATCTGGGGCGTCGGGAAAGGCACCTCAGGAGGTTATATACGGGTGAAGTGGGGGAAAAAAGGAGGGAGCCGTACGTGGGATTCCAGACGAAGAGTCGAATCAGAGGGGAGGAAAAAAAGAAACGATCACGACGAGCTACAAGGTGCGACGGAAGGTAAAGCCGAACCAGATAAAATGAGGAGGGAAAAAAAAGCGACGAGGGGCGGGTGAATGGAGCTGTGGGGGCTGGAGCTTACTACCCGGGGTGCCGTCATTAACCACGAAAAGGGGGGGATTGTCCTACGAAGGAAATGGACGACCCGGCCAAAAAACGAAAAAAAATTCGAACCGGATCCTAAGACTGGAAGGTCGGCAAAATTAAGTTACATCTTCAGGGTGAAAGGGGGCTGAAACGGGGACCGTAAAAGTTCCCTGTTTTGGGCAACGTAATCTAAAAAAACATGGTTATCGGGGCTCGATCCGATAGAAATGAAGGGGCGTATCTGACACATCATTCGAAGAGTATCAAACTTTCCAACAAGGGGGAGACAGGTGGCTCTACATCGGGAAAACAGGGGGAAAAATTTAAATAGGGGGAAAGGGGTGGAAGTGTCAGATGGGGATTTGGTTGTCGCGGTACGAAAATCGGGTGGGGAACGAGGAAATTTTCCAAAGGGGGAGGGTGGTCGCCGACAAGCCGGACGTTTTACCTGGAGGGGGGGGGGGGGGTTCACCGTGCCGAAGATCGAGAACACGACGGGGGAGGAGGGGGTAAGGGGTTTGAAAACCCTCTCGGAACCTTCATCGGAGAAAAAATTACCTCAAAGGGAGGGTAAAACACCAGGGGTTAAAAAAAAAGGGGACCGTAGGAAAAAGTACGAGCAATCGCATTGGGCCCCAGAATGACCGCAACAACGAGTTTCAGGGTAACAACAGGAGGCGGAAAAAAAAATGGGGACCGGCTCTAAGAAGAATGACCCCTTCGATCCAACCGTTTAAAGTTGGGCAAAAGTTCAGGAGGCCAAAAATCGAAGAGGGTTAAGCGAGATCACAAAGCGGGGGAGGAGATGCCCTGAAACCCACCCAAGAGTACCCTTTAAAAAGTAAAAAGACAGACAACGCGGGTGGGGTTGGTGGGGAGGGAATCCCGATCCACCTACCAGTCAACCGTTCACTGAAGTCAAACTACAACCAGGCACCAAAAGACTCCAACGTTCGACTGACGATGGAAAAGGAAAAGGGGAGGTGGGAGGTGATCAGCCGCAGCGGAAGAGCCGAGGCAAAGGCTCCATACGAGAGTCTTAGGGTACCATCAGGGAGCGCTTGCCTGCGGAAGAAGGTCGAGTAACAAAGAGAGTTGAGGAGATGGTCAACGTCACCGTCCTTCTCGGTGCCAGTCTCGGACGCACCGGGGTGGTCAATACGACCCGAGTGTGGAGCTGGGTTAAGATTACCGGGAGCTGAGGAAAACAAAGTTGCTCGCACCTCGACCGGTGGAAATGGAATGCAGCGGAAAAAAAGAGAGCCAGAATGCTTGTCCCAGAACGCAAGGCACATCGAATGAGGGTCTCTATCGTACAAATGGGGAATTGACAAAGGAGGCAACATGCCACCTAGTCCTAAGAGGAAAGGTCATAACGAACGACTCTCGGAGTACACGAAAGCTACTTTCGCCGATCGCTACCCTTCCCGGGTCAAAAAACTAGAGAAGACAAAAGTACACAATAAAAAAAACTCGAAAGGATCTAGCGCACCCGACAACCCTTTTTGGAAAAAAAGAGCACATCCCTACTGAAACTGCTTACAACCTTTATCTGGGGGGGGGAGGCTGATAAAGGGGACATATCTGAAAAAAGGGAAAGATGATGTCGCCCCGTGATAAAGGGGGAACCAGAATTTCGTTATCATGGGGGGGGGGGTTATAAAAAGGGGGGGCCTTAGGCGCTCAGCAACATGGAAGTCAAAAAAATCAATGTGGGCGGAGAGGAGTCACTGGGAGAGGGGGATGCGGGGTTACTTTGGGTTGCAGTTTGACGTCCTGAAGAGGGACGGCAGGTCTTAACAACTGATGGAAATAAAAAGTAACGCGAGGGAGATGTTATTCCGATGCCTGCGGGGGTCTGATGTTAAAGTTACTCGAGAAGCCAAGGAATTGGGCGGGTAAACCGGATATAAAGAGGGGGGTATGTGGGGGAAGCAGAGGGTCTAGCAGCTCGGACCACCACGGGAATGCAGAGGTCGAGAAACAGTGTGCGCATCGCGGTATAGTGCGAACCTCGGGGAGACTGTCATATTTCAACAGGAAAAAGGACCTTAAAAGACTAACTACATGAGAGGACTCGGTGAAAGGGGAAAGGATCTGCACCGCAACGCCTGTGAAGACCATCCGGGACGTGCGGACTCGTAAAGAAGGGGCAGGAAGCCTCTGAGGGGGAGCCCGTAGACCGTAACGTCGAAAGGGGAGGTGGTCCCTAACCGGTCCCCGTGCCGAAGACGGAAATCTTAGAGAGAAGGGCTCGGGTGCAGTTTCGGAATGGGGAAGGGCCACTCCTGGTGGTGTCGTATACGCCCAGGAAACACCAAACGAGTTTTGGGGGGGAGGGTCGGTAAAGGTGGGGAAGAATCCCGGGGGCAAGAGTACACCCCGTGGGGGAGTCCTCTTGAATGCTGGGGGGGGGTGCCGTACTCGCAAAAGGACCAACGGGACGTAACGTCCTCCGGGGCGTAGAAAAAGGGTCGCCGACGTTGACCTGCGGGGGAAAAACCGCGGTTGGGAGGGGAACAACCATTAGGGCACGGGCGGTCTCGGCCGAAGTGCGATGTAGAAAAACGGCCCACTGTCTGGACAAGTCTTAGAAGGGGGGAAGTCGATTACGAGTCCTATTGGGGGCCACACCTAAAACCCAGCGAGAGAAAATCAGGTTCGCTGAATCGGCGACCATGGGGTGGAGACCACACAGGGGGGCAACCCGCCTTTGCGGGCCCTACCTATCCCTCAGAGTGAAAGAAAAAGCATCGTCCACCATGAACTAACAAAAGGTAGAAACAAAACCGCGAATCACCACCTTCCAGACCATTCATACAGATTAAATGAAAAAGGAGATAACTCTTTAGGAGCCCTTAGAAAACGGGGGGGTAACTGGGTAAACAGAAAAAGAGCCGATTTGACAGAAGAAGTTATTAATATTTAAGCTCGACGCAGTCCTCGGGGATCCATGGATCCCCGGGGCTGGAAAAAAAACTGACTACACCACACCAGGGAGACAGGCAGTATGCCGACGCACCCGAGAGACCTCTGACTAGCGTGCGCGCACCTCGCGATAGGGGGAGAAAGCTCGGGAAGGCGGGTTTGTGTTGCTCGGCCTGCCATCCTCTCACATCCCAGGGTCTTAGCCGGGAGGAACGTGATTTCCCGGGAAGAAAAAGATCAGCGAAAGGCGTCCGCTCGCGCAAAGGCTGGCCTCCATAATCCAACAATCTGGTTCGAGGGCGTCAGGTAAAAAAAAAAGGGATAACCCAGGAAAAGGCGGAGGTGCGAAAAAAGGGACGAGCTGAGGCCTTGCGCCACCACGCTTCGGGATAGCCGGAAAGGGCGAGAAGGGGGTTAACCAACAATACTAAATACGGCATGAGGGGAGAGGCGCTAACTTCAATTCAACGTTTTGCACGGGGCACGAGGAAAAGGGACAGACCTTCTTGAGGCGATTCCGGAAGAGGTCGGGCCATCAAGAAGTAAATCGTTTTGCTAACCGCAGCCAAAGCATACGTCTAGAGCAGATCCCCTGGTCCCGCCCATTCATTCCTGAGCTTCGTGATAAAAAGGTGTTTGGGTTATCGGGTTTGCAAAATTCGGTAAATGTATGGCCTG
>Ga0179593_1454166_pt1 | contig 14747 bp, 19 predicted proteins | sample CZODoug2_1_08_16_FD_185931 | JGI IMG/M metagenome (GOLD analysis project Ga0179593, IMG submission 185931) | Vadose zone soil fungal communities from Angelo Coast Range Reserve, California, USA - CZODoug2_1_08_16fungal (PacBio error correction) | ecosystem: Environmental > Terrestrial > Soil >...
AAAAAAAAAACTTCAAAAACGAGGTTTTTGGATAAAGGGCAAGTAAGCTCAAACCTTCTCGGGACCCGTGGCTCCACAACCAGACCCACATCGGCCAAAAAAAGGGAGAAAAAAGTGACAAAGGTGAAGCAAAAGAAAAGAAAGAAAGGACACTGGGCGGACAAAGGGAAGGGCGAGGCAGAAGAAACCCAGAGAAGGCATCCCCCATCTGACGAAAGCCAGGACCCTAAAAGCTAGATCCTGAACCGAGGATTGGACGAGTGAACACAGTGCAGAAGAAGGGGAGAAGGTGGCTTTCCGGCCAAAGCTTGGGCAAGACGGAGGGAAGCGAAAAAAAGAACGAAAAAAAACCATCAAAGGTCGACTTAATCAAAACTTCAAAGCGAACCTTAAGCGAGAATGGGAGCTCCGAAAGTTATTGAAGGAACTAAGAATGAAAAACCGAGAAAGAGAATAGCCAAATGATGAGCCCGACGCCGAGAAGGAGGGGGTCCATGTTGGACTTTTAAAAAAAGACGATGTGAGCAATTGCCCAGCGCTCGGTCTTGCGAAAAATTGAGGTATGTTCATAGAAAAGGCTGAGGGGGAGGAAGAAGGAGGATGAAAGGGTGGAAAATACCACAACTATAAGAAAGGAAGGTACTGGGGAAAAAAATCCGGGATAATTTTACAGTTTGGCCATGCCAAAATTTAAAAAATCTTCTTCATCCCCTCAACTGATGCACCAGATAATTTGGCCGAGGAGATTAAAGGTGGAAAGCAAATAAGGGAATGGGGAAGGAACAAAACGGGCGTGAAACGGCCGGAAAACGAAAGGGAACGGGAAGATTGGAAACACTCGCACCTCCGCAAGCCTACGCCGCATTAGAAACACTCTCAAAGGGGCTGGACAAAAAAGCAAAAAAAAAGAGGGAAAAAAGAAAACATAGTGGGACGCCTCTGGAAGGGGGAAGAAAAAAGCAGGAAACAAGACTCGTAATCGAACTGACGTCCCTGAAAAGGCGGTAATTATTTAACAGCAAGAAGGCCATCATAAAAAAAGGCGGAGGGGGAGGAAAAGACTGGGCCGGGGACTTAGAAGAAGTTGAAAAAGAAAAACACAGTCTGGCTAGGGAAGTACACAGACTTCTGGGGGGAAGGAGTCTTCCTAGGGAATGGAGGTGGGGGGAACGAAAGTGAGTGGCAAAAAAGGGAAGGGTCCCAATCAAACGAAAAAAAGGAGGAAAAGGGGGGAACGGAATCAGACTTCCAAATTTGGAGGTGAGTTCATCACCCATAAGGCTTATCCGTAAAGAACAGGGAATTAAGCAAGGGACGGCAAAGGCAGGAGACAAAGAAAACTACCTAAAACCACCAATGTGAAGACATGTAAGAAAAAGTGGCGAGGAATCGCAATGTCAAAAATTTCCCCAAAAAAAAAAGAAAAAAACTTATATTGGGATTCGATTGAAAGTCATCGGGAGCGGGCGAAAAAAAAAAAAGATATCAACAAAAGGGGAGGGATGGACCGCAATCAAAAAGGAAGAAAGGTACAATCCGTTTGCAAAGTAGAAAATCTTCGCCGGCATTTCACTGTGTAAAAGAAGGGGAGCCGAAGTTCGAGGAAAAAGAAAGGGAGAAAGACAGGGGTCTACAAGTCCATCGAAGAAATCACGAAAAGAAAATTAGGGCGCATCCGGGCGAGAAGGGGAACTTGCGGGATCTCCGCAGACTCAGGTCAGACACCCTCAGTCCACATTCAAACGCGGAAAAAAAGGGGAGAGGAACATAAACGGCAACGTGGGTGAATAAAAAGTCCTCGCCAAAAAAATCCGGAAGGAAGGGAAGGAGAGGGGGAATTGTAACAGAGCGTGTTAACCGAGTTAAAACCGTGCATGGATAAACAATAACACGACTTCCCTGAAGTCACCCAAAGGGGTCCGCAAAGGGAGGGCATCAGGGAAAAGAAGGGGGGGGGATGAGCAGGGGTGATAGAAAACGGAAAAAAAAACGAAAGCGAAAAAAAAGAAAGAAGAACACCTGATCTTCTTAAAACGCGAGATGCAAACCAAAGCCATATGTGAAAACAGAAAAAAAGAAGAAGGGGTGAAAGGGACGCGAAAGAAATGAAAAGAAAGGGGGGCAGGGGAAGCAAACGAGGGGAACAGAACCCAATCTCTAGCGTAAACGTAGAGGAAAAGAAGGAGAAAGAAAAGAAGAGGGGGGAAAAAAAAAGTCAGAACATCGCAGGGGAAATGGGGCAAAGCACCAAACTGGCAACCACAAGGGGGGCGCTGAGGGCGGGTTCGGACCTTCTTTACTGCATCAAGAGGTACCGGGAGACCAAGAGACCCACACGCATGGGAACAAGCAGGGGGAAAAGAGAGAATGAAGTCTTTTCAAAAACCGCGGAATGGTTCTTTAAGAGGATTCCCATGAAAAGGCTAAAACGCGACTGAAAAAGGAAGGTAAAAAAGACGAAGAAAGAACAAGAGGACGAGGTTCCAAAAGCCGACGCCTGGTCGAGTCGCCGCAGTTGCCCAACTTCGACAACCTGAAAAGGAAAAGAAAAATCCGTTCCAGAAATACGCGTCGGAGGGGGGAGGACGTAAGATTAAAACAGGGAGAAAGGGAACACGAAAAAAGGACTAGTCCACGGCACAGGGGGTTAGAGGAGAAACCAGGTTAGACCAGCCTAAAAAGGCAAATAGGGGAATAAGAAGGCCATTCACATGCATCCGCTTCAGCGACTCTTGATTGTGGGGAGCTCCCTCAGAAAAAAAAATGAAAGGGGTGGGAAGGGGAAAAGGGAAGGTGGTGGATCAGGACACTGGCGACTAAAAAGGCAAGGCGACCGGGAAAGGTTTTCCTTGGGCGGGGCAACGATGCTCCAAAGAAATTGAAAGAGAAAAATTGCGGAAGCCTGCTCACTTTGAACAGGGGAAAGAAGACTTACCGGTTCACATCATGCCGCGGCGGAAGCGAAAAATCAACGCGGTTGGGGAGGGTCTTAAAAGGACCTAAAAAACAACCACGTATGTAGGGAAAAAAAAGAATGAGAAGGGGAAAAAGGGGAAGACGGCCAATAGAGGGGAGGATGGGGGGAGAAGGGAAGCCGGACAAGGCCTAGGCGGCCAAGGTCTCGGGAGCCCGCAAGGGGTTGCTGTCGGGAAAGGGTCTTGAGAACGAGAGAAAAAACCGAAAAAAATAACTGGAAAAGATCTTAAGGTAGCCCTGGGTTGGTGAGAAGAGGTAAAACCCAATGCCCAAAAAGGGGATTGGCAACTTTGACCACGCATCGTAATGTGGAAGAAGCATCTCCAAGCTGAAGGGATGCAGAAAGGTGCGGAATATTGCTGGAAGGACTTGGAAGGGGTGAAAGGAGAGAAAGGGGGTACGGAAGCGATAACTAAAAGGGAGAGACGAGAAAAGTGCCTTCAAAAAATGGGGATCCTACTAGGGAATCAACCGACGCGAACTGGAACGAGGTTGAACGTACTATTTCGGTTAAGAATTAAAAAAATGGAGGGGGGAGGGGAAACGAGGAGGAGAGAGCGGAAATAGGGAAGGGTGGAAGGGGTAAGAGATCAGACATTTCACGAAAATGGTCCTTCGCGGTGGAAAAAATGAGAGGGAAAAGAGGGCCTCGCCTAGACAGAGACTTCTCACCCATGTCCTCCAGCAGTCAGTGAACGCCTGGATAGTGGGGGAATGAGCGACTTGCTGAAGAGTGGGGAAGGGAAAATAATAAAATGATTCAGAAGTAGCACCAACCTATTCCGGAGTCAAACGGACAGCTGTGTGCATGGAAATTAAGGAGAGGAATTGATGAATGCGCAAAAAAAACAGTTTCAAGGAGGGGGATCGACTCGAGGTACCCGCTAGCGAAGGGGGGGGGGAAGAGAGGGATGGTCCGGCAGCATCGAACTCAAAAAGGAAAGTAACTTCATCAAGGTTATCACCTCAAAAGGGATGTTTTTGGTGGGGGGTGCAAACAAGGGGGAGGGGTTCGACTCGCGAGAAGAAGAGAGGGGGATTGTGCATTTCCGCGATGATTAGGCGGACGATAAGGACAAATGAGGAAAAGGGGATTGAAAATGCAATTGGTAAAAGAGAGGGTGACTCAGACGGGGGCAACCTTTCTTTTGGAATCATGACGCGGGGTAAAACTTCGAAAAGAGAAAAAGAAGAAAACCAAGAAGGAAGGACAAGGGGGACGGAAAAAAATGCGGAGCAATCACGGTGACGTCTTTATGCGAGAAGGTTGCCGCTTGTTAGGAAAGGTGGACAAAAGTGAGGGGAAAAGGATAGGGAGGGAGGCACTGTAAGCAAAAGGAGCGAAAAATGGGAAAGAGACAAGGGTGACAGATTCGGCAGAGATATTTGGAAAGCCGGGCGAATCGGGGGCCTCGAAATCCACACGGAACCATGCTGGTACTGAGAGGGGGAAAAAAACAAGGGGGAACGAACGGGGGAAACAGGGACGGTGGTACCATGGTGATTGATCAGAAAAGAAAAACCTTCAGGAGGGGCGGGTTTCTCCAAGGAAGAAATGAGGTCAAGAAAGGAGAAGTGTGGGGTACCGGCAAGCGTGACGATGAAGAGGAAAAAAAAACCCCGAAGGGGACACAGTCGTCACCTTTGCTGAATGCTGGGTCGAGAATGACTCTGCACTTGAGGGCAAGACTGGGTGGGGCACAGGAAAACAAAGTCGGGGGACAGAAGACAAAGGCAGTGCAGAAGAAAAGGGGAGAACGAATTCGCAGAAACGCTTGGCGTCTATCCTGGGGGAAAAGGTGAAGACCGTATCAGGAGTCACAATATAAAAGAAAAAGAAATAAAAAAAGAAAAGGGGGGGACTAACTAGGCCAGACATGGGGGAAACAAAAGAGAAAAGCCCGGCCCAGGCTCAACTACTAAAGTTTCCCATCACCTGATTACAAGCGGAGTGGGGAAAAAAGAGAAAAAGCAATGGCGGGAACGAAGAGGGATGCCAAGGAACGAGATTGCAGGGAAAGGGCGGAAGACCAAATATGGTTTGTTGATGGCGGCCCTCGGCGACTGTGAAAAAAAAAAAAATGGGGGGGAAAGAAAATGGAGATAAACCGAATGAGGAAAAAAGGAGGAGGCCTCGAGGCTCGAACACCGTCTAACTCTTTCAAGAGATTTTACGGAGGAACGATCCACCAGGGGGTGGAGAAAAAAAGTTGAAAAAGTGAAAGGGAAAAAAGGGGAATCAGACCGGTCGGAAAAAAAATTACGGGCGGACCAGGTGAAGAAAAGAGGGGGAACTTGGACTGAATTTGCATCGGAAAAAAGACTATCAAAGGGATTATCTGCTCAAAAAGGCCTTCAAAATGTTTGGATCGAAAATCAAGGAAAAGAATTAGAAAAAAGGGTAGCAACGAAAAAAGGGTGGGCTTGGCAAAAACCGGCTCAACGGTTGTCAAAAAAGATCTAGAGGAGAAAAAGAAGAAAGAGACCCAGAGATCGGAGAGAGTCGGGGAGGAAGGGAACTTTGTAGAAAAGGAGGAGGATCGTTTCACAGAGCTCAAAGGTACCCAGGGGTCAATAAAGGGGAATTCACAAGATTAGAATTAAGGGGTTCAACAGGAGAAAAGGTGAACGAAGGTGGAATGGGAGGGAGTCAAAGAGAAAACAATTCCGTTGACCTTAAATATCTGTTTACCCTGCAATATACGTAACGATGAAATAAGAACAAGAGGCCAAGAGAAAAAAGACGGTGCGGGATCGCAACGGAGATAGGGGTGACCTTACTGGCAGGATCATCGGGAGACAAGGGCGGGGAGGAAACGAAGAAAAGGAATGAAAATTTAAAAAATGGTGCCGTCCTTCGGGTCATGAACTACTTTAAGGAGTGTTTTTGGGGAAAAATCGGGAGGGGAAATTGAAAAGGGGTGTGGCGGTCGAAAAGAAAAGAACAGGGAGCAGGGGACGAACACTGGTGTGCCTCCAATTTAAAACACGGGTGGGAAGTCTGCTTTTGTAGCTCCAAAAACAACAAACAAGAGGAAGGAGAGAAAAACAAAGGGGAAAAAAGGAAAAAAAGACGTTGAAAAGGGATCCACAAGTGGAGCTAAACAAGCGCAGGAAGAGTGGAAGAAACAACACTTCATGGAACTACAAGAAAGCTTCAAAAAAACCCGTATAAAACCGTCGTGAGATCAAAAGGGGTAAAAAAACAAGACGACGTAAAAAAAGGGACGGAAAGGGCAAGGGGCGGTTGCGTCTAATAAAAAAAGAAAAAAAGTATCAAAAAAAAAAAGAAACAAGCCAGTAACCAGAGATCAGACTAACAGAACGCTTACTCAAGCTTGGAAAAGGGTGAAATACGGACTTGATTGACCAAAAGATCTTCGAAAAAGAAGGCGAGGAGGACAGACAGAGGTACGCCAGGACCGACAAGGCATCAAGTGAGGAAACGCGGAAAACCTTAAATCAGGGAGAAAAGAATGGAATTCAATCCATTTATGTAACACTGGGAAGCCCCTTATCCAGGGACCGCAGAAACGAGAAAGCAAATGGAAACAAAAAGAAGAGAGACCCGAGTAGGCTGAACGGGGTGGCTGGTTGCAAACCAGAAGAAAAAATCAGGGCCTCGTTACATAATCGTACCGAGAGGAGGAGACGGTCTTCAACATCCCCCAAAATGCAAGCGAAGAAAAACTGTTGGGAAGGTAGAGAAATGGGGGGGATCAAGCAAACAGAGAAAAGGCGTACGGTGGAAAGAGCCGGAGAAAGTTGGGAGGGGGGGGGGACCATGAAAGGGAACAAATGGAAAAGACTTTCTTCATCCACCGTCCAGCCCGCTGGGGGCCCAGAGGCGAAAGAAGGGGAAAGTGGAAAATAAGTTGATAAGGTGTGTCCTTCCCCAAAGCGGTGGGGGATGAAAACATCGTACTCTCTTAAGATGCCGGGAAGAAAGGGGGCCGAGCAAAGCAAAAATCTTTGCCGGGGCATGGGAGGTAGCCTAAGCCCGGGGTGACTAAAAAGGGGTCCAAAAGAAAAAACGAGGGGACGAATCAAAAAACTATTGGCGTCCGTTACGCAACTCGAAACAACATGCGAGGCTCGGAAGAAAAAGTACGGGGAAGGGTGGCAGGAAGTAAGAAATAAAGGGAGGATGAAAAACCTAAAAAAGGGTGAATAGGAAGAAAAATAAAAAAAACAGCCCACCCCCCCGTTGGGGGGGACGGTACTTCACGGAAAAAACATGTTATGGGGGTACTGAGGATACAAAACCTCTGAATGAGAAAGAACTCGAGGAGGGAAAATCAGTGACGAAAGTAGGCGGAAAAATTCCAGATGAACTACAAGTGGCGTAGGAGGCGTCATATGCTTAAACCCGGGTAGGGGAAAAGGGGGCCCAGATGGAGGAGAGCAACAGGAGGTGGGTAAAAAACAAGAAAGGATAATCAGCTAACAAAAAAAAAGGGAAGGACTCCCCTGCAAAGGGGGAAGTGGCTCCGCGTGGAAAAAAGCGCAAAGGCACAGGAAAAAAAAAGGGCCAAACATACTAGAATTGGGAAGGGAAAGGGGGACAACTGGACAGTGAGTTGGAATCCGACACCGCGCAAAAGAATCACTAATGACCTGGGCTTGGCTTGCATGATAAACGTATAAGTGAAGTTACAAGAAAAAAGGGGGGAACGGGGTGAAAGGGAAAAAAAAAGACATGGGGAAAGAGAGGAAAAAAGGCGACCAGATGATAGCCAAATCTCGAAAGAAGACCGACCCATCGTATATGTTGGCGCCGCTCGATAGTAATTTCTTAAAAAGCGAACAAAAAAAGGGAGGGGAAAAGCGTGGGAAAAAATTCATAAAGACTACTAAAAAGGAAAAAGGTGAAAAAACCATAACGTCTACCGGGGTGGTGATACACGTCCATCTCTTTCCTCCTCACATGTAAGATGGGTCGCTGGAATATATTGACCGTCTTTCCCAAAGGCATGGGTGACGCCATGAAAGGATCGAGTCACCAAAGAGCCTCTGAAAAATTGACAGCTTAAGGGAGATCAGTTGTGAGTGAGCAGTTCAGGGACTTATCACTGATAAACGAAAAACCTGACAGACACAGATCTTCGGAAAAAGGGGGGGGAAACAAGACAGGGCAGGGAACAAAAAAATCCAAAAAATAAAAGACCTGGTTCGAGGAGCTCAAAAGAGAAAAATCAGGGGTTCGAAACTGGTGAGACCTTACCATAAAGCAAAAGAGAAAATCAGCATCTAGCAATTAAAAGAACTCCGGGACAAAAGAACCCGTAGAACGTGGGCGCATCAGCATGGGGGGGGGGAACATGAAATAAAGGGGGCGAAACTCAAGTGGTGAGAAGAGGGAGACGCTTCGAAACATCATCCGGATTATTTTCCAACAAGCCCTCACTCTCCCTCCAGAACCCGAAAAAAGCTACAAGTTCATGATACGGGGGCTGGAAAGGGAAAAATGGAAGGGAAAGGTGGTCTTGAGAGAAAAGGGACAAGGTAAGGCATAGGGAAAAACCGAAAGAAACCAGGGAAGGAACAGGATGACGAATGAACGAAACAGCTAGAGATTTACTCATCTGTCAACGCGGCTGTTTCAGCGGGAACATTTTCCAAATTAAGACCCCGAACCAAAGAGAAGTACGTTCAAAAAAAAAAAAGGCGGGAGAGGTCTTGATGGAATGAAGCGATTGAAGCATGTGGAAGAAAAAACGAAACACGACAAGTCATCGGCAACCTTCAGGGTAGTCTTTCTCCAGCAATAGAGAAAAAAAAAAAAAAGAAAAAAGTATGGAAATGAAAGACATGACCAAAAGGCCTTGTCGGGAGATGTTCAGAAAAGAAAAAGTATTTGGACCGGGGGAAGGGTTGTAAATGAAACTTGTGTGTCATCAGGGCTTCAGAGACGGGAAAAAAATTTCAGAAAAAAGTGCCCGAAGGTAGGATGGTATTTGACAGCGCAGGCTAGAATGAAAAAGAGCACATAAAAGGTGGCGGATCGGAGGAAACTTCTCCTGGAGAGCCCCGGGAAGCATGCCGGACTAAAAAAGCAAAGATGCGGAGGGGGGCAACGGAGGGAAAAGTGGGGAAATGACTCGCAGACAACAACAAAAGGGGAGGAAAAAAAGGGGATTCATGGGTTGGTTTCAAAAAAAGGAAGAAACTTACACCCAGGCAGATTGTCGGACGGAAAGAAATGGAAAGGGAGAAGAAAAGGACCAAGGTCGAAGTTGCGAACTATATCCGAAGGATGAGGGGGGGTATTTGGGAACGGATCCGCAGCGGAAAGCAAAAAAAGTCCTGAAAAGAAAACGGGGCGAAGGAAATTTGTGCTCCGAGAGGAAAAAGAATGCACAAAAAAAAAGCAATGGAAAGGGAAAACAGTCAATTTAAATTTGGCTGGTATCGAACCCTCCCAGATGGCGGAAGGATGCATGGAAATTCAAGGTGGCTTTCCGCTGTGAAGGTGAAAAAGGGGGAATATAACTGGGGCGTAAAGCTACAGAAGTGCCAAGCGTGGGGTCGGGAATTGACTAAGGTAAATCGCTACAACTTACTCAAGAATCGACGACTGCTTACGAACGAGAGGGAAGGGTTCGGGGGGGAAAAGAAAAAGGTGGAAAAGAGGAGAAAGAGTAAACAAAGGGCGCGAGAGGGAAACGGAGATGGAGTCAAGGAAAAGGACGAATCGAATGGGTGGACAGGCTGCGGGTAGACCCTACATGAGAGGCCCTAGAGAAAATAACAATAGCTGCGCAAAAGGTAATTCAGCAAAAAGGAAGAACTAAGGAGAGGGTTTCAGCGGCAGTCTTTGGACTTTCAGGGAGTGTTGGGTCGGAAAAAAAAAAAATGAGGATTCAAAGGCACCACAAAAAATAAAAAGACAACCGGAAATGCGCCAGTGTGGCATGCCATTGCGAAAAGGAGAGTTTAAAATATAACGCTCACTTTCTGTCAAAAAACTGAGTGGAGATACGGCAGATAAAAGAAGGATTGCTCGAGGGGAGGGGACAGGGGGGGTACGGAGAAGCGAACCAAACATGATTTCTGTACTTCCTGAAAGGGTATAGTGGGGGGAGGGTGGTGAAAAGAAAGGGTTGCGATAAAGCGAGAAGAAAGATGGAAGGGGAGTGGGTCTGCGGGGTGACTAAGGATATATAAGGACTCAGCAACCCGATGGGGGGAAGTTTCTATTAATGTTGGCTCTTGGGTTTCGATCTGAAAAGGGAAAAAATGACCGGAAGACGGTCTAAATAAGCGTAAGAAAACCCATGCGACTGCCTTTTACGGCCTGAGGGGAAAACGGTTCGAACCACGGTAGCGTGCACGGTTATGGACGATGTCACAGGGGAAGGGACGAGGGTGGAATCGGAGGGTGCTGGGAATGAGAATTTCACGGAGTCAAAAGGTACCGAGCGAATGGATACGCATTAATCCGAGCGCGGTTCAGGGGGGGATTTGACTCAAATGGGCTATCAACGAGGGAATCTTTGGGTCCTCGCACAAAATCTAACCCTGCAGGTAGGGGGGAAAAGGAAAAAAGCGGAACTAAAAAAAGAAAGGGATATTAGAAGTGGACGGTCAAATCAACCCGTCCACAAGGCAATATTGACGCGGGGGGCACGGAAAGGTGGCAATCGTCAAGGCAGGACTAGATGTGGGGGGTGGATGGGCAAGCGGGCGAGGGGAACCACGCAAGGAGAAGAGGAAAGGGGGGGAAGGGGAGGAAGGGGTAGCTGACTCAGAAAGGAAGCTTCCTGTTTGTCATTGAAAAGCCAGCAGTGGCACTAAACAGAGGGGGGTCATGCTAAAAAGGGAAGCTCGGGAGGAAAGCAGCCATACGCAGGGGGGGTACGGACTGGGAAAAAACCTTGAAAAAGACAGAAAGAGTCGGCACGGAAAAGCAATCATAGACGTGAAGTGCAAATAACTTCCCTGGGGGGGGCCTCAACATCCAATGGTGGAAAGGCAAGCGGTCGAGAACCGGCAGAAAAAGGCGCACTACGAACGGGTCAGAAGAAAATGTACCTCACTGAGGAGGTTGAAAGTAATGAAAAAAAAAAAAAGACGTCGAAATCACTGCCAGAGGGACCACGAGATTGGGCTGTCGGGTCGTAAAGAGGGCATCGATAAACCCTAAAGTCCGGCGGACGGAAGGGGACCGAAAAAAAATGGAGAGAGGCGACCAAAAATGCGGACAAATGAAGGGTGCGAAGATATCCCCGGCGAAATAGGGAAGAAAGGAGCGGGGTCCACCTGCTTGGCGCCAAAACCAATCTATCTAATTTTCGGGTCGGTCAAATACTTAACTCGACGAGGAACAAGTGAGCGAAGGAAGGGAGGGGGGGGCTGACGCAAAAACAGTGCAAGGGGGGGGAGGAAATGTAAGAAAACTATCAAAGGAGAGTGCCTAAACTGCCTAGAGTTTTACGGGAAATTCAAGAATTCTCAAAAAAACCGGTAGTCAAAGTTGGCTGGGAAGAAAAGAAGCGCCAGATTTGTCAAGCCAGATCGCATGGCTGAAAGGGCATAAAGGGGGACAAGTAACGGGGCGAAGGGGGAGGAGTGCGGACTGTTCCCTTTTCGGGGGAAATCAGAGGCGAGGGACGAAGGGTCAGAGTGAGGGAATTCACATAGTCGGCCGCCCGGGGAAGGTTCCGAAGGGGGCAGAGGAAATGGGGGGTCCACGGAAGGGGAGGAGTCCAGAGGGAGACTCCGCAAGTGCTTAAGAGGTCGAAATACTTTCCTCAGGGCTAAACAGGACGGGGATTCCAAACGTCCGATGACCGGCGCAGGAGCGAAAAAGGGATTAGGGGGAAGAATGGCAGGAGATCGTGGCAAGTTCTGGAGGGGGACGAAACATGAACTTGCCTGGTCCAAAGCATGGTCCGTCCAGTAGGGTGCTTAATTTCTGGCTAACATTTTATCTCATTGGTTGTTGGGGGGGCCAAAGAGGGGGGCGAAATGGGAAAGGGGGTGGGGTGACGGGGGGAAAGGCCTCGCCAAAGAGCGGAGGAAGGAAAAAAAATGGGGGGATATAAAAAACGAACGGAAGGGGAGGACTTGGGTCCTCAGAGCTCACACCACCACACTGAGAAAGAAAAAGAGATGACAAATCATCACCCTCAACAACGGAGGGGGGATAGGAAAAAGCGCAACGGCGCCGTTTGAAAGTGATTCGACGGGAAAACAAGGTCCCGGGACGCAAAAACAAGAGAAAAACAATGTAAAAAAGATTTCGCGCAAAAGTCCAGTAAAAGACATGCACCGAAGGGCGGACAAAGTTGACAAAGGGTTGATATATCCAAAAAAAAAAGATCCCCAGGGAAGACGAAACCAGGAAAATGCGGGGATACGCCCCGAATCAACGTTGGACCTTGGCCAGTGCACCTGAAAACTGAGGCACGGGAATTCCGACAAGAGTGCAAGTAAACGGCGTAAAGGAAAACCGGGGGAGGGACACCGGCAATCAGAAAAAGACTCACTGGGACGAACAGGAACCTTAAAGCGACGATTTTATGACCAACTTAATCCCCTCCTGTAGAAACCGCAGCCCGCCAAGCTAAAAAACCGACTAATCCCTAGTCGTTAGGTCCAGGGGGAGTTTTCCAGAAGCGATCGAAGAGAGACCTGGACTCGGAGGAAAAAATTTCAGAGGCATACCCGTGGAAAGTTAAGGCGGGCTGACGATTTGTGAGTCAAGGAAAAAATATCAAAAAAAAAAAGGCAGAAGGGGGCAAGAAAACGGTGCTAACTGGGTCGTTTGGGAGGAAAAATCAGAAAAGGGGGCTAGGCACCCCTGGCAAACCGAGAAAATTTGGCCCTCCTAGGGGATGGCAATTTGAAATAACTGAAGAAGGTGTGAAAAAACCAAACGGTGGGGATCGGTCACGCCGTAAAAAAGGAAGAGTTCGCCGGGGAAATCGGAGAACCTGGCATGGTATCCTCAGGCGTGTGGGGAGGACGGCATCTTAGGTACAAAGCAAAAAAAAAAGAGCCGTCCGAACGCAAGAGAAAAGGGCCGCAACAATACCCATTGGCGTAAAAGGTCCCCGAGAACAGCAATCTCGGGGACTCGGAAGAAAGCAATGGTTTGACGGTAGTCCTTTCAGCTGCAAAAGTATAGTGTGACTTGGGCGCAAAGGGCCCGGGACAGACTATGAACAAAAACTGGAGAGCGGGGAGGAAAAACAATGCCTGGGAGGAAAGAGACGTCTCAATCGTGATGGCAAAATCATAGGAGTAGCAAAAATGGAGTTTGATGATAGACGAAAAAAAGGTCAGAGGGAGCAGAAGAGCCAAACCGGGTGGATGGCCACTGCCCATATGAGTATGTAGAAATGCGCTGTGAGACAAAACCATGAAAGGGAAGAGGCTCAGAGACAAAAAGGACGGCCCCGAATGGGGACCGATTTCTCCGCGTGGGAATCGGGAAGAAAGCTGACCAGGGCCCAAAAACTAGAATGGTGCGGTAGCAAGGGCCATCGGGAGACAAAGAGCAATCTCGCAACTCACGGGGGGCTTGGCTTAACGAAATAAAAAGGGAACCGTAAAGAAAGGTGTCATTTCCGAAATCAAACGCAGGGGTCACTGTCAGTGAAAGAAGGGGGGGGGAATAGGATTCTAGGAAACAAAAACTCTGGAACGGATGCCAAAGCAACTAAAGAAGAAAGAAGAAAAAGGGGAGAGATAAGAGAAGTAAGCGCAAGAAGGAAGGGGCTTGCAGAAGGCGAGAAAAAGAAGTTCAAAAAGACAGGTCCACCTTCATAACAAGTCGACAAAGACGAAAACAACAAAAACAGAACACTTTACGGACGTCCAAAAGGGAGACGGGGGGGAGAAAGAAAGAGAGGCTAAAAACTGAGTCAGGAATTGCCGCGGGAAAGAGAGTTTGAAAAAAAAGCGGGAGTGACCCCCGTGCAGGGAGGGCACAAAGAAAACTGTCCTATCTGAACACAGACTGGAAAAAAGCACAACTTGAAATCGGCAAATCAAGGGAACACGTTTTGGGAGTGGAAAAGTTTCAGGATAACAAAAGAGAAGAAGAGGAGGAAAAACACGGAGTCTAAAAACAAGATCTGAGGACTCTATCTGCCACCAGCCCCTTGGGGGTGCACAATCAAAAGCCCTTGAGATTACGAACAAGAGGAAAGAAGAGTGGGTTTCCGCAGCTGTTAGCCGGAAAAGACCAAAGAGAGAAAGGCCTAGAAACAAGGAGAATACTTATGCGTTTCTATTCAAAAAGAGGCAGTTGACGCAATGGCATTCCAAAAAACTGGAGCAAAAAAACAATTTGCGAAGAATAGGGGGGTGCGGACCTTGAGAGATCATCCGATTATGTGGCGACAAAAGAGAAGAAAAAAAGCACTCCGCGAATCCAACACTCTCCAGTAAGTTACCTAGACAGGACGCTGCATTGCACCGAGTAGTGGGGAAAGGGGGCGAGGGGAAAGGGGACCATGATGAGGGGTCTAACGCGAATGAAAAAAGTCAGTGACCGGAGCAAAGCGAATGGGAAGAACTAGAAGACCGATTTCCAGAGAGAGACGCCGCTGGTTGGGTGAAGCGTCCGAAATATTCCAAGCAGGAACCTCACTAGAGTCCGTGGAAAAATTTCAAGTCAGTCTCACTTCATCGGATGTAGATGTAGAGGAGGAAAAGGAAAGGCAAAGAAACAAAAGAGTTTCACACGACATACGACATGATTCGTATAACTGGAAACGACCAGGCGAAACGCAAGGAAATCAAAATAATGAAAAAGGAAA
>Ga0179593_1454245_pt1 | contig 14746 bp, 16 predicted proteins | sample CZODoug2_1_08_16_FD_185931 | JGI IMG/M metagenome (GOLD analysis project Ga0179593, IMG submission 185931) | Vadose zone soil fungal communities from Angelo Coast Range Reserve, California, USA - CZODoug2_1_08_16fungal (PacBio error correction) | ecosystem: Environmental > Terrestrial > Soil >...
GAAGGAAATCTAGAGGGAGAAAAGAATCAGAGAAGAGCAAGCCATCAACCAAAGATAAAAAAGCTTAGGAAAGGCCGATCAGTCAAGGGAAGGATCACAGAGGTTGGGAAAAAGAAGAGGCTTCCAGCGTACTTTCTAGAGCGCTGATGGAAGTTAAAGAAATAAGTCTGTGAAGAATAGGGGACGAGGGGGACAAGAAACGGACTCTGCGGAAAAATCGGACAGGCAGGGAGCGATCAGGGCTGATTCTTTCCATAGGGCGTGAGAAAGGGGGGGGACAGCTGGCCGCGCGCGCACGCAAAAGTCCACGACTTTTCAGGAAAAAGGAGTCGAGGAAGTCAACAGGGGGGAGTGTCAAACAGACGGGGGTAAAACGGAAACGAAAACAGGATCTCCGTTGACAGCACGACGAGGGGAATAGACAGCGAATTAGGAACAAGTGGGGGTGGGGGGGAAAAAAAGGCATATAGGGAAGGAAAGCAAAGGCATTTAGCGTTGCATGGCAAACACCTGGTTGGTCCGGAGGGGGGACGACGGATGCAGTTCGGAAGAAGGCGAAGCGGGGGGAGGGAATCAAAAGGGGAGGGGGGATCGACGGTTATGAAAAGGAGCGCTGGTATGATCGAGGGGGAACACTCCGGGCTCGATCCCCGCGTTGACGAATTAAGGCCTATCTACCGTGTGCCGGGTACGAGGTGGGCCTTGAAAGGAGGGCAAGGCGCTCGACTGCCCAGGGGGGCCGGTTTCAAGTGAGGTCAAAAAAACCGAAGAAACGCAGGTGAAAAAAAGAAAAAACGAAGCTCAGCAGACCGGCGAACGTATCAGGAGGGGAAGGGGATGGCCTCTGCCTGATTAGGGAAACCAGCGAACCGGGGGGAAACGGTCACTTCGAAACATCAGCAAGAAAAAAAAAATAAAAGCAAGGAGGCGGGAGGGACAGACCACGGACGAAGGAGAATTCATTCAGAATAGGGAAGGTGTACTACAAATCAAAGGGACGGCACCAGTGCCGTCACCGGTGTACGCCGGCACACTGTTGAGACAAGTAATGCGGAGGAGGGGGGCACTGGGGAAAATCGCAGATGAAACAAAGGAGGATGAGAAAAGAGGAGCTCTCACCTAAAGAAAAAAACTCCATCGCATAGCCGTGTGATCGTCCAGAAGCAGAACGAGAACGGGAGGGGAAAAACCACAGTAGGCGGTCCTCAACTTCGCGCAGATAAACAGGAAAGGGACAGATGGAACAAGGAATCAGAATCCTAGAAAAAAACAACTAGGACCGTGGAAGACAAACAAATATCGTGACAATTGGTGAGAAGAGGGAAAAGAGCAGCCATCGCGAACTGGAACGTACGAAGGGACCGGGTCCGGATAAAGGAACACAACACTTGGAGAAGCAAGGAAGCCCCCGCCTCTCCAGTCGCTACATAAGGTGGGGGCCCGCGCTCACTTAACGAAATAACAAAACAGAAGGAGGGTTTGCAAACAGAAAGAGTTCAATCCACACAGGTTTCCAGAAACTGAGAAGGGGTGACAGACTCTAGGGGAGGTCCGGTACCACATCGCAGCCTAAGGGGAAAATAATCAAGAGATTAAGACTGGTATCAGGGTAGCTGAAACCCGTGACACCTTCACTAAGAAATCCTTGGAACTAACGGGGAAAAAAGAAAGAAGGCGGGGGCAACCTTTCGGATCCGTCAGGAGGCCAAGCGGATTTAATTGGGGAGAGGGGGAAAAACTTCAGGCGGGGAAATTCGCACAGCCTCGCCTGTCGCGAATGACTTGAAGAAAGTCATTTACGGGAATCAGGAAGAAAAGGGGGTGACGGCTCTCAAACTCGGGATACCGGGGCCGGACTAGTAGGGAAGCAGAAGAAAGGATGCGCGCAATATGAAAAAACAGAGTCAAAACTGGGCGCTCAGGCGAGGTCCACCCCCGGTACGGAGAAGGTCAGAGAGCGCCGGATGAGCCGACAAGTGGAAAAACCTGCATCGACTCCCGCAACATCCCTCTAGAAAAAACAACAAAAACAAGCTAGAGATTTGGGAAAAAAAGAGGGGACGATTACGGTTAAGGCCCGACGGAAAAAAGGGACGAACCGCGCTCTCCAGGTAAAAAGGTTTGGATCGGCCAGACGTCAAATGAAAAAGGCGAATATTCCGCTCATTAAGGTATCGAGGAAAGGGGGAGGGAACAGTACAGAGCGCCTGATCCGAAAGAAAATAAGCTTCCCGAAAGTCCATCTCCAGAAAAGTGACGACAGTTAGTCCCACTCGCGACAAAATGGTTCGCTGAGGGGAGAAGAAGGGTTTGCGTCAAAACTCGAAAATCACGATGTAAACCGCAAGGACGGATAACGACCACCAGGGCTAACAATAAGAGGAAACGTCTCGGAAATGGTAAAAACGGGGACCGGGGGTCCAGCGAACGATACCAAATTCTTCATAAAGGAAAGAACAGATGGAGGGGCCATCAGGAGGGAAGGGGAACCGACCTCCACGAGCGCGTTACATCACAAGTAGGCGCGCGGAAAGAATGGAAAAAAGCGTTGCATCGCGCAAAAACAGATGCGGCCACCCGAATAGGATTGGTTGAGGAAAAAATATGTACAGGCAAAGAGTGCAGAAACAAGGAAAAGGAGCTGGAGGAAATGCGATAAAGAGCTGCCCCAACACAAGAGGCGCAAAAAGGACGTGGGCTGTCGGAAAAATTAAAGCCGTTCCGTCCAAGTCCATGTCCAAATGCGGGATCGCTATAAAAAGAAAAATTTAATTTAACCAAGTCAAAGTCCGGGAGCAAGCAGCTGTACGATAGAGAGATATGTGCATACGTTACTGTGTAGTCTCAAGACAAGACGACCGCATGGGGGGGGGGGGAATCCATGAACGCGAAGTGTGCATGCAAAGAAGCGACCCAGCGAAGCGATGATTGGGGGGAGGGCCGCTGGGTGGAACCGTAATAGAAGGTCCGTCGAAGACGCGGAAAACCAGAAGAGGAAGGAAAAAAAATAAAGGTAAACTGAGGAGACACGCTGGCAGAAAACGAGGGGGAGGAACACCAGGAAAGGAACGGGGGGACGCGTACTGAGGAGAGGAAAGTCCTTGAGGCCCCGAAAGGCGGCGCGTGTTAAAAAAGTGGTTTTCAAAACCAGCAAAAAAAAGGAGTAAGGGAAAGGGGGGGATATGGGTGACAGGGAAAAAAAATTGTCCATGTTCGTGGACAGAAGAAAAAACGAAATCACCGCGTCAGACGCCACAAAAAGATGAACTTCTATAAGAACGAAAGCTTCTGGAAGGGGAAAGGATGGTTACCTACGCCGGAACTGGAATCAGGTTGAACCATAACGTAGAAGAAACTTAAGCATTCGTCCATGAGCCGCAGCGCGTCCTGTGACTTAAAACTCCAAACATCTGCACCGGCACCCCACCAAGGGGGATAGATTAGACAGGGTGTAAAAGAAAAGAGCAGAGGAAATGGGACTGGGAAACAAGAGAGCAGGAAGGGCGAGTCCTGCCGACTAAGAAAATCCAAAAAAGCCAGAGGAAACCGTAAAACAAGGGGGTTCGATCGAAATCCATAAGAAAAGGATAATACCGCGGCCAAAATAAACACTGCCTGCAATCGGCAACCTAAATGGCGACGGTCATCAAATACCTATATGCAAACCGCGGGTAAAAATGGGAAACCTTTTCGACAGTACCCATAGCTCAGATGGTGGAGGAATCACGGGAGAAAGGGGCAGATTTAAGGGGACCCCGATTGGAGCGTACGCAACGAAGCTTCATAAAAAGTCGACCTTAAATGACAGCCGCCGCTACTGCTATTGTCAAAAACCCCGAAGGGGGACAGCAGAGGGGGAACTCAATGGAAAAGAAAAATTTAAAGATGAGCTGCGGGGCAAACTCGACCCTAGTCAGCGGGAAGGGAAAAAGAACACAAAAAGAAGGTATCGGGGATAAAAAATCCATCCAGCGCCAGAATCGAAGCGGAGCAGAGACATTCGGCAAAAAAAAAGGATTTGAATCGTAAACGGGGACGATCGGAACTGGCACCATCAGCTCAGACCTGGCTTGAGACCCGAAACGGAGCGGGGAGACGAGGGAGGTCACTATCGGAGAGAGAAACAAAAGAAAGGAAAAGATATCGACGAGGCAGGGAAGCTCGCACTCCCGCAAAAAAAAAATAGCTCGTCGAAGCAGAAAGCCGCAGGGCTGAGCTGCTCAACCTAAGAGGAGAATACCGACAACTCCTGCTTGTTGTACAGAAGATGAGGAGCGAGGCTCGAATAGGGGAGGATGAATTGGTCTATCGAGAGTGGGTTCTGCAAACCTCGGCGGATTGACAAACCGCGGGCTCTTCAAAAACAGCAGCTTCTCGGGGAGGGCCATTCTTGAAGAGATGGGGAAAAAGGCAGGGCGTGCGCAACTGGCAGGAGAAACGCCTTGAAGCTACCAAGGAAACGACTGTTGGAATGGCTGACGGATACTAGCGTGAAAAGACGGGGAACCAGAAAGAGCAGGAGTAGGGGAAAAAAGAGGTCTGGAGCTGATGGTACTAGAGCTACCAGTTAGAATTGGACAAACCGGCATATAGATCAATGCTGTCACACGGGGGAAAGCCTTGAATGAAATTCGCGAGGAAGTGGAGGAAGGGACTGCACCGGACTAAATCGAAGTCTTTGTTGCGGAAGAACCGGGTAGCGGGCGGCGCAGGTTCGCAGGACAAGGAAGGGCTCTGGGGTCAAAAAATTGCGCAGAATCGGCCTAGCGGGACGAAGTCGGGAGAGAAACTTGCCGTGAAAACTCGGGGGACTGAGCTACCCATAGTCTCGACGATCCGGGTGCTAAGCCAGTTGCAAAGGCAGGGGAAAAATTCCGGCAAAAATTCCCTGCGGGGGTAACCAAGGACAATGCACACCCCCCTCCAAAAAAAAAAAACCGAGAAAAATCCGGAAGGAGACAAAAGGATCAGACGTCAGGAAGGAACGGGAAGATGGAACTCTATGATCGGGGGCTTCATGGATGGACAAGGTACCGGTCAAAAACGCGTCAATAGAAGCCCTCGAAGCCAGGAAAATGCGTAGCAAAGAACTGTGGTTGGGGGTTGGGGGGGATTGAAACACGCAGAGAAAGGCGGCTGCATTCGCATCGAGCAGTTCTGCGGTAGAAAGAGGGAGGACCAAGACGTCCACCGGTCGGGAAAAACAGCTTGAGACCGAAGATGACGTGGCGTTTGCTGGGCGAAACTCGCGGAGGGACCAGCTGCGATTCAGGGAACACTATACGCACTCAAACCAGAGACATAAACACATCAAAGGAGTACAGTGGAGAGCCAAGGCGCAAAAAACGTCTCTGGCATGAGGCGCAACCAAAAAGCAGGTAGGTCCAAGGGTCTCAACTTCGAAAAAAAAAAAAAAAAACAGTACAGGATGCACAATGACGAAAAATAGAAAGCTAGTACGCCGGAGCGTGCGACCGGGGTTGGAACGAAAGAAACAATTGGTCAGCGGGAGAGAGGCCCGTCGAGGGGAGAAAAGGAAAACCTATCAGGGGTGAAAAGCGGTCATATCCTGAAAGAAAAAAAGGAAATCCATTATGTGACAGCCCGAATGAACGCCCGCGCTAGAAAGATCGAGGATGTAGGATCCAATCCCGCACGTAAGGCGAAAAAAGCGCGTGAGGGGTTTGGCTAAAATAAGAAAACCGAGGCACGCTTTTCAACAGCAAAGGGAGGAAGACGCCCTAATCAGGGAGTACGGGCAAAGCGAAAAAAAAAGCATAGAGTAATGAAGACTGGGATAAGGTATCTCACACAAGGGAAAGGAACTCTCAAAATTACGAGAAAAGGAGACTAAAGGAAGTCATCGCTTTTGGAGAAGAAATTTCAGTCGATAAAAAGAACAATTTTTGAACAAAAGAAAAAAGGGGGAAATCGAAGTAAACCAGTCGATCCTCCATATGGGGAAATTAAGACTGAGGATGGAGAGTAGAGGGACGGGAAGCAAGTAAACTCTCGGTTCAGTCCTGGAAGAAACTCGCGAGAAGCAAAAGAAGGAGGAAGTATAAATATTGCTAAAACGCCGAGGTCACTGGCGCTCAGGAGAAAGAAAATTACTATTTCAAAGGGGGAGAGCTCGGAGTTCGCAACAGGTGGCACAAAACAGGAATAAATATCGAAGAACCCCGATTGCTCCATCAGAGCACCCCACGGAGATAGTAAGGAGAAAAAAGTCGGGGCCGAGAGGGGACAGGGAAACCTTGCGGGCGAACGCAGCGCTAATACCGACATACGAGTAACAGGGGAGAGCGGGAGCGCCAGTGACCAGGGGAGTGAAAGATGAGAAGGAGTCGCAAAAGAGGCCGGCCAAAAAGCGCGCATCCGAAGCGGAGAAAAAGGGGGTCTGACAGAGCATCGCCGAGAAATGAACACATATCTGGAAAAAGCACGTCCAGAAGCGCTGGACAGAAACGCTTTTAAGGAGCAAGGGACGATTTCTCCGCTGTTGAAAAAAAGGAACATCACGGTAACCGAAAATCCGAAAAGAGGAAAACTCACGAGGAATCGTCAGCCGGTCAGGCAAGGATTCTGAAAGAAACGGGGAAAAATCTACAAAGACCCAGGCTAATCTGGCAGCCGAAGACTTATGCAAATCGCAGGCCGGCTGAGGGGGGGGTTTTGAAAGACCAAAAAAAGAGAGATTCCACGGAGACGAAGGGAAAAAGCCGGTGCAAGAAAAAGGCACAAAGATGGGTTCGGCCTACACCATTCCTTTGGGTAGAATAGTACGGGCTGCGCAGAAAGAAATCCCATCCTCGCTTTCTGTAATCGCGGGCGAGGAGGGGAGGAAAACAGAAGGGTCTCTTCAAAGGCGGGGGGCTCTCAATCCTTACCCGCGTTCCGAAAAAGAGTATTTAACAGTGCCAAAACGATGAAGGCCGCGAGAACAAAGAGAGAACAATTGCCGTTTTATCGGGGTAAAAGTCGCCCATCGACGAGAGAAGGCGATTAAAGCGGGCTGGTTGGACATAAGAAAGGTTTACCTTTTGGACTCTGCGCGGAGACCAGGCCGAAGACCTGAGGAAAGAAAAAAATGAACGCGACGGCTACGCCTGAAAAAACCCGCGAATGAAGGGGGACATGTCAGCAATGGGGTGGAGCGACGTCGTCTTCGCAGCGGCGAAGGGGGAAAAAAAAAATCACGAAAAACAGCACAAAAAAAGACGTCGTCGACACGCTAGGAAACAAGAGGGGGATCAAAAGGACGGACATATCGACGCGGGACCATGCTTGCTATAGCGAATATGCAACGCCGTAACGCGTGACCAGGTGGGAATCCGGGGAGAAGCCGGTATACGGAAGCAAGATGAGATGTTTACGACGGAACAGATACCCGTTGAAGAAGAAGGGCACTAAATCAGAGGAAACCGAATGGCGGCCAGCGGGGACATATAAGGAATGAGAGAGGCATTAGGAGCGGTCACAGGATGTAACCGCATCAAGGTCAGCATTGGTGCAAGAACGTCGAACGAGGGGAACCCCTGCGCAAGCCGTCAGCGCGTCAGTCGACGAATAACACAGGGGAAAAAAAAAAACAATGGTCTAAGGAGACGACGAAAACTCCTCGAAGGGGAGCAACTCGTGAGACCTCGAGCCCTTCCGAAAGAAAGTAAATAGAAATGTTAGAAGCAAAGGAAAATCTGCAAAACCGCACCCGAACGAAAGGGGAGAGGCCGAAAATGCCAGACCGAAAGAACAGAAAGGGAAAATCCAGAAGCTATAAGAGAAAAGTGAAGGAAGGGGACCTAAACCTAAATAACCAAGTGGAGAACTTTTCCTCTAGGAAAGAGAAGAGAGGGAAGGACAACACGAGATAAAAAAAGGCAATTTCCTTGACAACCGTATTGGGAAACGACTCCCTCTAATCCTTACATCAACGGCGGGAAAAGAGGGGTAGCTGGGGGACGCAAAAAAAAGCTCATGTTTTGTCCGCACAAAAACTTTACAGCATGCAAGCCTGGATTACGACTTCAAGGAAATAATGCTGGGCGCGCAGCGCCCTCGGGTGACAAGAAGACCGAGGCCGGAAACAACTTATGAAAGAAGACTCCATCCAAGCGACCAATAGGGAAAGAAAGGAAAGCAAGTCCAGGACCCCTGATCAAAAGTGCATCACCCTGCTGCCGCTCGCTCAAACGGCATGGAGGTCGACGAGGCCGAGCCTTAAATGAAATGTGCGCGAATCCCTTCAAGAGGGGGGGTCTCAGACTCAACACCAACAACAAAATTATGAGGTAGTACAGATTAACTACTAAGAGAGAACAGCACAGACGCTTCGCAAAAATACACGTAGGGAGAGGAGGCGACAGCCGGGGGCGTCCGTTTCATAACTCCGGCGTTGTACCAGCTAAGGCAGAATTTCGGGGCGCGGTCAGCTCGATGGCTTAGTTGTGAAAATTGTAGGACGAGGGAGGGCAGTTACCAGCGGGCGCGAAACAAGCAGAATTCAGATGGAGTCCGATTCCCTTGCAATCAAGGAGACAATTCAGATGGGGAAACTGAGCAAGAACTGCTACAAAAAATCCCACCTAAAAATTCCACGACTTTGATTGAAGGCATGAGGGGGAAGGAGGGGCGTTGTCCAAAAATAAGGGACCGGAAAGCTGCAATGTTGAGGCATCCCATCTAGAAATTCTCGAAGGGAAGATAGCGAAAGGATAAACATGACCGCAACGGGAATGGGGAAAAAAAGGGGGAGCACACGCCGGACATTTCGCTTTGGCTCTTACCTGATGACGGTAAGTGCAAGGTGCAGGATTCAGGGTCAAAAATCGAACGGGGGGGGGTGGGGGAGAGGGGGACATCAATCGGGGATCGGGGAGGCTAAAAGTGAGATAAGATCGAGAAGGCTCGATGTGCAATAAGGGGCCTCTGACCTCGAAGGGGGGGGGAATGGGGCTACTAGCATAGAAAAAAAAAAAAAAAAAAAAAAAAAGAAAAAAAAGAAAAAAAAGAAAGCAAGGAAAAAATATACCTGTAAGTGGGAAAATGTTTCGAAAAGCTGACGCGCAAAAAGGACGCTCTTCTATCTACGGGAGGGAGAAGGATGGTCAACACTGCAAAAACCTGCCGACGGTAACAGCGGGCCAGGACTTCCTAAGATTCGAGGCAGCATTAGAAGCCAAAGCAAGAATGCGTGCACGGATGCATATGAAGAGGGAGAAGAGGGAAGTCCGAACCGGGCGCGGTAACACGTCGTCACATCCCTAAAGCTGAAACAATTACGCTGCAGAGGGATACCAAATGGGTGGACTCACTCGAAGACTGCACATTCATTCGCAATCACAGCTGACGCTCGATCTGGAAGGAAAAAGGTCTCTAAAAGGTGCGCCGGCACGCGTGAAGTAAGGATTCGGTCGGTTGCTTGAAGACTCGCTTAGGGGGAAAAGCCCACTTAAAGGTAAAGCGACTTACTCCTCCAACAAGACATCGCAACTCCATAGGGAAGGAGAAGGGTCTGGAAAAACGGAAAACTTCGCGTTAAATGGGAGCCAAACGCAAATTAGGAGGCGGTCTCATAACGCGCGATAAACCATGAAAATTATGAGGAACAATAGGCACGATGAATACCGAAGCAGGAGAGGAGAAAGGAAGGAGGCAATAACGTTGACCTCGATAACATCGGACAATGGTTCGAGCTGTCTCGCAATACCTACATATCGTAAATGCACTAAAAGGACAAGAGGGAAGAGGTAGATCAAGAAACGCCGGGTGAAGGGAAGAGCCATTGAGGTGGCAGCCAAAGCAGAGAAAAAGAAAAAGACTAAGTGGGAGGAGGCCCCGCGCGCCACGGAAAATCGGAAAACACAAAAAACCGACAATCGGTGTGGACCGAAGAAATAATAAAAAAATTGAAGAGGGGGGAAAGAGGGAATCTTCACCCGGGAATCATCAGGGTCGTACCAACATCGGAAAGGGAGGGACATCAAAAGGGCATGAGGTTAACGTATCGTACGCTGAACGAAACAAATTCCATCGCAATCCTTTCCGAAAGGCGCGAGGCCGGGGTCAGGTGCAACAGGTTTGCGGACATCCCTGCAAAAAAGAAGATGTCGAAAGGGGGGGTGAAGTCCCCCCCGCGAGAAGAGGGAATAAGCACGCAACGTCGAGCGATGGACTTGAACTGGGTAATCATTTATTCGAATATGGGGATCTTCCCCGCTATGAAGCAAATCTAGGATCATACTAGAGGAAGGGAAAAGGCTACATAAAAAACCTGGAAAGGCAATCTAAAGAAAAAAAATGTCCACTGGCTACCAGGCGATAAAAAAAAGGGGCGGGGATTCAGTCGGAGAAGCCTCGGAGTTCGCGACCAAGTTGGCACGCAATGACTTCAGTCCCGACTCCGATTAATCTCTCTCAACCACACTAGGGACGTCAATAGATATCTTTGCTTTCATTCGGGAGGAGGCCCGATGAATTTAAGAAGCATGGGCCAACAGAAACTAAGCAGAAAGAAACGACCTTAAAAACGGGGGGAGAAAGTCTCTCCGACCTCGGCGGAGAGCAAGAATAAAAAAGTCATTCAGTATTTTTCTTGAACTCGCCAGGGACTCCCGATCCAGACGCGCCGGGAGACAGAGAGACATAAGCTGGCAAATTACAACACAGAAACGAATAAAGGACAGACATTAATTCCCATCTAGAAAAAGAAGAGGGGGGACATGCGATTTGCGCCGCGTTTTTGCGAAGCAAATGGGAAGTTTAGACATAAAAATATGGAACCGCAGGACGGATCAAAAGAAACAGGGTCTTGCCCCCCTACTCTCATCGTCGCCGGCAAGCAGATTGAAGACGTGCCCCTGAAAAAAATACCGAGAATCGGAAAACGATGATACCAAGAAATTCTGGCCGGCATCGGGATGTGTACGAACGAAAACGACCGGTTAAAACCACGCCGTCGGCGTTCATTGAAAAAAAACGAAGGGATCGGCTCTAATGATTTCCCCACGCCAAACGCCGGTTTGTTTAAATAGAGCGGCAGGCAACTCCCATCCCGACTGAGCGACGGGCGAGCCGGGCTGCAACCAGAAAAAAGGGCTGCTGCAAAAGTCTCACAGAAGCTTACAAGAGTGTCAAAGGGTCCGCGTAGCAGCCGCTGCTGCATCGCGATCAAAGATAGAAAGGAAAGAGGTTATAGGGAAATCGCCGACAGAAACGTGCGCCGCAAGCAAAGGGATTCGATCGGTTGTGCAATACGTGATGGGGGAATGGGGGAGAGGAGAGAAAAGATACACCGCCGAAGACGGGGCGTATAAAGAACATGAACGCGACTTCTCTACAGGAGGGGCGATCCCACGTCGAAAGCTATGGGAAAGGAAGGGGTGGAGCGCGGGAATAGTCTCTAAGCAGATTAGATTGAACAGGGGGGGAAGAGACCATCAAAAAGCAAAAAGAAACTTCTGTCCTCCAAATAAACAACGCGGAAACTCAAAAAAGGGAAGGAAAAGAAGGAAAGAGGAAAAATAGGGGTAAATACGGAAGGAAAGAAGGAGACTGATGTTGTAACAGTGTTTAGTCCGCTAAGGCGTAATGAAAAGTCAGAGTATGAGGGTTGACGACGTAACGCGTCAAGGTTGAGGCCAAAGGCCGGAAGGTCAAAGACCGCGTCAGAGGGGAATCAAGTGCCCCATCTTTCCGTCCGAGAGGGAGAGGGGTGAAATCGCGAGAAAGTGTCCCGGATGTGAAAGGGGGAACTACGGAATGCATTGTTTTACCAGGGGGGACTCACTCTTCCAAAGGAAAGAGGCCCTCTCAAGAAAAAGTCGCTCAAGTCCACCGCGTGAACAAGGAAAAGGGAGAGGGGCCTATATCAACCAAAAAAAAAAAGAGTGCCGCACAAACTCCAAGGCTGAAAGAGAGAAAGGCTCAGACTAAGACGAACAGCGCTGACCGATCACTATTTAGAACCGTCCCGCCAACGAAAAGTCATAATAACTCGAAACTGAAAGAAAACAGGGAGAAGCCAAGAAAAAAAATTCCACATCGACAACATAAAGGACGGCCAGCACATACCTATGCACGCGGGTTCCAAAATGGAAGAAAAACTTTCGCTCTAGTGCCCTATCACCATCGTAGTGAAAAAGCAACGATCTTCCTTCTCGAGTTTCCGGGGACCAAAAAGAAGGGGTACAAGCACGCTCAAACAGACAAAGTAATAAAGGTCGCGGGAAGGAGAGACGTAGCGAAAAAAAAAAAATGTCCGCACAGGCCCGCATTGGACATGCTATTGCAATCAATTGACTCGTGACTTCCGGAAAAGCTTGTCCGAAAAAACCTTTTTCAAAAGAAGGGGAAAAGGGGGAGTAGGAAATCCTTTAATCAACAATTAAACTACGCGCCAGATTCAAGGAAACGCAGAAAGGTCCAAGAAGACAGGAAAACCAGCAATGGAAAAGTGAAACGATAAGAAAGGTTGAGAAACCCTCTGCGAAAGGGAGTGCTACGCCGCTTAAATGTGCAGGGCAAGGCGGGGGTCCAAAGGCCTCGGGGGGACTCATCAAAAACAACAACTCTGGGAGGAAAGAGAAATATACCTCATACCAAAATCGAACAAAAAAAAGAAGGAAGCGGCGTCAAGCAATTCCTCCGAGAGAAAAAAAGAGGAGGAAGACAGAGTCAAGGTTTCCGAATCAACTCGAATGTTGTCCCAAACTAGCGGAGAGATTCTTCGATCTTCTCTTTGGATTGAAGGGCGTATCGATAGGATTGTAGAAACCGCGGGAGAGGGAAAAAAAAACTTGGCGCTGCGGACAAACAGCTTCCGGATTGCTTCCGATGAAAGAGGGGAAAATCGCGGAAATGAGGCAGGGGGCCACAATGAGCAGCTTTTCCAGCGCCGAAAAAAAAATCAAAGGAAATCTGTGGGGGAGGGGAAAGGGGATGAGAGAGTCGCGTGTCCAATACGCCCATGGGCAATAGAGCAGGATCGTGTTGCGGCATCAAAAGGGTAGAGGGGAGAGAGCGAAAAAATTACAAGTTGTGCAAACAGAAGGCATATATGTCGCTGCACACGCCGTCAGGGCGTTTCGATGCGCCCGAGTGCCGGGAGGATGTAGCCGTGCACCTGGGATGGAAAGGGGAGGAGATAGAAACGGAAGTTTTGTGGAGCTCATCAGGGGAGAAATGGCGGCGACTTGTCAGTCGAATAAAGAAGGGAGAGATTTGTTCAGCCAGTGGAAGGACGAAACTAACTGAACGAAAGCGGACGCATAAAAAGAGAATTTGCCTGGAAAACTGGTGGACGAGAGCCCTGTACGCAAAGAGAAATTTCTTAAACACCGTGATGAGAAAGGGCTTGACAACATGCCCGCCAGCTCGGGGCTAGTGAAACATCAAAAGGTACACAGTAGTCCTAGAAAAAAGCAAAGGTAGACTGCGGAAGAGTCACTTTAACCGGCTGCTCAAGGAAACGACTGGATTGGGCCCGGAAATGGAGAAAAAGGGACCAGCACACTTCAGAAAAAGATAGAGAAATCTAAAGAACATTCGCCTTGGCGGACGGCGGAACACAACGGTACCCACGAGACTAGGGGGCTTTGAAAGGCATTCCTATCTAGGAGGAGGAAAAGGATCTGGAGGGACCCATTTGGATAGGAAGAAGGGAAATGTTTCACTAACGCAGCCGAAGTCTTCGTTGAGGGTTAAAGGCGATAGAGCGGAGTTGAAAAAGTCCTGAGGAGGAGAAGAATATACTGAAAATAAACCATATGACAAAAACTAAGAGGAAGGAGAAGGGGGGGATGGGGACCCTTCATTAAAGTCTCGGTAAAGTGGGGGGGGAACTGACACAAAAATCTTAGCAGGAACAAAACTTTAGAAAGAGGAAAAAAAAGGAAACGAACGGATGCACAATAACTCGTCCAAACGGAAAGATTGGGCGCGCACGGAGGAAAGGGACCGGTACATCGAAAGAAAGAGGACAAGAGATCTGGTAATAAATCCCAAAAAACACCTGGAAAATAAAAGAAAGGACCTACGTAGCCTAAGAAAAAAAAGAGCAGGTGGCAGCATCCAGGTTGTGCCTCCCAAAAGAAGAGAAAGGCGGCTACGGATAGGGATGGGCCACCGAGGAAGCACACTGGAGCGAAACACGAACCCAACCTAAAGAAGTCTTTGGTTTCGACATCATCGTGCCATCAAAGGCAATGAGGGTGTCCATCAGGCAGGTAAAACCCAAGGGGATCAGTGTGAACCGTCCCGCTCGTGAAGTTCGGTACAACCGACGGGGGAAAAGGACAGAAGAGAGAGGAATCCCTCGCGCGTGGTGAGAAGGGAGAAATTTAACCCGGAAAAAGGAAGCTCATCCTTGAAAAAAGAAAAGGCGACGGGAATGGGAGTCCATTGGTCGGATCCGGGAAGAGGAAAACGTACAGGGGGTTGAAAGTGGTATCGGCAAAACGAAGACTCTCCATGCACAGAAAGAGAAGGCGCGAAAAGGGGGACTTAAGACTGTGTCATGGATTCGGAGGAGAGGGACACGAGATGGTCGCGCAGCGGATCAGGCGCTGAAGGAAAGGAAGACGGAGAGAAAACTAAAATTACTGCAAGAAATCTTTGCTGAAAAACCGCCAAGTTTCGAGAAAAAAAGGGAGAGGAACAACCCGTTACGAAAGTCGGAGGCAGGGAAGTTAAAAAAGCCGATTGGCAAAGGCGGGCCTTACATCCATAAAGACCGCCTAGGGAAGAA
>Ga0179593_1526112_pt1 | contig 14746 bp, 14 predicted proteins | sample CZODoug2_1_08_16_FD_185931 | JGI IMG/M metagenome (GOLD analysis project Ga0179593, IMG submission 185931) | Vadose zone soil fungal communities from Angelo Coast Range Reserve, California, USA - CZODoug2_1_08_16fungal (PacBio error correction) | ecosystem: Environmental > Terrestrial > Soil >...
GCGAACATACCCAGACTTGAGGTGGTCTACGTGTGAAGACTGGGGGTGTCGAGCAAGGTACTCTGCCGGGAATACAACGAAAACAGCGTCCTTCTAGATCGATTTTGCTTTTCAACCACTCACTCGGAGGTGGCGCAACGAAAACCACGAAGGCAAGACACATATCGGAGGAGTAGGGTAAGGGAACTGAGCAGACCTTCCCCGATAAAGCATCTCTTCGGTTAAGGAAACACTGAAAACGATCCTATCTAAAAGAATCGCTTCTGGGCAAAACTGAAGATGACACCCATCATGGATTGGGCGCAGTGCAGGAAACCGTAAACTAGTTCCGCCTGCCTCAGGAGAAAGTAGCAAAGAGTTTTCTTCAGGCAGGACTTGCGGGGTGCCCGGGACGTGTAGAGGAAAAGCGGGGGGGGCGGCCTGGAAGTGGAAACTGGGCGCCTTGAAGGGAGGAGTTCAAAAAAAGAACTTCGGGGGTCTCCAGGGGGGAAGGTGGTCACAATGAGAAGAAAAAAGTGATCTCAAAACATCGAGGTTTCAAGTCCATGATAGTCTCTTGGCCTAGCTGAAAAGATACGGTCGACCGCATTAGGGGAAAAAGGGGGGTCCTTCTCCTGGAATTGCAAACGAAGGGCCATCGTCCACTCCTCCTTATCCCAAGTCGGTCAGCCTGAGGGGTCGCCATTCGAGGACCAGTTAGCTCTTGTGCAAGTCAGTTGGGAATTCAGGAAAAAAGGGCTGTCCTCTTCACAAAAAGTGAATACCAAGGGGCTATGTGCCGGGGATAGAAAAGAAGGGGGGGGGAGGGGACAGCCGCTTTATCACAGATAAAAAACATGACGAAAAGAAGTTCAGATTGTAAAGAAGGCTACTTCTAGTCGTCATCCAGACTTCACACACCGGGCGGCCCAGAACATCTGGAGGCACGATAGTTCAGCTTCTCACCAGAAAAACTGTAGATGGGGACCGCAATAAAGTCCTTGGAAAGAAAAAATCCCTATATCACTGTCCACTAGGGGGGGGGGGGGACAACCTGACAGAGCCAGTAACCTGGAAAAGCCTAAAAAAGTCAAAAAGTTACCCGTCAAATCTTGATTGTTCATCCGGACTTCATGGGGGTGAAGGAGACTCAGAGGCCCAAAGTGGCAACATCAGCGAGAACAGATCAAAACTCCATCCAGGAGCACCAGGGGGAAAAAAAAATCCATGATAAGAGCTACGGTTCAAGATCTCAAGTCAAGAGTTTGAGGGGGTACAACCAGAAAATCTCGTCTAGGAGCTCAAATGGTCCCCTGTTGAGGAATGTTTGAACGCGAGATGAGAGCGGCATCAAGTACAAGACAGGGGGAGAAAGGTGCATACGTGAACGTGACGATAGGTCGGAACCTAACAGGATCATCCCCGAGGACGAGAAAAGTAGCAAAGCAAAAGGGGGGGAAATTCGGAGTTCGGTGGGGGAGTCTTGAGGCGACCGCGGTCTCATCGATTACTCGATGTTGGAAATATTTTGGGGACGAAACAATACAGCGGAACTTGGAAAAAATAATCTCTCAAGGCCAGGAGCGGGAACTGACAAAGAAGTAACAAACTCCCGGGGAATCTACGGCGGCGACGAGACCGTTCGTAACCCTCAGGGAAAACCAAGAGGATATGGTTGGAAAAGAGAAAGTTAAAAGGCGCCCGCGGAACTGAGGGGAGGCACGGGCGTTCAAAGCTCTCAAAAAGGATAGTCACAGAGAGAATGGGCAAGCCAGGATCGCAAGACAGCATTCACGGCGAACTTGTGCATACCCCGCACAGGTCGGAAAGTTTCAAACAAAGGAAAAAAAAAGAAAAGAGGGGGGGGGTTGGCACGGGGGGTGACGAACGTCGAATCCGGCATTCAAGAGATTGGGAAAGGAAGTTCTGGGGAGAAGTCAGGATGCAGCGTAACGCGGAAGGGAGAGGTCTGGCGCGCGATGTCCAGGGAAGGGGGAAAAAACTTCATTCCATGCGAAGAAAGATGGGCTACCCGAAATAGGTAGACGCGGAAGGGTATGCGTGCTTTGACTTGGCATCTTTCGTAAACACGGGGGTCGTTGGAGAAAAGGGGTGGCCCATATGCACGGAAGGAGTCACGCACGTCACCATCGACGTTATTGTTCGAACTGGGCAGAGCGCTCTCATCCCTGGGAACAGACGAACCATCACCAGGAAAATTTGAGGGAAAGGCAGCAACTAGTGATCCCCTGGGACCAAATCAATCAAAAGGAACCTCTGACTGGCCGGAAGAGCGCAAAGATGAAAGGGGGAGACACCCGCTGGTTTCGAATGTTAGTTTGAAGGAAAAAGTGGGGATCTCCCTGGGAACCCGGAAGACCTGAGGTTGGAAGGCACACCAACCTGAAGATTAGGAAGAAAAATCCATTAGAGAAGGCATAACGGGGGAACGGGTCCTGCTATGTTAGACTCGGTGTGAGAACCAAAAGCCGAATTCCGGGGGGGGACCTCGAGGTTATTTTTCCGAACTGGGGCCGCCTGCACTACCAAGGGCCTGTGTATGAAGAAAAAAGAGGAGTCGCGGCCTTTCCGGAAAGGGTTAAAGAAAATTCAGGGACGGCGCAGGTAAAGCATGTGGCTCCGGGGGGGGATGACGGAGGGTCATATTGTGAAAAAAGACGCAACATCACCTCCTCTATGGGTCAGGAAGGAGGGCTTCGTTGTAAAATGATGAGGAAACTTCTGGGAGCGGAGAGACCGGAAAAAAGATCCCAGATGGGAAGGTCAAGAAAGGTTACCAGAAGGTGGAAAAAATCTAAGCCCAGCTAATTCTCAGACGCTTTCAACCAAAAAGATCACTCCGTGGGGGGCCGCGAAGTGTAATAACAAAGCGCTACCGATGCTCCGTTCAAGAGAAGGGGGGATTCCGATGGAGAAAAGGCACACCCTGCCGAGCGGGCTGACGATGACGTGCGATACACGGAGAAGTCCTGAGAATTCACGCTTACTGGAAAAAAACGTGTTTGCATTCAGAAGAGAGGCAGCTGATCAGCGTTCTTGAAAAAAGGGAGAGAGTCGACGATCACGGTAGCGTGAAAATCCTCCTTAAGTCTGCCGGTAATGGCTCAAAAACCAAGTACAAGGACGACCGCGAACTTCCACTTCTCCCACGGGGAGGGCACTGCAAAAAAAGGACCAAATGCGTCACTCTAACGCTGAGACCGAAGGGGCCCTTACAACGCAAAACTCTGCGGCTGCTCGCCCCGCGAAGGGGAAGGAAGGCAATCGCTAGCTTCCTGCCGACCGGGCGGTAACAGAGACTGGCCGGTGGAACGAGAAGCTAATCGAGGAGATAGAAAATCGGCGCGTGATCCTGGGTTATCCACCAAGGAAAGAGGCTGGCGGCTAACGGTGCTGCGGGGGGGCATTAAACTTCAAGAAACCTGGAAAGAGATGTGGCAGACGGAGAAGAGGGGGGAAAGAGGCGTTGCTTCCAAAGCTTCGCGTGTGGGTGTAAGAACCGCGATTTCCACTGAGAAGGGGGGGGGCCTGACACTACAACGGCTTCTATGAATGGAATAGGAAAAGGGATAGCCACTTGATCAAAGACTTTTGTATAACGACAAAGCAAAAGTGATGGGGGTGGATGCTGGGGAAAAAGAGTATCTCGCAACACAAAAAACTGATTAGGAAACTATATTCGGCAAGAAAAACCACTTTTCGAGAGGAGAAAAAAGGTACTACTTTTCGAGCCATGGACCTGTGGAAAACAACTCCAGCGGAAAGGGTCAGGAGAAGGGGGAAAACGATTTTGACTTGGAGGGGAACCACAACGATTTGAAACAAATGAATAACCGGTACGGAGACACCTGAGGGGATTTCTCTGGGAATTAAGGGGAAAAAGAAGCGTCAACTGTCTAAACTCAATGCCGCTTTCGTGGTGGGGGGGGGCAGAGACCAAGCAGAAGTCTAACTCGGCGTCCATAGAGGAGTCAAACAAACGAACGACGAAGGGGATCGCCATGCAGGATCGTGCAGGCTAAAAAAGGAGAGCTATGAGGGAAGCCAGTGACTCGCGCCTTTGCGAAGAAGAAGGTATGGTCGTTCGGTGATCCTTATATACAAGGGGAAGATGGGGTTTCCGGGGGAAGGGGGAAAATGGGCGTCCTTTGTATGCATCAGGGAGAAGATACTTCCCTGGGGGAGAAAGGTGTGGAAAGTTACAGGGGGTGAAGGATCAGAGGAGACCAAGGGGAAAAGAGAAAAGGCAGAAGACGCTAAGAATTGAGAAAGAGTCAAAGTAATAACGGTTCGACCCGGCTAAGGGGTCTATGCCTTCTAGTGATATCAAAAGCAGGACGAGGGTGCGTGATAAAGCGCCGTACTTAGAAAGGAGGAAGGGGTCTTCATTTTTTCTTTCCGTAGACAAGTCGAGTGGGTCAGATCCCTATGAAGGAGTATATTTGATACTAATAAAAAAAGTTGTCACATGCGGGGACAGACAGAATGTCTATTGGGGCCGGGGTGAAGGACAGATAAGCAACAGAGGGAAAAGAAAAACATTAAAATGCAGAGGAGGCAATCAGGGCAACACGGAACCCACCTTGGGTCAAGGAACAAACTGATTCCAAACCTAGTAGGGGCAAGGTACGGAGGAAAGAATGTCTTCGCCTCCCCAATAATCAGGACGGAGGGGGGGGCGGCAGACGCAAAATGTGCAATCAAAATTGTCGAATAAAAACTCACATAGGGCCGAGGAGGGGAGGGACGGGGTTTTTCTCAACCGCGTAAGCATCGCGGCGAAAGAAAAAGGGGAAAGAAGGGGGCTGGGACGAATCGGATTTGTCATCCTACTTTCAGGGTGGGGATAACTCATGATGAAGGGTCATAGGCAACCGAATGGGGAAAGAACAAGAATCAAAACTAAACATAGGATAAAAGGGGTTTCCATTGAACATAAGAAGCGCCTATCAACAGGTGGAGAGAAGGAAGTATTGAAGGGGGGAAAGGGGGGGGGAAAAAAGGAGAAAGCATTCTGCTTCGCGGGAAACACTGGTATTTCTATGGAACGGCTAAGGGAGAGAGGGAGATCATAAAAGTTCAAATACCATAAAGGGGGCGAACGGGAAAATACATTCGTTGGCAGTCCTTCCGAAACAATATCTATCCACCTGCCAGAGAGATAGAAAATCCACACTTTTACAATCTGGGGCCGCGGGATAAAGGAAAAAAAACTTGAGGCGCGCCTAAAAGTCGAAGCGAAGGGGGGGTATGAAGGTACAGCAAATAAACAAAGGAAGCGGTGGGGGGGGTGAACGGGACGAAAAGCAATCCTACTGGGTCGATAAGGGAATACGGCACTCCGGGTCCTTATTCGGCGGCAGAACCGGTGTCCAGAAGGAAGTACTCCTTCGCTTGGACGGGGGTCTAAACCGCAAGTGCCACCCCGGTTGTCATGGATGGTGCGGTCATCATGGGTTTTACGACCCTAGAGTTCCCCTATATTAACAAGGCCCCGCATTGGAACGCGACTTCTTTTCCGGTCTTCTCCTGCGGAAACGGATCAAAAAAAAAAAGAGTGAGGAGTAATCGATATACTGCAAGCGCCCAGATGCTCGAAGGGAAGGGACTTGTCACATAAGGCCTCGGTAAAGAGGACGAAAGACCCTCTAGGTGGGTTTGGTCCGCTGAGGGGGGGAGGGGGGAACGTGATAATCCGAGACGGGTGGCCATATAGGAATAAACGGACTTTCGGGGGCTATGTCGTAGGGAGAGGTCTAAACGAGTAGGGGGGAATTGGGAAGATTAGTCAACATTGCTCAGATTGACTGAGTTAAAAAAACGTGTCTCCGCTCCAACCTTCGGGGCGTAGTGAAATGCGCGGTCGAAACGTCAAAGTGGGGCTCCTCTACAGCGTCCAAGAGGGGGGAGCTTGGGACAAATCTGCTGGGACGTTGCGAGATTCTATAATTAGGTAATCCCTTTGTTGATGAACCTTTATAACAACTAGATGGCTTCATCACGGGAGACACAGGTCTGAGGTATGATTTGACTGAGCTGATCTCGAGAAGTGAAAGACATCCAAGGGAACAATTCGAAAGGTCTAATCAATATCTGTTTCGCAAATGTTTGTACCGAGTATTACTAAAATCGTTCACGCCTGGAGGACAGGGGGTGGTAGAGGTGTTCATGGGAAAAAAATGAGGTCGTTCTAATGATTTGGGGGGGAGCTTGGGGGTCAAAACACGGGGTTTCCGAAAGGCCATAACAATTCATTTCTCAATCGGCACCCACCTGAAATCAGTTGGGGAGGGAGCAAAACCCTTGTAAATACAGGCAGATAAATCGTTCGCGCGGAGGTGAGAAGGCGCGCGGGGGAGAAACAGTTCACCCGCAGAAGCCGGGACGGAAAAAACTGACTTACATTGGGCGGGCTCCTGCAAACAAGATTCATGGGACTTTGCCCAGAGTCGGTGATGAGAAGCAGGAACGATCGCACCTTCCGTACGAAAAACTTGGAGACCTGCTGAACTGGTGAAGTTAAGCAGCGGGGCTCCGATGGGTATTCCTCATCAGGTGACATTTGGGGCGCAGGACCGGCAGGGCGCCAGTCCCCTCACGCAACTGCATGTGCGGTCAGGGGGAGGACTGTGGGGGGACAGCTGGCTCAGGACGTGCGTTTAAGAGGGAGGAAAGCACAGCAGGGGGGAAAAGGGGGTGACCCCCTTTGTTAAGATATGGAAAAAAGACTTCAGCAGAACTGGGGACCAAAGCACGACTGTTGTAAAGCGAATGGAACCCCGTCAACTGACCGAGCGCCGGCGGAAGGGGGAAGTATGACCGATTAGGGAAAGGCTACGGGATGGGCGCATCAACGGAAACGAGGGAACAGACATTCGCAGGGGAGGGGTAAAGGGATAGAAGATTCGCAAAGGCGGAATCCGCGGGTGATGCACATAACTCCGGGGCGGGCGAGGAACGGGGCCTTTTATAAAACCTGCCGCCCAGCGGGAAAAGGCTGAAACTCATTGTCGAGAGAAGAGGATTGGAGAAAAGGCAAAGCAACTGCCCAGGGCAAAAATGGAGGGAAAATCTACTCGCGAATACTCAAGGGAAGGGGCAAAAAAAAAGGCGCCGACAAAGATTTCGGCTGTGCGCTAAAAAAAAAACCGGCGAAGGGCGACTCGGAGATGAATTGGTGGACCGGAACGATTTCAGTTACCTAGGGGTTTTTAGGAAGATGAGAAGAGATCGACGGGGGGAAGGAGACAATTTGGTGGGTCTCAGACAAAAAAGTAGAAGAGCTTGTCGGCGAAAGTTGAATGCGATGGGGGGAGGCGTTTAACCTTCCCGCATGGTGGAACCGATACTCGGTAGTCGTAAAAAAAGCGCTGGGGGATTGAGAAAAAAGATGAGACTTAACTTACTAATTGGGCTGGGGCATGAAAAAGTTTTCCTGAAAAGAGTATCTCCCAGGACAAAGCCTTGGGAGCGACCATCTCGGGGGGAGGGGGGGGGGGGGGGGGTCGTAGAGTCGCCCCAAAAGGGGGGGGAGGCGGAATATATTATACGCGATCACAACAAACAAAGTGGGAGAGTTCTTCAAAAAGGGATGTGACGATAGAGAAAGTTTAATTATCCATGGCCAACTTCCTCCCCCCGGGGCGGGCTTGGTCTCTTTGTGAATCGGGGGATGGTGACCTCCGAGGAAAGACTTTTGGGAGAAACACTCGAGCAGCATATTGGACGAGGAAACGACGTGCCTTTAGCACTTGAAAAATGACGAGATCCTATCCCCAAGCAGAGTTTTTAGATACCAACAACCGGGGGCAGGAGGGAAAGAAATCCTTAGAGCGAAGATTCTTAAGGCCCGTTCCAACATCGGGGGGGGAACAAAAAATGATGATCATAGAAGGTGCAAAGGGGGAGAATTCTCCTATCAAGTATCTCATCAGAAGTTGAACGGCGGGTGTCCTGGAAAAAAAGTGGAATTCTTATTAAAACACTCGCGACTTGGTGGCCTGGGACGGCTCCTTTTGCATGAGAAGGAGGAAGTAAGTCCAGGGTTTGTCCATGGGGGAAAGGGACTGAATTAAGAATTTCAGAACTCCTTTATCGCACAGAAGTTTGTGCCTACGAGGGAGCGCTGGGGGGGACTCTACCCCTATATATGCAGGGGCGTAAGAAGATGGGCCTTCTCCGGAGAAAGTATAACTCAAAGGGGGAGGGGATCCATCCTTCATCACACAATTCGCAGTCGACGGTCAGGGAGGGGGTCTTCCATCAACGAAAAGAGGGAGCTCTGTGGTCCGCGTTCCAAGATGAGAGTATCTGGCGGAGGAACCTAAAAAAAGGTGGGGCACCCGAAAAACGGAGATCCGTGTCAGTCCGTCTCAGAGAAGGCATCACTCTTAAAAAGAGACTTCAGAGAGTGAGGGGACTGCCGGTCGGCAAGAATGGAAAAAACAAAGACGGGGAACCCTATTTGGGCACAAAGGCGGAAGGAAGGCCTCTAAGGGAAGAAAGAAAAAAGGAAATCGAAAACGGAAGAAGGGGAAGAAAAGGCACGAAAATTCCGTCATTTCAGAAAACAAACATAGAGGAAAAAGATGTAGTTGGCTTGGTGGGGGCTCAACTCTAGCTCTAAATAAAAAGAAGCGGAAAACTGTCTCCTGACTGGACAAGATAAGGGGAGGGGGGGGGGAATCAAAGCCTTAAGGTGGGGGGTGAGGAGAAAACTCAGGATGCCGTTTGAGTGCAAGCATAAAAGAAACTCCATCCATTCCGCTATTGGGGGTCAAAGGACCACAGCCTCATTCTCCTTCTGGCAAGGGGAAGTAGAAGGCATACGGAGTTGATTGTCACAGGGAGAAAAAGGATGGGCTTCCGGGAAGGGGGCTTTATGTTCACGATTTCGGAAGGCGGGGTCTATAAGTAAAGGGGAAGACTTCTCACTGTGAAGAAGGATTACGAAGAGGGGGGACAGGAACGTGAAAGAAAAAAGGTCGATAAAAGAATGTCTATCGAAAAGAGTCAGGAAATTTACTGTCGGAGAATTCTGTCAGAAGTATAGTAGGCTGAGGCTCAAGCGATGGAGAAGAGAAAAAGACTCTCATGTTGGGAAGGGGGACCTGCCTCTAGCCGGGGACGGTTGACTAATCTTCAATTAAAAAAAGAGGGCCTAGAAACACGGGCACTCACTCCAATCAGAAGGGGAAAAAGAATCCGTTTGAATAAAAGGACGACACTTCTCTTATGAAGACCTGCGATAAAAAAATCCTTCAACCACCTGTGGGCCACAACATATCATTGTTGACGGGAAAAGGTGGCCAAGAGACCTCTTAACCTGTGGAAAGGAGGAGAAGGAGGTGCCAGATAGCCTAAACAAACTGTAGATAAAAGATAGATATGATCACCGGGAAAAGACCTACTTTCGGGGCTCTGGGAAAGAAACCTTGTATTTCAAGGAAAACACTGATAGCAACCGAAATCGAATTTGTTTGGCAACAAGGGTTTTCGAGTAAAGTAAGGGACCGCGCCGAAGAGTCAGGTCTGATGGATTCCCAAAATTTTACGTTCAGGATGGGGATTGCCTGGTCAGGACAAAGGGAGAGTCTTCCCCTCGCGGAAGGGGGTCCAGGAGGTCACACTTCATTAAAAAAAACTGGTGATAAAAGAAACAGATGGGCTACTAAGGCTGAGACGAAGGGAAAAAGTGTTTCTCACTCTTCGCCAAGGAGGGGGACGGACTGGTAGGGCAAGGGAAGGGGAGAGGGGCCCGAAAGACACCATGGACGGTATGGGGAGTGAAGACTCAGAGCTTGAAAGACATCGAGACCACAGGGGGAACCCTTAAGAGCCCGATCTCAAGGGGAAACAATCCAGACGGGGAAAAGGAAAAGTGAAGGGAATGGGAGGGGGCTTTTCTACTGGAAAAAGAACTGTTTCAAGGGATGAGGGAGGGCCAACCATTGGGGGGGAGCTGTTTCGAAGGCAAAGGAATAAGAGGTCAGATTGAAAACCTGAAAAAGGATGACCAATCAAGTACGTAGTCAGATTGCAAGGGGTTTCCGGGAGGCGTTCTCCGCGATTTGACTAGGAGGGGGAAAAAAGCAACAACTCACAGCAGCTTCTTGGAGAGGGGGAAACTACGGAATAAGACTCTCTTCTCCCCGGAAGGGAAAAGATTAGGCGGGAACGCTTGAACTAGCGAGGGGAAAGGTGGAAAACTGAAAGAAAAAAAAAATCGGTGTGCAAATCGGGACTCTTTATGGTCGCGAAAACGGAGGTCCCAGGCCGAGGAAGGGGGAGGAATTGAATTTTACAATGTGAGGAAATTCTGAGACTCACTCGAAACGGCGTACAAGAAGTCATGTACAATAGGGAGGGGGTCCTGCAAACCAGATAAGTCAGAGCGTGAAAGAGAAAAAAAGAAACTCCTTTTTGAACGGGGAGAAAAAGAAGAAACACTGGGGCACACCTGCTAATTATAAGGGTTCAAGGGGGGGGGACAAAAAAAAGAAGTCTCTTTCCTTCTTGTTAGAACGCAACGTCAGGCCTAAGTACACGCGTCATTTCTAAAGTTAATAGGTGAATGCAGGCGATCAGGAGGCGGCACGAAGGTGCGATCACTTGCGCCTTTCATGACGCAGGAGATGAAAGGGTACGTAACCAATTATTCGAATCGCATTCCTACAAAGGAGAGGGCTAGGGCCGTAACACCCAGTGCCAGGAAAATAGCCTCAGGACGCACAAAGAGGGAAAAGCCGAAAAAACTCTGCCTCACGGCACGACAGAGAGAGACTTCCTCCTTCAATAAACTGCATTTTCTGAACTAGGCAGGGGGAAGGTTGTTGGTAAAAGAAGCTAAATCTAATCGACGGGAGGGGGGAGGGAAGACTTTGTTGGGAGAAGGCCGGAGAGATGCTTTGATCGGGGGGGGGTACCTGACGAACGTCAGATAAAGGATCAACGGCATTTGTCCAAGGACGAAGCGGGTAAGAGTCAGGCACCACAGAGAAGGGAAAAAAGAAATCGATTCCAAAACTGACGGCAAACGACTTACATGTGGAGGGAGGGAATGGCTAAAGAGACAGGAAGAAAAAGGATCAAGACTTTGGCATACGACAGCAGGAGGGGGGGTGAGCGGAGAGAGCATCATCTCACAACAACAACGAGTAGTGGTCGCGCGCAAAGTTTGATTGGTCTAAAAAAGAGGGTCGAACTTGAATCCATGTCCTCTGAGCAAAAAAGAAAACCATAGGTGAGGAGCAGGGACTCGTGTGGAATAGTTTAGAGGGGGGACTAAAGCGAAGATCAAAACTCCCTAATTACTGGCAGGAACGAATCAGGTCTTGTCAGATGGAAAGTTACTGAACCGTAGGGAGAAAAGTAGCTAGAAAAAAAAAAAGAAGGCTCAACAGTGGTGGCTGAGGACCAAGGCTCTAGCAGATACTCCGGGCGCTTCTTCCTTCAAAAAAGGGAAAAGATATGGCAAAAACCCCAGGGCGGAATCGAAAGAAGCTCGAAAGAGGGAAGGAAATGCATAGCGGCCGGTAGCGGGAGCAGAGGACAGGGCCGTCGGGTGTTAAAAAACCGTCTCGTAATGACGCTGGGTGGAGGAAAGAGACGAAATTGTGCATATGCCAGGTGCGCGAGAGAGTCCTGGTTTACTCGGGAAAAGGAATAAGGAATAATTGGTCATGCGGCCGCGGAGGACGCACCTCAAAACGTATTCGTGACGAAGACGCTGGAGAAGTCTAAATAGATAAGGCGAACAAGAACTAAGGGAGAGGCTTCTCCGGATGCTGAAACAAGAACAGGTATAGAAACATCCTCCTTCTCACGTAGAAAAAAAGAGTGTCGATTCAGTGTAGGGGAAAAGGACCAGGAGGCGAAAGGAGTTAACCAGCGTCCGATGAATATGGAGTCTCAAGGAACTTCAAACCGGTGTCAAACCTTTAAAACCCCCGCGGCAGGGCCGTTAGAGAAGTAGCCGAAGACGCAAAAAAAAATGAAAAAGCAAGACATACGCGGGTCAGAGGCGGGATGAGAAAAAACATATTCGAGAAAAAAATTCCACCTGCTCATGGGGAAAAAGGGGGAAGGGTTGCAGGTCTGCCAAGAGGGAGGACGAGAGTTGCAGCGGAGGGGCTCAAATCAGGAACGGTCGTTTCGCGGACAGGAAAAAGCCCCTGAGACTCGGGGGGGATTGGGGGGCTCAACCGCGCAGAGGAAAGAGGAGAACGCAAAAACGAAAAGTATGCCTGTGACTGTACCTAATCGGGGGGCTTGAAAGAAGGGGAGGGCAGGTGGGGGAAAGAGAGCCGCAGTCTTTGAACCGTCTCAATGGATCAAAAGAAAACTCAGAGCCGCAACAAAGCGGTAAGGGTTCAAACAAAGAAGCCACGCTAACGGGTGCCCCAAACGGGAGGGAGGGGGGGGAAATGAAAAAAAGGAAATCTTCTCAATTGCGTCGGAAAAAGGGGGGCCATTCTTGTGGGGGGGGAACACGAGTGTGGATTTGAACGATGCGAAAAGAGGAATCAGGCCTACCGAAAGTCGAACATCGTGATACAGAGGGGGACCTACAATAAAAACGTTCTATCTAAGTGAAAAAAAAAGGGTGACCGCGATACTTCGGCCGAAGTACGAAGTGATTCTCGCCTGGATTACATCAAGGTGGGGATGAGTGGGGTGGGGTTAACCTCTAAACAAGCGAGAAAAAAAGTTTGACTAGAGATATTCCGACGTTAGCTCGCAGCAAAGAGGACTTAAGTAGCACAGAAGGAAAAGGTAAGTAAGACTATCATGCCCGTCTAGGGATGGGGGTAATGAAGTTTGGAAAACAACTTTCGAAGGGGGCAGCGAAGGGGTTTGAACCTTTCCAAGTCCGGAAAAAAAAAGAAAAGAGGGAAAGGGATGTAACTTTCCGGCGTGCCCTCTCCAATGATTGGGCACGTCCTTAAGAAGGAAGGAAGATCCTGGGCAAAAGGCTTCTTTGGTTGAAAAAGGAGAAAGGGGGGACATCTAAATTGGGTTTGTACTAGGGAAAAGCTAATAAGCGCCGTGTCGAAAGGGTCTGATGGATTCCCCGAATTCTGAGTCAAAAATGTGGGCGTGAAACTAAGGGGGGGGGAAACCGGAATGGGGGAAAGCTGTCGCCGCGATTAAGGAAGGGTCAATTCATGACCAAGTTTTCGAATCGTCGGGCTCGGAAAGAGGCGAAATATCAAGAAAGTAAAGCTTCGTGCTTTTGGGGAAGGAGGGAAAGGCCAGGCTCGTTGACGATGAACGGGGGGGCAAATACTGACAATGGAGGTAAACACGATGCACAGTGTTTTAAACTGAAGATCTCAGAAGAGGGGGGACGGGGCACAAAAGACATCGGACAGGGGGGTAACAGTTGACTCCATTGTCGATAAAAAAAGGGAGGGTCTCAAACTGTTTTCCCTCGAAAAAAAACCCCACTATGACCTGGAAGGGGTAAATCGGCGAAGAGGTTGGGTGGCAAAAAAAGGGAACACACTTACCGCTAGGGGGGAGGTTTTGATTCTGCAAATGTGATCTTTTTCACGACGACCAGGGGGGCACTGAGTTATCAAAATTAAAAAGGGAGGGCACGGATGAAGAAAGTCCGTCTCAGGAGAAAAGGGGGGACGAGGTCGCCGCGAGGGGTGAGTAGAGGAGGGTAACGGTCAACTCAACCAAGGGCGGCCTCTAAGTTATGGGAAGAGGGAAGTATTGGGGGAATTGCGTCGGAAGGGAAAAACCCTCATTCCTTCCGGGAGGGAGGGGCGGACTCAGAGCTAGAAGAAGAAGAGAATGTTGAAGACCGGACCTCCAAGGGGGCATTGAGCAGTGAGGGTTGATGCGCGCTCAAGATTGAGTGAGAAACCAAGAATCACTAGGGAAGTTGACTTTTCAATGAGGTATGCACTGACGGGGTCAGGAACGAGACGGAGACACATCGGCTTTGCTTGTCAGGGGAACTTGACATGGGGAGGTGAGAAGAAAAGAGAATTCGGGGAACGCTGGCAAAGACGCAAATGTGAATCAGAACTTTCATCCTGGAAGGAAAAAAGGGGGAGCCTTCGAACTGGGAGAGAGGATGCCGAGTAGAAGAAGGACCGAGTCTGAAGTACTTGAAAAAAGGATCGACCCGCTACAAGGGAGTCTAAAGGAATATAGGAAGAAAATCTTCAGCACTCTTAAGGCAACGAACGGATGTAAGGGATCACTGGGCCGGTCAGAAACGGCCGAAGCATACCCATGAAACCATAGCAAAAACATTTCCGCCTGCTCACAGCACCTGGCAGGGCCGGACCCAAAGTGAAGAAGAAACGGAACTCACATTACAGACGAAAGGCAAACCGCCGAAGAACTGAAAGAACCCTCTGAGGCATCAAAGCGCGAGCTTCCTTGGCCTAGGGGGAAGACTGCAACTGACGGACCATATCTGGGCCGTTGTGGGAAAAAGAGGTGATAGGAAAGGTATCGTCTGCGAAAGGGTGTTATCAAACACGGAAGAGATGCTTTAGGAATGAAATCGGTCATCACGTAACCAAGGAAAAAAAGAGGGGTGGAAGCAGGAAAGGGGAAAAGTTGTCGTCCAAACAGTGCGGGGGGAAAAAAGGGGCTAACTCCACCTCGATGGAAAGAAACTCTAACGGGACACAAGAGAATCGGTATGCATTGGAAGGCTTGGGAAATTTTATCCACCATGGGGGAGACGCCCATCTTCAAGGGGGATGGGTTGAGGAGGAAA
>Ga0179593_1565059_pt1 | contig 14746 bp, 20 predicted proteins | sample CZODoug2_1_08_16_FD_185931 | JGI IMG/M metagenome (GOLD analysis project Ga0179593, IMG submission 185931) | Vadose zone soil fungal communities from Angelo Coast Range Reserve, California, USA - CZODoug2_1_08_16fungal (PacBio error correction) | ecosystem: Environmental > Terrestrial > Soil >...
AGGTGCTGTTGCATCATACTAAGTTGGGAGACGAACAGGGGAAGAAAGGAAGAAGCGAAAGAAGATTGAGGAGAAAAATTAGGGGGGGGGTTCCTTCGAAATACTACGAAGCTTACCCGTATATTTATCGGCTAAAAGGAGCGAGGGGGAAAAGATAGGCTGGAGGGGGAGAGATGAGGGGTAGGCGGTAAAAAGTTTCTATACGACTGGTTGCCAAAATGGAGGGGGAAACTATGACTCCGCAGGGTACCCTGAGGGGGGGAGCAAAGGGAAAAGGATAGGGAAAGGTACGGCGGGGGGGGGGAGGGAGGACGCTTAAAGGTTGTTCAGCGTTTTCTTCTCCAGAAGGGAAGCCTTGGCTGACAACGGGCACGGCCTAAGAATACAAGAAAGCCAAAAAGAAAAAGGAAAGTTCTCGAGTCTCAAAAAGAAGCATGCAAACGTGGAGGGGAGTTCATGGTAGAGGGGTCTATTGTGCATTTACTGACGCAGGGGTTTCGCAAAGGGAGAATGACTTATATTCGGGAGCCCTTGGTTCGGGAAAAAAAAGCGGGGGGAGGAGGAAGGACCTCTCGAAATTTTTCCGAAGAGGAATGTCTAACTCAAGAACTTTGCAGGGGGCTTGCGTCGTCGGAGGAAAATGTCCTACCTGACATTCGTTTTAGGGGGGGAGGAAAGGGCACTACGCGAGGGGGGGGGGGGGCTCTTGGAAGAGGGCAACCACTCAGCAGGTTCCATCTTCAAATCCTGGATGTAGTGGAGGAAGATTTCTTGATGTCCAATGTGGTAATTAAAAGACTCAACTGGATTTAGAAAGAGGGGGGAAGGGATTATAGGAATACGAGTTTTGTGGTGGAAACGGGAGGGGATGATCACTCAGTCTCAAAAGGGAGGGGCAGGAAAAAGAATTGGGGTACACAGAAAACCCTACGTTCATTGGTCCAAAAGTCACAAATTCAGGTGCAGGATCGTTAGATTCATCGCGAAGGAAGAGTCGGGGAAAAGGAAAGGACCTATGGTCCAGCAGCGAGGTTTAGAGGGGATCTCTGCAATTCTGTTCGACCGCTTGAAAAGCAGACTGCGACACGTCCGGCAAGTTGAAGTGACTCGCTCTGGGGCAGATAGGGGAAAAGGACGATGGTAGCGAAGCTTGTCCGGTGAGTTACTCTTCGACGGAAGAAGGACTTTAGATATGGGAGAGGGTAGAAGCACTCTCCGCTCGTGGTGGGGGGAAGGGAGTAAAAAGAGAGAAAAAAAAGGAATCAAAGGATCGAAAGGAACTTTGGGGAAGGGGGATTCGACATACGACGAAAGGAACAATCCTTTTGGGGGAAGGGAGAGAACGGAAAAACATGACGTTTGTGAAAGAGTGAGGGGAAAGGAGGAGGAGAAAATCCAAAAAGCTTCGAGGTTACGAAAACTGCAGAAAGCGGGCATGGGGGCTTCGGGGTCTGAAAGGAAAAGGACAGGCCGTATCGCTGATCAGAATGGAAGAGGGTGAGAAGAAAAAAAGGCAAAAAAAGTTATCTCTCTAAGGAAAAGAGCGAAGAGGGGGGCTACCTGTTTGGGCGGCCCGTTACCTTCGTCGCGTACAGCGATGAATCCGGCTATACTGGACTGGACTCAGTTACACCCAACGCAAAAGAAGGGACCGGAGGAGAAGGGAGGGAAGCGTTGAAAAGAAACGCGAAGACGCAAAAGAGAGCGGAGTAGGAGCGAACTTGATTTTCATTTCAACAAGGGGGGCTAGATTTCACAAAAAGTCTTTGGCGAGAGATTGGTCGGAGAGGCGAATAAGGAACAGAACTCAAAAACAAATAGGGGAGCCCACGTCTCCTTGAGCGAGGAAAAGGGGCTCAAAAAAAACACGAGATCGAGTGGGGGAGGAGGGGAAGCATTTCTCAAGACGAACAGGGAACATGATGGAGAAAAGACTCAAAACTCTCTTGGTCAAATTAACTTGGGAGAAAGGGGGGAATCGAAGAAAGGAAGATCGGAAGGGAGAAAACAAAGAGCAGGGGCCAGCGTGGCTTGTGGGGGTGTGTTTCCAAGCGGGTCCGAACAGAACCGGAGCGGCGGGTAGAAGAGGATACCCCTCGAAGAAGGGACCCTCATCTCTGAATAGGTATGGGGGTTGAACTTCCGGTACCCAGCGGGGAAATGGATCAGAACCGATAGGGAAACATTTCTTTTTGAGTTTGTTTTGAGGGACAAAGAGGGGGGGGGGGGTAGGCCAAGGGGATGGGATTGAGGGGGTCCTCCAGGTGCCGAACCAAAAAGAACTAGCAGATTCAATCAGAAAACAACGGAGAAAAGAACTTAGAAAAACGGAAGGGGGGAAAGGGGTTATAAGAGGATCTCCAGAACTTAAATCGGAAGAAAGACAAGCCGTGGAATTCTGAGGGAGTGTGCAAGCATGGCTATCCAAGTGTAAAAAAGCTTAAATACCTATGTGATCCGAGACACAAAAAGTGTCAAGCAGGGAAGGGAGGGAAGACCCCCCTTAGGGGGGGGGGGGGACCTACACATAACAAGGTAGTCATTGCCTACATATAGGAGACACCGGTCCATATAACCAATTCAGATTAGAGGGGGGAAAGGTTGAAAAAAAGGAAAAGGGGCTCCCGAAGAGAAGGAGAAACAGGAAACCCTATCGGAAAGGGAAGGACCTCTGCAATGCCAAAGCCAACTAGCAAAAGGCGGGCCGATGAAGAAAAGACGGAACGCAGGGGGATAACTAAGAGAAGTTCAAGAAAATGTCTTATTCGAGAGAAATCATCCCATTCGTAGGAAAAAACAGATTTCCTAAAAAAAAGGGGGAGTAAAGCCCCAATTCATGTCGCATAAGACCAGAGGAGAGCGAAGTTAGGACTATAATGGGAAGGAAAACCTCGCTGTAAAGGGAAGGGGGACAGTCGTAGAGAAACAGACGAGGGCCGGTCACCTCTACCTCCGCGGAGAAAGATCAAAACACACTACTCGTTGAAAAAGAAGGTGGCCCAGAACTGATGGAACATACGGGTAAGATTTAGGTCTTCTTAAACTGGGGGAACGGAAGGCCAACACAACCAAAACAGAAGAGAGCACTAAAGGTTAGCAAAACTGACTGATAGCTTGGAATAAGGAAAGGATTATACCGTGTCAAAGCTTGAGCAAAACCTTCGGAGAGGGGATAAGGATCTGCCACAACAACACTTAATAAAATAGGGATGAGAAAAGAAGTTTGGGATGTTGAATCTTACAAGAGGAAACTAACTGGTTCAAAGCAAGGAAACCAGTTTGCAGAAAAGGTGCGAGAGGAATTAGGGTGGGGGTGGGTGGTATCTGTCATGACTAAGAAAAGGGATAGAAGGCAACATTTGAGGGAAAAAGACTTTTTTGGAGAATCAGGGTTTCTGAACTTTTGGGAGACAGGGGAGAGAAACGTATTTTTCTATCCACGACGTTGGGCCAGGGAGTGGGGAAAAGGGACGGGGAACGGAGATCGTGGGAGGGGAAGGAAAGTCCGGGGAGAGAAGCCTTCTGCCGTTGGTAGCAGGACAATGGTGTCAGGAAGATGGCAGGGGAAACTTGAAAAAGGGGGGGAACTTCCGAGAGAAAAAAAAATCCGGAAGGAAAAGAAAGGGGGTCTTTCTGCCGTTACGAAAAGCGAGACACACCCGATTGACGGGCATGCTGGCCCTGTGGAGGGGGCTGAAAGAAGGCGGCGCGGCTATGGGGAAAAGGGGGGGTTCTCAGACGTAGCCCAGGAAAAAAGACCTCATCACGTCGACTGCGGTTCGCTCTCGGAAGGAAAGAGTGGCCTGTGCCAGGGTCTTTCTTTGGTGGGGTTGGTTCCAAGCGCGGCAGGGGGAGACGAGATGGGTGCGGGAAACGTGGGGGAGAAAAAACGTTGGGCACCTATTTCGAAAGGGTCTCTTTAACAAGGCAGGACAAAGCAAAGATGGCCAGCGGCACCGGCGGGTCTTAGGGGGAATTCGGAGCCAGGGACATGGGAAGAAAAAGCGCCAAAACAAGTTAAGGTTTGGGGAGGGGAAGGTTATAGAGCGGGGGAAGGGGTTATTTGTGTCTGCTAGGACGTTATGGGGGGGTCGTCAGTCGGATTACCTCAGAAGCGGAAACAAAACAAAAAAATCAGGGGATTTCACGAAAGAAAAAACCCTCTTGGCGAGATCCAGATTCAGCGCAAGGGGGGGGGCATCGTTTTCCAATCCATAACCATTATCCGAGGTAGGACGAGGGGAGTAGAGTGCGAAGGGAGAGAGGGCCGCCCCGGGTCTTGAAAACTACACGTCGGAAGGTGAGGCAAAGCTCTTTGGGGGACAGGAAGGGATTGTCTTCCCAGTCGAGAAAAGACCGTGGGGAGGGAGGGGAGACAAGGCGGGGATTGGTGGGAAAGTAGGAAAAGAGTAACCGAACGTCGGAGAAGAGGCTTAATGGTATAAGAAAAAGGGGTCCATCGTTTTCTGAGTTGGGGGTCTCATAGGAAGAAAACCAAAAGGAGAGGGCTAGGAACAAGGGCTCTAGAGAAAGCTGTACTTGTCATTATTCGACAGCACTACTAAGGGAGTTTGCCATCCGTTTGGGAGGAGCAAAAAAAAACGGGGGAAAAGAAAAAGGGGTTGAAAAATGAGACAAGCCGACGGAAAACCTCTCGAGAGAGGAAAACGACAACGCGGCAAAAAAGAGAGAGCTAAGGGGGGGGAGGAAGGGTCTTAACTGCTTCCAGTCAGTATCGCATCATAGAGGGCGAAGATCGAAAAAGGTCGCAAAATTCAATACAACCACGGAATTGTTTGATTTGGAAGGGGTTGGGTCTGACATGGGAGTCGCGTACATCGATAAAAGCCGGCGATACTGCCTGAAGCAGTTGAAAACCAAAAAAAAAGGACTACAAAAGGGAGAGGGGCTGGGGGGAACAAGTGTCTCTTGGGGACGAAGAGGAACGGGATTTAGAAGAAGCATTTCACAAAGATAGAGGTAAAAAGAACGTTTTGTTGCGAGGGGGGCCTGGCAAAGAAATAAGAGGAGAAACTGAAAAGAGGCTAAAAAAAAGACTGGTTGCGCACTGCTCCTAAACTAATAGGCGAAAAAAAAAAAAACGATCGGGCTAGTGCTGATAAGGACGCATCAAAAAAAATGGAAGTAAAAATTGACTAAAAAAAGGTGGGGAGAAAAAAGCTACACATACAGCAGTAAAGATCGACTGGGAAGAAATCCGGTCTGGAAAAAGAAGCTGCGCAGACTTCCCACGCAGTGGGAAGGGAGGTTGGGCGGGTCCGAAAAGCGGAAACTCGCACAGGAGCCCATCATCGCTGGCTAAGGGGCCCATATGTTAGGGGAGGGAAACGGACCATTCCGTTCGCGATGGAAAGAGATGCAAAAGAAGGTTTTGGTTTTAAGACCCCTCCTCCCTGATGCCGGACGGGGATGGCTTCCTCGCAGCAGATGGAGACTTGGAATGAAGAAGGGTGAAAAGAAGAAGGTCCTCCAGGGGACTAACGAAGGGTAAAGGGGGTACTATACCGAAGACGCGGTGATGCGCCATGCCCTGTAACAAGAAGCCGCAGAGGAAAGGGCAGTGTTATGCAAAACCCTCTTCGACTACCGTCTCAACCCAAGGAAAACGCGAGGGGAAAATGAGTCCCACGGAAAGACAGCAGACCGCAAAAGGACCAAAAGGGGATGGAGAAAAAAAAACAGACCATACGGCAGTTCTAAGACAAACGAAAAAAAGGGGTCCTGAAAAGAAAATTTCTCCCAGACTAATGGGGAGGGAGGAAACACATCGTGCAGTCCCCTGCCCATAGGAACTCCCATTCGAGAAAAAGGAAGAAGGAAAAAAAGGAGGGACTGCTGAACGAGGCTGAGGACCGAGAACTGGGGGGGGAAGGATTGTCGGAACGTGTATACCTTTCCCGGGTGTCAAGCAAAGGAGAAATATAACCGCTAACTAAAGGGGAAGATCAACCACGTCAGGGAGAAAAGTAGACGGTGAAACACGATAGGGAAAGGGAGCGTCCAGCGCGGACAGACGCCCTTTGGGAAAATGAGGAGATAAACATACTATCAAGCGCCAACTAAGGCAGAAAGGCTCATCAAGGGGAAAAAAGCCGATCGGGGAGAAACTCTCGCAGCAACAAAGATACGGGTTAATGATGTCGTCTGAGGGGATAGCCGGCCCACCACAAAACCCGAATAGAAAAAGAAGGAGGGCGAAAAAAAATGCCTGACTGTGCGAGAAAAGTATCACACACCGGGGAAGGAAGGGATGCCAACCGCAACCTTCAGATAAGAGAAAAAAAAAAAAGGAGGAGGAGAAGAGACATGATCAGAGGGTTGCAAAGGAGGGTGACACGGTGCATAGTTCTAACTTTTGCTAGCCAAGAGAAACGTCACGCGATCGGAATGCATTGAACGATTGGGAGGGAGGGGGAAGGAAGGGGGTTGGAAATCTTACCCAAAGGACTTCGAGGGGGGACAACAATAGTCATGGGACAGAAAGGGGGGCGATTTGATTCTCAGGTGCTTAGGTGTTCGTTGAGGAGAGTAGGGGGGGGAAAAGGGGCCAGACTCCCGCACGGGTGGATTGGACGTCCCTATCGAATTGACCTCTGCTACCTGATTGGGGAGGAAAGAAAATGGTGTTCGAAATGCGGTGTTAGGCGGGGGAAGAAAGTTTGGGGGGAAAGGGAAAAGAGACACTTCAATAGACACCTCGGGCTTTCTAAGAAAAGAAGATTCTTTCATCAGAGAGTTGTCCTTGGCGGGGGGGACCGAGGAATAGAGGGAAGCGGACTATGGAGGGGACTTAACACTTTGTTGGAGAAATGGAAGGAGAGATCCCAGGGAAGAAGAAAACCGAAAAAAGAAGACGGAGGGTGGGGAGGCAAATTAAATATTGGCCGGAACTGTCTGTCTAACATAAAGAAGTTAAGTTGTTCGGTCTATCTTTGCGACGAGAGGTTGAAAAGGGGACAAGAGCGGTTGCGCGCAACATAGGGCAGAAGGATCGCATGAAAAAAAAACTCTCAGGATGGACAGCGGATCTTGGAGTATCAGTTCGGGGGGGAAAGGGCATGGCGCATCAAAGCGAATTCTTAACTGGGTCATTGAAAGGAGGTGGAAGTCTGCTAGGGGGGAAAGGGGTGCAGTCGGATGCTCTAGGAAGAGCCGTTGGGAGAAGAAGGAAGTCTTTGGAACTAAAACGGCGAGAGAGGGGAGAGAGAGACCGGAATTGGCATAAAGGTTTCAATAAAAGGGGGGAAGGAGAGAAAGAGGAATTGGGCTGGTTATGAAGAAACCCGGTGGCGGGGGGAGCCCCCAGCTCGCTTCGAAAACTTCGGCATTGAAGTCACTTCGCGCTCTTTGTGGAGACGATATTAATGAAAGGAATTTGATGCGGAGGGGGAGCACTTGGAGGTACTATGCGGAAAGGGAACACCACTCCACGTCTGGGGGAGGGATTTATCAGCACATCTGACAGAGAAAGGTTGTTTTCGCCATATTCGAAAGCGAGAAGGAAAGGGCGAGAACCAGTAATCAGGAGCGAGCCGGTGGGTACTTTTAGGGGGGGGAAAGGATTCGATCAGTGCAATCCATTGGGCGGCTAAGGCAAACAATGTACTTTTTTGAAATATAGAGGGGGAAAGAAAAGGAAGGGGAATTAAACATCTGTCGGGAGGGGGGGGGGGGGAAGAGAAGAAGATCCCCTTAGGGCAGAATGTATGGAGAGGAAAGGAGATTCATCCGAGGGTCGACAAGGTGGCATTCGAACCCAAAAAAGGTCCAGCAAGGGAAAACAAGTTTCTCTCTCACCCCTGAGGATTAAAAAAAAAGAGTGGGGGGGAGATGTTTTGGGGTTCTTCGAGAACTTACCGGCAGATCCGCTGAGAAGGGGGAAGGGGTAGACCCAGGACGCACGCCAAGGGGAGGAGGGATGGAAGAGGTCATCTTAACAACTCAACACGATCAGAAGATGGGAAGGAAACGGGGCGGATTTAGAGAAAGGTCAACAAAGGGAAAGTTTGCAAAGGGAGAAGACCTAAGAAAAAGGCTATGGACCGAGAAGAAAAAAAAGAGGATACAGAAATCACAGGGGGTCTATCCAAAAGAAGGGGAGGGAATACACGCTAAAGGGGAAAGAAGAAGGGAAAGCACGAGCAGAATAAATTCCCATATTCACGTTTCTGTCTAAGTGGAAAGGGGGCGAATATACCTAACAAACTCTATGCGGGCAAAAGAAAAAAGAAAGAAAAGGGTCGGGGGAGGGGGGTCTGGAAGACTGGGAAAGGGGAAAGTTGTCGCAGGGTTTCCAATCGTCGAACAGACAGGGGCGAACGAAAGGTCGAATGCGATCCCGCATAGCTAAAACAATCATCTCTGCGAAGAACGTAGGGGAAATAGGTTTGGATTGAAACGCAACCATCCATTAAGGAGGTAGATAGTGCGGGGGGGTTGGATGGAAAAAGAAAGGTGGTTAGCCGTCTCTTGAGGGGGGACTGCCGAAGGACGAGGTTCTTTGAAGAGAAAGACATACCCAAACAGACTACTATAAACACGATGGGGAGAAAAACCACTATTTAAAAAGGGGGCCGTACAACCGATTAAAGGACATCTAGAAAAAACAGCGACCCACGACAGCCTGTGACCGGAGAGGTTGAACCGGAAAGGGAGCTATCCAAAGGAATATGTGGAAAGACGCACACGCGAAAAATATCCAAAGGGGGGAAAAGCCGACGCAAAACTAGCCCGCACTGTCAATTTCTGGAAGACAAAGCAGGACAAATATTCGGAACCCGCCGTCAGAAAGATTATCAGGTGGGAGGGAAAACGTCCAATGACCATACCCGACTCAGTCAATTCTATTGCCTAAACAAGAGGGCCGAAAAGGCCCATACCGAATCCAAAGGGGAAAATTCCAGCCAAACTAGGAGGCAGGCCAAGGGAAGCGCGGGTGGGAAGAACTTTCAGGGGAACGGGACTTGTAGTAGGCGGAAAGGGAAAGTTGTCATCAAATGCGTAAATTAGAAGAACCTCTTTCAAAAAAAGGAGCGGAAAAATTCGGAAAGGGCGATGGCAAATGAAAACCCGTCTGCGAGGACAACTCCCAGGTTGGGACCAAGAGATGGGACAGAAAAAGATAAAACAATACAATCGAAAAAAATCTGGGGAAAAAAGGATGAAACCTACATGGGCGAACTGCAACTGACGAAAAGAATAAGACGGTGTAAGCTTTAGGTACTGAAAGGAAGACAAAGAAACGAAGTACCTAGAAAAGAGTCTTGGCGCGGACAGGTGGCGGAACGCCTATAGGATCACCGAAGGGATCCTGATGCAACAGACCTTGAGGAAGGGAGAAAGAAAAACAACAGAGGGAAAAGATTCAATGAAAGGGGGGAAGTCATCAGCCTACAAGTGATCACGCCGGCGAACTTTTTCTCGCCAACTACAGGCCCGGGAAAGGGGACATGGGAAGAGGCGTGAAGAGGAGGGTGGGGGGGGCGATGGCAAAGGTTTCCCCTTATAATTAGACATTTCTCGGCGGCAACGGGGGGACACTATAGGCTGGTCCATATTCTAGAAAAGAAAGGGGAAAAAAAGAGGTTTGAAAGGGGGGGCCAAAAGGGGAAAGCCGCACGTGGAACAGGGAGAATTACCCCTTCGATTACGTCGATCTGCGACCTATTGGGGCTGGGGAAGGAAAATTTGTTTTGGAAAGGGATTAGTCTTAGAAGGGGCTGGAAAAAAGAAAACCTAAAGAAAGACTTTCCAACCTCCAGATCAGATAAAAAGCGGCGCGCACAACGAGCGGGCATTCCTCAACTTTGGAAAGGGTTGGAAAAAAGGAAGGCTATGGGTGTTTTAACAGGTCGGGAGAACCAGGGGGGGGGGAAAAACCGACAATACCGCTGAAGGACTGCGGGTTCGCCTAAAAAGGGGCCGGGTCCCATGGTCTGACCGTCGAAAAGGGGGGGGAGTCAGAGAGAGTCTGCAGGGGGGGGGAGGGGTTTGATGGGGAGGAGTCCCATAGGTCGGGGATCTCTTGAAAATTGCGGAAAGCAAAAACAGCATCAGTGATTGCCATCGCCTTCGTAGGGGGAAGGAGGGGGAAAAAGGGGCGCAGTCAAAATTAAAGAGGTGGGGAGTTAGACTAAAGAGGGGAAAAGGGGATTACTCTGCTAATCCGCACGTACGGAGATCACCAAAGGAAGAAAATCCGCTATGCAAAAAGAACCAGAAATGGGAAGACCCACTTTCAAAGGCCAAAAAACTCAAAGATCCGTTACGAGACGGAATGGACATCCTTATGGTCCATCCGACGTCTGCACCGGATGAGGGTAAGGAGTTTTAGCGTGCGAGCCAGGAGGAGAAGCGGAAGGAAAAGATTGAAAAAAGTCTGCGGGACCTAAGAGAATGTGTCCAAAGGTTTCGTACAAGGAGATAAAGACACTTGAGTTCTTGTAGCCACAGGGAGCTCAGGGGGGAAGGGCCAAAGAGGACGCTCAGAGAGGAAGAAAAAGGCCTTAGAATAGGATCGCCGCTCGGGGAGGAGCAATAGTCGGAGCCAAGTAGCGGGCGAGGAAAAAGAAAGGGAGAATTGTGTTGCTCGGATCGCCTTAATGGGAAGGGACGAGGGGGGAGAATCAAAACTAAGGGGGAAAGGGGAGGGCTAGAGCAAGGGAGGGGAATCGAAAAGGGGAAATCAGTTCGCGTGCTTATAAAATAAGGAAACGTCGGGAGAAAAAAAATCATCGAGTCCGTGTTTGAGTGACAAACGAATCTGGTAAAAGGGGGGGGGGGACGTCCGTAAAGCGCCGGGAAAGTTACGGGCAGAGGAAAAAGAAGTCGCAACTTCAACAAGAACAACCACAACGGAGGAGGAGAAAAGATACCCTTTGGTTTAAGGGGGGGCGAAAAAATTTGGAAAGAAACCGGAAAAAATACCTACTCCTGGAGGAACACCGAAAAAAAAAAAGGAAACGTCATGTGCGTGAAAAGGGAGTCGTACAAACGCCCGACCGAAGATTGGCACTCTTGAACGCAAGACGTTCATGGCGGGGAGAGGGGGCATTTCAACAAAGAGTCACGTGTGAAAAGCTAACAAAGGGATCTGTCGTGGAAGAAAACCAATAGAAAAGTAAGAAGAAAACGGCTCGATCCGACACATGGATGGGGGGAGAAAAAAGGGGGGGGGTGCGGAGAAAAAACCAAACGACGAAGATAAAGGTAAAAGAGGGAAAGACCGGTGGAGCGGTACAGGGGGAAAGTACCTAACAAAACTCTATTGGGCGACTTGGGGGAGAGAGGGGATGGAAAAAGAATCAAGTTGTAAGGGGAAAATACGCAGTTCGGGAAGCAGGGAGTGAAAAAAAAAAGCAGTAGCTTGACCAAGCGGAGAACAGACACCGGGGCGTCGCGAAGTAACGGAATTCGATCCCTCGCACGAAAAACTCACATTAAGGAAAAAATAGAGGAAAACCGGGGGACCTAGGGGGGGGGGAAAAAAAAGAGCCCATAAGGATGAAGAGAAAAATAAAGATCGCAAAATAGTGCTTTTTGAGTTGTTATGAAGGGGGAAATTGGTTAAAAGAAAGGGCTGCTTTTAAAAAATCTCGCGGGTCTTGATCAGACCGTTTTGCCCTACCCACGAAGATAGTCATGAAAAGAAAATCAAAACGATTAGGAAAGAAGGTAAAGGAAAAAGGAAAAAGGGGGTGTAGGACCTCGAGCCATAAAGGAGAAAATCTGCATCTACACGACACCGCTGGACAATCGGCTGAGTTGTGGGCCGCAGGGAAGGGAAAGAGGAGAAACTATGGGAAGGGAGAAACAACGCAAAAAAAAGCTCCACGGGGGGGAAACTGCATCACAGAAGCTGCCAGCCCCCCTGGAGTCTGTTCTACATCCTACCATGCCACATGGGAGGGAGAAAACCCGAGTGAGTTTTTCGCTACACTTCCAGGGAAAACCACGTCATTATGCGAGGCGACACGTCCCCTGCCCATAGAAAAAAACTATTCCCTCGGAAAATGCCAGAAAAATAAAAAAGAAAAAGGGGGAAAGCTGATGAGAAACCGCATCGGGGAAGAGTTGAAGGGAAAAAGAAATACCGGAGGGGGGGGAAAAGGGCGTTGACTTGTCGTAGGCGACCGGCCGTTGGCAGCACAAAGCGTAAGGGGGTAGAAGAAACCGCTATTTGAAAAAAAGGTCAGAAATTAAGGAGAAGAAAGGTCCTAGATCCGACGTGGGAAGCCATCCCAAAAAAGTTTCGGCGTAGCTACCAACCATGTGACCAAACCAGTCAGTTAAAAGGAGGCAGGAAAGAAAAATTAAAAAGAGAGTCCTGGCAAAAAAAAACTAAATGGGGAAGCCGCGAACCGCCATCAATCATCCTGTTTCAATATTTAAAAAGAGTCCCAGTCAAACAACAACAGACTATCGCAAGGGCTCTTTCGTCAAAAAATGCCAATGAAAAGAGTGTACTTTAGCTGCCTAAACCAGGAGGGGAATAGAGAAGAGGGGGGGATGCAAAAAGACATTTGAAGGGGAGGAAAGAGCAATTATCACATTCAAGGTTGTCATCATAAGCAGAGAAATCTCTTCGGAACTGGTTCCGCAGTAAAAAGGGGGGAGATGAGGAGGGAAAAGAAAGGAGTTTCAGGAAAAGGGGGGTGGTTGGGGGGGGGGTCTGCGAAGGAATACTACACAGCTTATGACGGAAGGAGCGTCTAGCAGTGTAGAGGGTCGGAGGGGGGTTTAGAGGGGGAAAAATGGGTTCTTTGGGCGGAAAGTGGTGATCTGAGTTGGAGAGAAGGTGCCCCAAAATGGGGGAAATTATGGGGGGGAAAAAAGGCACGGTTTCCCCTTAGCGTGGGCTCAAAAGGAAAGAACTGAAAGAAAAGGAAAGGAGGAGACCACTGAATTGGAAAGGGAAAAATGGTGCTTTTCTAAGAAAAGGGGACAACTGCTGTACGCCCACCATCCTTGCCACCTGCCAGGGATAGGAGTGATCAAAATCGCGCAAGCACCCCGACGGGTCCTAGGAAGAGTGGGAGGGCATGGGGCCGAGTAAGGGGGAGGAACTCCTGGTGTAGGGGAGCAGTTTAATTGTCGTTTCACTCTGACGTTGGTCGAGCGGGGGGGAAAAGAACCTCTCTGAGTCAAATGTTGGCCTTGGGGGAGGACGGGGAAGGAAAAAAATTTGAAGGGTCTTTGCGAGAGGTGCAGAAAGATCGTTGGTGAAATTTTCTACGCGGTAACGTGACGGGACATGCGGCCATCAATCAAACAACAATGAGGGAAAAGGGAATTGGGGAAGGGAGAGTCAGGAAAGGCGGCATCAAAAAAGTTACATAAAAGTGGGAAGAGGAAATTAGTCGGTTGTATTTTTAGGGAGGATCTGCTAGTCTTTTTTGCAACGGGACAGAATCCAGAGACTAAAAGCCGCAGAGAAAACTACCAATGGGAAAAAAGGAAATCCAAAAAACTCAAGGGGTGCTATATCGGTGAGATGCAGGAGGACCGGAATGGGCATCGTTTTCAATCAAACGGGTGAAAAAAAAACGGGGGGAGGAAGTGTTAAGGGGGCATTCAATGAAAGTCTGTTCGGAAGGACTCCTGCGAAAAAGCAATTTTGGGAAGGAGCGAGATTTGTGGTCTCAGAAATCAAGTAGGGGGGAAGCGAGAAAAAGGGGGGAGGGGGCTTTGAAAGGCTACTGGGGAATAGTTGGGGGGGACTCTTCGAATAGACCGCACGATGGGAGAATAGAGGGGATTTATCAACCACCTCGCCGGTGTGGTGCTGGTTCTTGGTTAAACGGTGGGGTGTGGGGGGGTTTGGGGGTTTTTGGCCCCCCCCCCCCCCCCCCCCCCCCAACCAAAAACCCAAAACCCCCAAAAAAACCAACAACCCCCAAAAAAAAAAAAAACACCCCCCCCCCAAAACCCCCCCCCAACCCCACCCCCCAAACCCCCCCGTTGGGGGGGGGGTGTTGTGGGGTTGTTTGTTTGGTCACCCCCCCAAACCCCAAAACAAACCCCCCCCCCCCCCCCCCCCCCCCCCCCACCCCCCACCAACCCCCAGTAGGGGGGGTGAAGGAAAAGGGGTAACGCGGGAAAAGAGGAAAGGCCCCCTGAAAAAAAAGCTTCTAAGGAAGGGAAGGGTCCTTTCGAGTTTTTCGTCTCCCTCCCGACGAAAGTTTTTGAGAGGTTCGCTCGAGCCGCGCAAAAAAAGGTTTTTGAAGGAAAAGGGTGGGGGGGAACAGAATTGCAGGAAAAGGGGCGTCCAAAAAAAAGGAATTTTACGAAGAAGAACAAAAGAAGATGTCGCGGGCGGTCCGGGGTCTTACGGACTGAAAGAAATGATCGCCCGATTCATCGATGTACCGAAAGGTGCGGGGGGCCAAAAATGAAGGAAAAAAGACAGTTAAAAGGAGGAGAAAAGGCGACGGGGGAGGACCTTTCCCTTCCGTACAGACTCCGGAAAGAATGAGGAAGCAGTTAAGAACAACCGACACCCAAAGAAAGAAAAAAGGGGAAAGTTCGTCAAAAAATCAAAAAAGGAGGTCTCTGGGAAAAAAAAAAGGATTAATAATCAATCCGAACTGATCATTACAGGATAGGGGAGAAAGGGGGGAGAGGCTCTGGAGGGAAGACGTCGGGGAGAAAAGTACCGGAAGGAAAAGACTAGCAACAAAAATCCCGGTATTACCTCTCACGGCGACTTTGTGGAGCGGGGGACCGA
>Ga0179593_1660262_pt1 | contig 14746 bp, 25 predicted proteins | sample CZODoug2_1_08_16_FD_185931 | JGI IMG/M metagenome (GOLD analysis project Ga0179593, IMG submission 185931) | Vadose zone soil fungal communities from Angelo Coast Range Reserve, California, USA - CZODoug2_1_08_16fungal (PacBio error correction) | ecosystem: Environmental > Terrestrial > Soil >...
TTCTGCTCTGTTGGAAAAGCGTTTGAAACGAGATTGAGGGCCCATTGGGGAAACGTGTAAATTAGTTTACGGGGGTTATCCTCAGTTTATGAAACTGTTTGAGAATGGAGACATTTGAAAAAGACTCACCAAATTCATTGGAAGAAAGCCTGTCTAAATGGGAAAAAAGTCACGCGGCTGACCAATCGCCGGGAGGTTGCGATCAATCGGACGGATTGAGAGTGAGAATCCTTTTAACGAGGGGGAAGTACGGAAAAAGAGAGGGGCAATGGGTGCAAAAATTTTGGAGGGGAAAAGGGGGGAAAAGGGAGAGGTGAAAAGAGGAGAAGGTCACTACTAATAAATCAATCATTGGGTGGGGGGGTGAATTACGGTTGTAATGTGGGAAATGATTGAAAAGGAAGACAGAAACTCTAATGAAGTTGAAAAAAGGTTTTCAAGGGAGGGGATGTGTGAAGTTTTGAAGGGAAGGGCCCGCCGACTATCCGGGCTATTTAGGGGGTTTTGGCGCGGTTGGATGGCAGAAGGACGCGGGACTGAAAAGAGTTTGAAAGAAGAACTATATGGGGGACTAGGGGGTAGGTGTGGGCTAGAATCTCTCCGAGGAGGGTGACATATGGGAAAAGACGACCCGCCGACGAGAAGAAAAGTGACAAGGAAACAAACGAAAAAGAAAAAATAAGGCGAAGAACATGCACATAAAGCAACCACGGAAAAGGGGGACAAGACACAATCACTCGAACACGGCACGATTACGAAACTAATACATAAACCCTACAAAAAGAGACCACTTGGAAAACTGCTACAAAAGTAGTTCAGGGGGGGGGTTATAATGAGAGGGCAGTTTCCTTGCGCAGATTGTCAAATCAATTTTCGCGTTTGGCGGAGGGGAAGGAAAGATATCTCACCCGAACATATGGAAGGGGGGGAAGAGGAACAAAAGGGAGGAGATTCTGTGGGAAAAAGGTACAGGAGAGTGAGTATGATTTGGATGAATCGTTTACCTCACTTCGGCAGTTCGACGCCAAGATAAAATCAGCTGCGGGGCAAAAAAGGTATGGAAAATTTCTCAGGGGGGGGGAGGGGGAGAAATGAGTGACAAAAGGGATGGTTCTGTCACTCTTCCTAAGGGGGTTCGACATTGGGAAAACGCGAGCGATTCCTAGAGGGAGCAAAGGGCTCGAGCACACTACTAGAAGGGGAAAGAAAATTAAAGAGATGCCATTCTTTTGGCGCGATTGAGTTGGTTTATTGAGGGGAAATTGCGATGCAAGGCATTGAAGGATTGGAGGAGCAGAGAAAGAGGGGGGGGGCTTTGTTAGGGTCAAAGGGGATAACTCACTTCGTATTGCACCCATCTGTTTAAACCAATACCTATCAAATATCCCTGTCAGACAAAAAAAAAAACTTAGGGGGAGAAGAGAGGGTCCTTCAGGGGGTAGTAGCGGGGGGGAAAATCAGACGGCGTTCGTTGTTCAAGAACACTCCAACGGGAGAAGCCACGCATTTCCGAGAAGGGAACAAATGCAGTGCATCTCAATAAGGGAGGAAAAATTCAGGGGGAAGAGAAACCCGCATTGAGGGGGGGGGGTCTACAAGGAAAGGGGAAAGTAGTGTGTCTATTTCAGGAAAGGATTCGCCGCACACTTTGGGAAAGGGGGGGCGCGACTGCAACCATCGGTGGTTTAGCGCTCGATTGACAAGAGGAAAGGGTAGGGGAAAAAAAGGGGAATAATTCTCTGGGGGGAAAACAAAAAACACAATCGCTCGGAGGAGAAATGATTCCCCGACAACCTTAATACAGCGGCGTCGAAAAAGAGAAGTGCTGCCCCAGGAAACATCCCACTATTCAAAAAAGACTCCATTCACTTGAAAACGCAACGTCCCAAGAAAAGAAAAATAATCTCAGGAAAAAAAACCTTCCAGAAATAGGTCGGGGCAGAGAGGCCAAGGTCGGATTCTCAAAACTCGAAATTTGGGGGGGGGGATGGTCCATCAAAGAAACCGCGCCGTAAGAAGGAGAAAACACGGCGTCCGGGGGGGAGGGGGGGGAGGAAACCGTGGCGGAGGCCAGGCTCTGTCGGTCGTTTCTTTATAAAGAGATCTGCCCTGGAGGTAGGAGGTCCCGTAGCAGTAAATTATAGGGGGGGGAAAGGGGTCTTGAAGGGGGGTAGCGGGAGGTAGGTTCGGTTTTTGTTGGGTCCTTTAAGGTCGAGAATTCTAAGGGAGGACCGTCGGCAGGAGGGAACGCAAGAAGAGCAGAAATACAACTAACCATCTTCAAAAAAAAGGCAAATTCTACGTGGCAGAAGCCCCGTTGCAGAGGGAGATCGAGCCCGCGAAAAAAGCCGAATAATCTGCAAGAAAAAAGAGGGATAGTCTTCGTTAAATTTCTAAGGCGTATTTGGGGGGTAAACGCCCCTCATCAAAGCGAGCCGTTAAAGAGATGGGGGGGATAAGGAAAAAAAAGGGGCTCGTAAGGGAGAGCAAAATCCTTCCCTACCTTCATAGTCACCCCCGAGAAGTGATTTGTAGTGACGGAAAAGAGGGGGTTGATATAATAGAAAAGGGAAAACCAAATACAGGGTTCGCGACAGATCTCGGGTAAGTCCAGTGCGGAAAAAAACCGGGAGGGTGGTGCCTTTAAAAGAACGCATCCCGGAAGAGGAAAAGTTTGAAAGGTAGAGGTGGGGGACCAACAACTGCCTATTCATAGAAGCTGCTTCCTGGACCCGAAATGAAATCGCACCAGCCATGTGTTGAAGGAGGGGGTTTAAAGTCGAGCAAAAAAAGGGGAAGAAAAGGGAGGATCAAAAAAATCTCCTTAAAACCTCAAAAGGACGACAAGGGCTTGAGAGGGTAAATAGAAACAAAGGGGCGTTTTCACACGAAAGAAGGAAGAGAGAGAACAAAGAAAACTTAGAGGAGGGAAGAAGATGCTTCTCTTTTTCTTTAAACCGGGGGGAGTCAGCAAATCATTTGTTTTATAGGGTATCCAAGGTGGTGATGAGGGGGAGGTAACACGAGTGAGTTTGTCTCTATTTTAGGGTACCCCCGCCAAAACACGGGGGGATTTCGGACAAGGAATCGTAGTCTTCTAAAAGAAAGGGGGGGGTAAAGCAAAAGCTACCCATCTTCAAAAGGGTTGCCTTATCATTCGGGGGAAGTATTCCTCTGGGGGAAGGGACACCACAATCCTTGGGGAACGAATGGAAAGGGAGAGAAATATATGATACGTGGGGGGGGGAAGCAAAATGGTTTCTAGAATTCACTACCTAATGAGGGGGGTTTTCTGTGTTTGATTGAAGGGAATGTCTGTGAGTAATGAAAAGCAAGAATATACAAAAGGGAATTAGAAAAAAGGGGCGTAGTTGAATCTTCTAGCGGAAGTGTTGGCGGGACGGAAAAGGACTCAGGGAAAAAAAAAAGGCTATTAGGGGTTATGGAAGTGTGTATTCTTCTCGTGGGACGAAGCTCTAAGGCAAAGGAAGAATAAAAACTCCCGAAGAATGAGTTAAGATGGTGTTGTGATTTGGCTCTCTTCCGAAAGCTCGTCGTTTTACATATCACCTGCCGAAGGGACGATGAAGATTCTCAAAAAGAAGAAAAGCCAAAAAAAAAAAAAAGCGAACAAGAAATTTAACATTCCACACACGAACATCTACAAACACGGCAAAGGGGGGATACGGACACAAGCACTCCTAAAAGGAAAATATTGAAGAAAAACGAAAAACTCGGGAAGGGTCAAGGCAAAAGTTACAAAGCCGCAATTTCTCTTCTTGTTCTCTTGGGTAACGTTTTATAATTAAGGGGGAAAGGCGCGGGGTCATTGAGAGTTTCTAGGGGGGAGAAGAAAAGGACACGCCAAAAAAGGGAACCATCCATAGGAGGAAGGGAGTCAGTTCTTGGGACAAAAGAGATTATTTTTTTTATGCGGACGGACAGCTGCGTTTAAGGTATGAGTCTTGCTGAGGGGGAAGGGGGTTTAAAGAGGGGAACGAGGGTTCCTTTAGAAAACTAGTCTCGAAAACACAGTGGATTTGTTTAATCCAGAAAGGTTGATCTAGAAAAATAGCCTTATTCCACCAGGGGAGTAACATAAAGGGGGGAACGCGAAATACTGTTTGAAGTCAGGAAAAAAAAAGGGGGAAGTGGGGTGAATCAAGCAAGAACGACGGCGTTGTAACAGTGGATGGGGGAAGGAATAAAGATGAAAATGGGACCATCCGCTTGTTTTAGAAGGGAGGCCAGGGGAAAAGAGGGGAGGATTGCAAGGATCGTGGTGGCGGGGAACAAGCAAGGATAAGACAAAATGCCTGTTTAACTCCCGAAAAAACAATATCCCTGAGGATCTCTCTCAACAAGGAGGAAAGGGGGAGAAGGAAGGGATATTTGGGGGGAAGGAAGGGAATCCAGACGGGGGGGGAGGGAGGAAGAAAAAGGTTGGCAAGAAAAAGATTGAGATCACGCATGTCAGAACAGATTGCCATTCAGTGGCTCGACAAAGGTTCGCAATAAAACAGGGAACAGCCACAATCATTTGAAGGACATTTCACGGGGAATAACCAAACTCGAGAGAAGCAGATTATTCGCCGCACACTGGAGCTGCAGAAGGCAACCATTCGATGACTATTAAAAGGGAGGTTAATGAGGTTTTATGAAAAAAAAATTTTGGAATGAAGGATTTGTGGTCAAGAATCTACCATGGAATTCCCCCATCCCAGGGGCCGGTAATCCGGAAAGGGGAGTTTTTTAGTGAGAGAGGGGGGAAGGAAAAAAAGGAGGGAAACCCCTAACAATTAGGAAACTCCCACTATTCAATCAGCAAGAATCCATTCAACCCTTGAGCCGACAGCGGTCCTCAAGGAAAAAAATAATACGAAAGGGGAGGGGGGGTGGGGGAAAAAAAAAAAAAAAAACGAATCGAAGGGGGGGGGGAGAATAGACGGTCACTCCAAACCTGAAGGATTTGATTGTCAATAGAGGACCCTCTCCTGTCAATCAAGACAAAAAAAGAAGTAACTCCGAGCACTTTACTGCGAGGGAGTGGGGCGGCTACAACGGCGCGTCCCTCTCGGGGGAAGGGACAGAAGAAGGGACCCGCTTGGGGGGAAGAGACCGTGGCTGTGAGGGGGGTGCCGTTACAGGAGATTGGTTTCTCGGGGGGAAAGGGGGGGATTTGGTGGAAGGGGACACTGTCATCGTCAGGAGGGGGGAGGAGGTCAGTTGTAAAGGGCACACGCACTAAGGCAGCTTCAGAAAGCCAAATAATCCAAAGGAGAAAAATAAATCTAAGAAAGGGGAAAAAAGAGAAAAGAGGAGGAGGTCGGTAAAACAGAGACAATCACTAAAAAAATAATCAAAGGAAGTCGGCGGGAATTCGAGTAAGGTCGGATTTAAACGCAAAAAGAGCGCAGGGGAAAAAGGCTTGGAACTGGGAGGAAAGGTGCGGATAGAAAGAAGGAAGACTTCCACCCTTACTGAAAATCACATGATTGATTGAGGGGGTAGTGCCAGCCGACTAGGAGAAGGGAGGACGGGGAACGGGTTCAGAAGAAAAGGGAAATGAGCGCGAGGAAGGAAGAGCGGACCCAACTTATTTTTGTGAAGGGAAACGATTATCATCGGGAAAAAGTCCCCGAATTGATCCTCAAAAGAAAGGGGTCGAGGGGGGGAGAGTTTGAGGTCGAAGGCGGGAAGGGGCAATCAGGAGTGAATCTCACCTAGGGGTGATTTCGGTTTGGGAGGAACAGTAGAGGGGAGAAAGAAAACTTAAAACGACACAAAAGGCAATTGCGTGGAAGAGAAACAAAGTATTGCTGGGGGAATTCCCAAGCGAACCGACAAACCTCTCAAGAAAAAAAAAAACGTGAGGATATGCTGAGAGGGGGGATGGTGACCAGGCTTTAGATCATTTTTTTATATTTAGAGACCAAGCCCCTTGGAAAAAATCGTGTGAGGGGAATGTAAGAAGAAGGGGCTCGATTAAGATGAAACCCAGAGAAAGGGGCGGTGCGATTCAGGCGCGCGGCAAGCTGGAAAAAGTCGGCGAAATTTCGAAAAAACGAAAGAGAAGGTGGCAAGGGAAGACTTGAGGAAAGAATGAAGAAGAGAAAGGCACAAGAGTGGGGAAGGGACTTAATCTCGCGATATTGTCAATGGAGGGAAACCCGTTTACGTTGGGACCGTTGACGCCGACGATGTATAGGGAGAAAGAGAGACGTAATAAAAACGGGGATTGGGAATGGAAAGGAGGGGGAGGAAGAAGCGAGGACCACTTTTTTTAGGTCAAACACACGGGCGGGATTTCGGGGAGGGCGCTGATGGAGTATCAAAGAAGAGGAAGGGGCCAAAGAAGGACGATTATGGGGAGGGGGAGGGGGTGCAGCGGGGGGGTGGGCTCATTAACTCGAAAACATCCTACAGGTGCAACGGGAGAGCCCGGGAATTTTTCGTTGTAGGAGGGGAAAGGAAATCTCTCATCTCGTAGGTTGAGCATAGGGGAAAAAAAACGATACGAGAAGGACGAAGGAAAGACAGTGAAATACGCCAAACCTCCAAAGGAGAGACATACGAGGAACATTCACCCCACTATAATAGACCAACACGTCAACGGGAAGGCTACGGACACAAATGGGAGGGAAGAGTTTGAGAAAGACCTACAGAAAAACCCACTGGGGGAGAAAAAAAAAAAACCGTGAATCCAGCAAGGAGGGTACTTGGAATAATGAAGAATTGTGGGCGGGGCTGCGCAGATTGACAAAGACAGTTCGGTTTAAAGGGGAACGCTATCGCCCAGGGCAAAAGGAAGGATATTATGGGGGGGGGGGAAAGAAAAGCGCGGCGCTCAAAGGAGTCTTTCGATTTGAAAAGGTGGGATGTTTCGGCAAAGAAAACTGCGACTTTGAAAGAAGACAATACAATAAAAAACCGAGGAAATCAGTACAAGGGGGGGAACCCTTTCTCATTTGGAAGGGTCGGTGAACAAAAGGAACAAAATGGCGTTCAAAATTAAGGCAAAAGAAACTCGCAGAAAAAACTCACTGGGGGGAGAGAGAAGATCAGGGGAATAGGTGCTAAAAAGAGCACACTACTATCTTTTTCCAGGTGTAGAATAACAGGGTTGCGAGGGAAGGGAAGGGTTTTTGGGGAGTTCAAGTGAAAAGGGGGGGAAATCTGCACGGAGTTCGGAAAAGAAAATCTTGTTGTCGTTTTCTTAAAAGAGTTATAATAACGCACGTCGGATCCAAAAGGGGGGGGAAACGCACGATACTACCTATCAAAGAGAAAAAACAACGGGAAAGAAAAGGAGCCTTCAAAAAGGGAGCGGGAGTGGGAAGGGGGAGAAAACTAGTATAGAGGGGTTCAGAACCCTCCAAAAGGAAATGCCCACGCATTCCGAAAAAAATCATTGCCAAGGTCAAGAGAGCCGGCAAAAAGGGAGGGGGAAGGTCACCGAGAAACCCGAGGGGGTAAGTGATTCTACAATTCACTTTTAACAAGAAGGTGTGGCGATTGCGAGGAGGGGAAAGCACACTTGCCATGGAGAAAGACGAGTCTGGGGTAAGGAGACCAGGGGAGTTTATTTAAAGAGGGGGAAATAAGAGCTGGATCTCAAAAGGAGAAATGGATTCCCAAATCCCCTGTGTAAGGGTAAGGAGAGACCTCAATTTTAGAGACGTCGAAAGGAAAAGACCAGGGGCAAAAGAAACACGATTCAATCATCAAGACTAAAAGGACCGCACGCCGCTGGGAGAAAAAGAAAAAAATAAGCTCCGTCAGAAAAAGGAAAAGGACCATACGGAAATATGGAAGAGGGATACAGCAAGGGGAATCTGCCAACTCTAAAGGGGGGGGGATGGTCAATCTGCAGAAACCAAGAGAAGGAACAATCTCAAAAAGCACTTACCGCGCACTTGGGGAGGAGGTTTTAGCGGTTGGGACAAAGGGGAGGGGAGGGATAAAGGGTCGTCGGGGTGGAGCACCAATCGTCAGAACTTTTGATAGGCGTGCTTGTTGTGAAAATCCCCGTTGCCGGGAGATTTGATGGGGGGGTCGTAGGGGGGGGTCATGTTGGAGCGTTGGTGTGGCAACTTGTGCACTGGAGGAAAGAGACAGCTTCGGCAGTGTGAAAGGGGAAAAGGGTCAAAGCGAAGGCGCCAAAGAAGAGGTCACCTCAAACTGAAAGAAGAGGGGCGTAGACGGGGAAAAACTCTGGAAAGACCCCTCGTCAAAGAGAGGACAACGGGGGCGACAAAGGAAATAGACTTATATTCTTCTGAAGAGTTACGTCCGGTTGTAAAACAAAAAGACCACAATCGAGCAAGACCAAGCTGTGTGGGGGTATAGGGAAAAGCAAAAGAAAGGAAAAACTAGAAACCAAAGGGAGGTCTTCTGTATTTCCTTCTCAAGTTGATGAAAAGCAGCCACGGTTGAAACGCAAAAAACCTTGCAAAGGGAGGGGGAATTGCATCCAGAAAAAAAATTGGTGGAGGCAGAGGGGTCAGAACACCAAAATTTGGTCAATTCGATTTGGGAAGCGTTTGCGCGTTTGAAAAAAAGGAGCAAGTTTAGAAGGAAATCGAAGGGAAAGGAAAAAAGAAGAAAAAAAATCGGTGGAGGGGGGGAAAGGAAAAAAAGACGAAAAAACATTAAAGACCCGGGCGGATACATCACCATTCTCAGAAAAAAGCACACGAATGAGAAAAGGGGCTTGGGGGGAGAACAAAGGGGGGTCAAAAAAGCATCAGGCGAAAAATTAGGAGGGAAAAGAGGATTGCTCTTTTTTTCGGGAAAAGTTTTGGAGTCAGCAATAAAGATAGTTATTACCACGGAAGTCGAGGGTGATCTTGGAAAAGCGGTATAAAAGTCTAAGTGTGAGGAACCCATCCCCACTAATCGGGCGGTTCTATTAAAGACAGGAAGGAGCTTTAAGAAGGAGGAATTCGAAAAACGAGCAAACAGCTTGGCAAAAGGGGAATTCGAAGGCAGAGTAATCCTTTTAACTTCGCACCACCAATCCTTTGATGGACTTAATCTCTGAGATAAGGCTGCGGAACCCGTTTAAGTTGGAGGAGGGAAACATATGTCAGGGGATAAGAAGAAAATATTTTAGGGGGAGGGTGTGAAATTTCTTTTGGGATTCTGCGCGACGAACGCGAGACTTAGAAGGATGCAGAAAAGAAAAGCGTTTTAACAAGAAAGGGAAAGCCCGACGAATACGTGGGGGGGATTTTTTCCCTCTTTGGATTCGGCGCTATGGAAAAAAGAACAGCTCGACCTAGTGGACTGGGAGACGGAACCGGTGCAATGGGTGAAGAGGTTTCGGTGTAGGGTGCGCCTCTTACGCGAGCAGTCGTTCAAAGTGGGGGGAAAAAAAAACGAAGAAGAGGACAAGGAAGAACAAAACACACGAAAGCATACAGAAAAGAGGAGGAAACCCACTATCACATCGAAGGGGCACGGTTAAATAAGTACAAAACAAGGAAAGGGAGATTATAAAAGAAAAACACAAAAAAGCATCCGCACTGAGACCCCACCGCTACAAAAAAAGCAAATTGCGCGGATTGGGAGAGGGGGGGGGGAAATACTGATGGGGGAGGGGTCAAGGAGGAAAAAATCAATTTCTAGTTGTTGGTTTACTACAGGGGGGAACTCTTATCTCACCGATCAGAAGAGGGGAAGGGCAATCTGCAGAGAGGAGATAGTTGGGAAAGGGGGCCGCGCAAGAATGGAGGAGAACTTGGGGGGGTTGGAAGAGAAAGGGGCGACTTTTCATGGAGGACAATAAAAATATCATCTGAGATCGATTAACCGGTCATGAAAGGGGGAGAAGCCTCAAAGGGAGGAGGACTTTGAAAGAAAAGGGGCAGTGAGAAAGAAAAAAAATTGGCAGGACAGGGGGGGGAAAAGGAGAGCTATTACTAACTCTCTGGGGGTGCAGTCGCGCAGAAGTGTGCTGCGAATGAGAGAAAGAATCTTGGGAGAAGAAAAGAATACAGAGGGTAGTTGAAAGAAGAAGGGACGAAGTGGAGGAGAGACAGGCATTTTTGTCCTCGGGCGGAAAGAGCATCCGTGTTGTGTCGAAAAGGGAGGTTCTATAAAGGAAAAGGGAGGGTGAAACTCCCAAAAAAAAAAAAAAAAAAAAACCCCCACAAAAACCAAAACAAAAAAAAATCACGAGGCAAAATATCCCTGAAGGATCTAAAAAAAAGGGGGGGGGAAAAGGAGAGGAGGGAGGGGGTTATAGGGGGGGGGAAAGGCATTTGGAAGCAAGTAACGCTTGGTTACGAAAACGAGTTAATATTCCACTCATTTCAACATATGCCAAACAGGGGAAGTATCCATCGTAAGGGGAAGGATGGCAGTCCACCAGAAGGGGAGAGGGAGGGAAGGTTAAAAACAAGACTCTCTGTATTGTTCCGAGGGGAGAATAAATGAGTCCCCCGAAGCACACGGGAGAATGAGAGACTGCAACCAGTGGGGAGGGGGAGAAGTCGGGGAAGGGGGGAATTAAGGACGCCCATTTTGGAAAAGATTCCACAGAAGTCAACGACAAATTATAAAGAAAACGGTGGCATTCCGGTAAGCGGGGAGAGGGGGTATATTGGGGGGGGGTGAAACGGCGAAGTGGAGTTGACCTCCCAAAAAAATTCACCTTTATCCTCACCCTCTGGTGAATCCACATACAAACATAATCTCAATGTTGGAAAGATCTTGAAAGGAAGGGGTCTACGAGAGTGCGATATCGGCAAATCTCTCAAAAAAAAGGAGTGATGTACAATCTGAAAGACCAGGTCAAATCATCATTATCAGGACCCTCAGCAAAAAAGAGTCAAAGGAGTCGTCGAACCGGGGGAAGGGGAGTCCCTGATAGGTTGACTCTTGAACGGGCCCGTTGTATTTATGAAGAAAAATTGTGTCAGGATAAGGAAGGCAACGTGTTTTTAAGAGTGGGGGGGTACAGGGGTCGTCTCGGGGGTGGAGGTCGGGGGTGGGTGGGGGGGGGGTTTTGTGCTTTCGCTAAAAAAAATGTCTGGTGTCAATTAGGAGTGTTCAGGGGGGAAAATATTTCCACGAAGGATTCGAAGGAAGAGCAAAAAGAATACGAACAACAAAACGCACTTCAAATTACGGGCGTACCGTTCAACTCTGGAAATAAACATGACCATCAACTAAAAAAGAGAAAAGACGGAAGGGTCAGGAGGAGGGAGGATTGTAAAACGCCAAACGCGCAGCAGTGAAACCTAACTCCACGCGGGGGAGGAGTCACAACTGTCGGGAAGGGGGGGGGACGCGTTCTTCGGAAAAAAGCAGGACAGACATGGAAAAAACCCGGAATCACCCACCAACACCCATCCAGGGGGGGAGTGAGGAGGGGCCGACATCAGTGGTAAGGGACGTCCCCTTGGACTCAAAAAAGGGGAGGGGGGGAGCCAAATGACACCATATCTCTCTATGGAGACCCATCTGAGTCCTTTTAAGAAGAGAGGGGTTAATAGAGGAAAGGTCACTCAAAAAGTTAAAGGAGGGTGGCCCTCTAGGGGGGAAGTGATACCTCTTTCGGGGGACGAGTCCTATATACATACTGTCGCTAAACCTCCGGGAGGTCTTGGGGGGGAACTACAATTCGGGGAAACAGTTGTGACCATTTCTAATAGGTCGCCCGTAAAACGAATACTATTGGGAGAACAAGGGGGAAGTGGAATCAGAAACTCAAAGGAGGAAAAAAAATCGAAACAAAAGAAGTAGAAGCGATGCTTCTCTTTTGGGGTGAACCCGCAGGGGGGAGGAAGCAATCACTTTGTGTATGAGGTATGAAAAAAGGAACCAGGGGAGAAATCGTTGAGGGGAGAATTAATGGTGAGCGGAAGAGGAAAACTGTTTTTCTCGAAAGAAAAAAAAAAACGAATCAAAGGGGACGGAAAAGTAAGATAGAAAGGGGCAAAAAACAATCAAACTCAAAACGCATTGGCAAAATTTTGGAGGGAGGAGGGACAGGGATGATTTCCGAAGAAAAAGGTTTGGGGAAAGAACTCGGGGTGGCGGAAGGAAATTGTTTGGAGTGGAAGACGATTTATATCCCCTAGAAGAGAACTACCGAAGAAATCATCATTGGAAGGGCGGGTGAATGAAGTGTGGAAGGGAGGATTTTGTCAGGCCGGCTATCCCGAGGTTGAAGGGGAAAAAACAAAGCGGGAGTTTTCAAAAAGGAGGCGAGGGGGGGCCGGGCAGGGTTAAAGGAAAAGGACCGACTAGAAATTAGTGGGGGAGATTCGGGCACTAGGAAAGGAAAACGAAAAGCATGTGCACCTTGGTCTAACCGTAGATGAGGGTGAAGGGGGGGATTATTTAAACTAGGATGGGCGGGTGACGTATAGAAGTACTAACACTCCGAAACTGACGAATTCTAAAGGAGCCACACCCAAAACAAAGGAACCAGAAAAACATGCACAAAAAAAGTAACATCGCAAAACGGGAAAGACCTACTTCCCCAATCACGCAAGAAATCCACGGGCCACATTACGATGTTGGAGAAAACGCACGACAGAGAAAAAAAAGGGTGTCTCCGCACAAAAATGATCAAGTAGTGGGGGGGTTGGGGGGGGTTGGAATGAGGATTTGTACTTCTCGTGGGAAGAGGCAGATGGGACATCAAATAAGGAGAGGGTTGGCTATATCCTCCCTTAAAGGAGAAATTCGGAAAAAGGGGAAAAAGAAGGGGAGTTTTTTGGGGGACGGCTGACATCGAGGAAAAAGGAGTTCATGAAGGGGGAAGGAAGAGGGTTGAGGGGATCGGTGAAAGAAGGTCAGGGGATAAAAGGAAGATAAGCTTCGCTCTATTAAGGAAAGACCATGGATTGTGGAGAAGGGTTAGAGCGAAGGGGAAAAAGGGAGGTGCCAAAAGGGAAAAGGTAAATAAAGAGGGACTCGCGAGCGGAGGGCGAAAATGGGGGTCAGTAGCCTAGGAGAAAAGTGTGTGCTTCGAAATCCTTGATTCGCAAAAACAACTAGCGTGGGTAAAAGTTCAATGAATAAATGAATAAACTGATGAAAAAAAAGAGAAGGAGGACATCCGAGGGGTGACGATGGGGCGATGTGGGTGGTCAAGCAGGTTGAGGGGGCAACAAACGCTTTTCTCCTACACGTCTGATTCCCAGGGAAAAAACAGCTACAGCAGTTCAAGAAGAAAAGAAAAAACAAACAAGATCCTTCAGGGGAGATGGGAGAGGGTGAGGGCGTGGTTTAAACATGCAATGACGGGAGGTTATAAGAGGGTTCAAAACACTAAAAAAAAAAGATTGAGGATGCACCCCAGGAAAAAAAATTCAGGTGGGGGAGCTCAATCGTGTTAATAAAAAATGGCAACGCGCACCGCATTTTAGGGGGGTGTGAGTGATCTAAAATTAAGAAAGGGGGAACTCGGGGGGGGGAAAAGAATGATTCGCAAAAAGCTTCGAGACTGCAAAAAAGGCGAGTGCGGGATCTCAATAAAAAATTTCCGAAATTACTTTTTTATTGAGAAACTCCATTTTGAATCTTAGAAAACGAAAGGGGAGCCCCCAGAAAAGGGGGAATAATCTAAGAAGGAAGGGAGGAGGAATAACCGAGTCACCGCTTTCCTACAACAGGCAATCAGCATACTCCATTCACGGGGGAAAGCACGACCGCAAGGAAAAAAAACCTAATCTCACGCACTCAGGAAAAAAAGGAATCCGTGGAAATCTGGGAGGGTGAGAGTAGAGAAATGGGGAAAAAAACTCGGAATTTATTTATGGGAGGGGAGAGCAAGGGACCGAAGGCAAAGAGGAGCAAAAGGAAAAGAAGCACGGAAAGGAGACTAGGTGGGAAGGTGGAAGAAAACAAGGTGGCCAGGAGGAGAGGTCGGCGTTTCTTTATCCTTCAAGGGGGACGTGCCGTGGAGGTAGAAAGTGGGGAATGTAGCAGGTTTAAAGGGAGGGGGTGTAAGGAATTGCGGCTATTGGTTCGAGGAAACACAAACCATGGAGGGTCTTTGGGTGGCTGTCACCTGGGGAGTATAATTTCATCGAGGAAGGCGGAGGGGGGAAGGTTGTCACCGCTTCAAGGAAGAACCCTCGCCTCAGAAACAACTCACAAAAGAAGAAATAATCGGAAAAGTAGGAATGCAAAAAGGTGGAAAAAGTCCCGCAAAGACGCCGAATCTAACAAAAAAAGGAAAAAAATAAGAGGAAAAAGGAGCGGGATTGACGGTCGATTGGAAGACAAAGTCTAAGCCGTTTCAACTTCCAGGGGTGGGAAGTCAAAAACTGGGAGGTCGAGGGGGAAGGAGAAGCAAAGAAAAAGAAGGCCCAAAAAGAATCCAATGGGGTTCGGAAACGAATCGTTTGCTAGGCAGTAAAGGGAAACTCAAAGGGGGGGGGTACCTGAAAGCAGGAGGAAGAAGGAACTCTAGGAAGGAAAACGGATTGGGGGTAAACGGGGAAAAGTTTATTCAGGTCAGAATTTATCGCACAATTTGAGGAGATTTTTCCTCTTTTGGGTTGGGGGGAAAAAATTTTTAGGGAATGACGAATAGAAAAAGGGGGGAAAGAAAAGCCATGGCCGGGGGGATTGGGATTCCGGGGTGGAAAATTTCCCATTCTGCAGGGTTAACATCCCCGAAGAACCAAAAAAAAAACAGGGGGGGGAAAAAAATAGGGGGGGAGAAGGGGGGGGATAAATATAAACAAAGGAGAGAGGGGGTAAAATCAGAAAGGAAAAAAGC
>Ga0179593_1756344_pt1 | contig 14746 bp, 19 predicted proteins | sample CZODoug2_1_08_16_FD_185931 | JGI IMG/M metagenome (GOLD analysis project Ga0179593, IMG submission 185931) | Vadose zone soil fungal communities from Angelo Coast Range Reserve, California, USA - CZODoug2_1_08_16fungal (PacBio error correction) | ecosystem: Environmental > Terrestrial > Soil >...
CATCACCGCTTAGAGGCGCGGCTTCCCTGAAAAAAAAGAGAGACATCTATCAACGAATGTGGATGCTTCCAAAAAAGAATGATCTCGGGAAGGTGGGAGTAAGGGGGGGAGAAAAAAAAGCCGTTATCCTTCAGCCTCCTTCCTTACCGCCCGGCCTCAGGCCAATCAAAATGTTCTTGACTCGGGAGGGAAGGACTCGGCGAGCCGCTGGGCGGAGGGGCCAACCACCTCCAGGGGGTAGAGAAAAAAAAAAAAAAAAAGGTTTGACGATTGTGTTCCAGCGCGGGTTGTGATAGAAGGGGGGGAAATGTGTCCTCCTCGTCGGAAGAAAAAAACTGTGCGTTGTAAAGGGAATAAATGGTCCTTCAACAGAAGTGTCTTCCTTCGGGGGGAAAAGGGAGGGGGAGAAAAATTGTCGAAACCATTTTTTGGAAGGATACGTCTCCACTAAAAGAAAAGTAGGACGGCATCGAAGGAGTGCAAAAAAAGAAAAACGCCTTGCAAGAAGGAAAGTCCGTAACCAGCTCAAACCGGTGTCCCAAGAAGGGAAGGGGGGGGGACGTCCCTTCCGTGCAAAAAGCAGGGAAATGGAGGAGCGCCCGTTGGGAGGAAGTGGGGTGCGGAGATCCGATTCTAGGAATGCAAAACCTTTGAGGGGAAAAAGGAGATTGGGAAGGAGATCAGGGAGGTCCTCCAAGAGGAAGCTTGCTGTGAAAAAAAGAACGCCTCGAGAGCTACGAAAAGTGTCCCTTGGTCGTATAATACGAAGGTAAGAGCTTTTTTGGGGAGAGGGGAAGAAAAAAAAAGAGCAGGCAATATTGAACACGTGGGGAAAAAAAACCTTTGCCGGCTTTCCCTCACGGGGAAGAACCAAAGGGTTGCTATGAAAAAAAAACAAAAAAGAATGCGGGGAGTCTTTTCCGAGCCCTTGGAAGTGGAAAAGGGGGAGAAAGGGATAGGTCCTAGGGAAAAAAAAACGGTCATCCTCCAGGCTTCGGAAGAGGAAGAACGGCGGTCCTTACACAAAAATCCACCCAAAAAGGGGGAGAAGTGGGGGGAGAGATCTCTCTTCCTCCAAGGCAACGCCTACTCCGGAAAGGGATGGCATGGATGAACAAAACACATCCCTCGCAAAACCACCTAAGTTAAGCGATTTTCCTCCTTAGAAGAAAGGAAAGTCCCCGATCATTTGTGTGATCCCGCCTTCAGATATGGTTTTGAAAGATGATTTCCCTTGCCAAAAAAGGATTGCTTTTCAACGACCAAGAGGGGGGTCGCGAAGGGTCAGTTCGGGGGAAAAAAAAAGGTTCGGAGAATGAAGGAAGATCGGAGTTCTCCTGGGAAAAAACTTCTGCAGGCGGGAGGCTCCATTGTTGGAAGGTGGAAAGGAAAAACGAAGACCTTGATGGCATAGGCCCTCTGTAGCGGGGGCCTAGGGGGTTCGGGGGTGCCCATCACTGGAGACTGGAACCTCCCGGCTAGGAAAAGAAAACTCTTCCGAGAGAAGTCCCTTCCCGGAAAGAATAAGCGCTGAAAGTTAGGGGGACCCGATATCCCGGGAAAATGGCGAGGATTGGGGGCAAAGAAGGAAGGGGGATGACTACGCCCGGAAAGGGACGGGCGAAAAAATTTCTTCTGCGGAAAAGAACTATCCTGCTCTCAAGGGGGGGGGAGTGATAAAGGGGGAAACGGGACCCAAGGAACCCCGCCAGCCTGAAAAAAAAAAAAAACGGGGCCCAACCCAAGGAAAAGCATCTCTTCAAACAAAAAAAAACAGAGAGAGGATCCCTGCGTGGGAAAGGGCTGTAGCGAGAGGGGGGGTGCTCTGAAGGAGGGAAAATAAGCACAAAAAAGAAAGCCTATATAATAAAAAGGCGAGGCCGCCCGCCATCCAGAAAGAAGACAGTCGGAGGCCTCCTCTCCATAGGAGGGGGGAGCCCCCCCGCCAACGAAGGGATCGTCCACCTCCCCCAAAAAAAAAAGGAAGAGCCTTCTCCGAAGGACTCTACTACTTGGGGTCGACTAGAAGGGGGGGGCCAGGCCCGACGTGCAAAAGAAAACAAGGAAACCCTTGCCCACGCGCCCGGAAAGGGGGGAAACAGCGTTCCTGGGGCAAAAAAAAAAAACAAGGCTCAAAGAAAAAGAGCACCGCCTTCCGGGCAAAAAAGGAAGGAAGGAGAGAAAGGTTTCGCCGACCACAACCGCACCGACGACCGGAAGTCCCAAGCCCGAGGCGGGCAAGCAGCAGAAAGGATGGGAAAAAAGACTCCGCAAACGAAAAGAGGATCGACTGGGAAGGGGAAAAGAATAAGCTAAGGGGGGTGCTCGTGGGCAAAGGGGGGGAAATAAAACGCTCCGCCATCGAAAAAATGCCTCCCTGTAGATGCAACAAAGAAGGGTGGTGGCTTCTAGGAAGGGAAAAGGGGGGGAGGACACTTTCGAAGAAAAAGCCTTATTACGGGAATAAAGAAAAAAGGCACTATCTCGACCAGGGGAATAGGAAACATACAGCGGACAGAGATAATCAACGGGCCCCTTGTTGGGACAGGTCCAGGGAAAAAGAAGGGCAAACGTGGTCAATCTGCAGCAGAGGGGGAAAAAAAAGAGGGAGGATCCCCGCCACACTCTCTAACCAAAAAAGGGGAGGTCTATCCTCCCCCCAAGGAAAGTTTCGTAAAGAACGAGCTCTTAAAAAAAGAAAGGAAGTCCTCCTCCTCTGAAAAAGGGACCATTGGCGGACGCCACGGGGGAAAAGCAATCAAAAAAAAAATTCTCCGTATCCTACAAAGGGAGTAACTTGTGGACAAAAAAAAAAAAAGGCTCGCCTCCCACTGGGAAACATTTCCCAAAGGGAAGCAGTGAAAATAAGAAAAAGGGGGGCAAGGGAAGCCGCCCCCAATCCCAAAAGGGGGAAGCTGGTTAAGAAGACAGGGGTGGCCGGGAGGGCGGTGGTGCGTGAAGAGAAAGAGGGTCCGTCTTGACACGGTCTTCAAGAGAGAAAGGGGCTTTTTGTGGCACTCGGAAAAAAACATTGGTCCGACCTGCCGCGAAGAAATAAAAAGGGAAAAATGCACCTTCCCAACCCGGTGGGGGAAGACTTCAGTTCCAGGGGGAATCCGGCCTCGAAAAAAAACGATGAAAAAAAAAAAAAAGTCACCAGCTATCACAAAAAAAAGAGGGGAATCGCCTGCACCCAAAAAAACCTTTCTAGTGATTGGGAGGGGGGGGTTCATAGTACCTGAAAAAAAAAAGGAAGAAAAAGACAAAGAAGAAAAAAGAAGCTTCCGCAAAATGAAAAAGCCCGCTGCCACCTCCCTTGACAGGGGGAAAAAGGAGGCGAATGTATGCCGGCCCGAATCCCTTCCGGAGATAAGGAAAAAAAGGGAACATCGCCCGAAGGGGGGGGGAAAGAAAAGCTTGTACTCGGGGGGGGGATGGGTTGAAGAAAAGGAAACCGAAAGGCCCGCCTGACAAGCGGAGAAAAAAAAAAAAGAGAAGGGCCCTGAACTCCTGCATTGGGGAAAAAAAAAAAAACCGCCCGCACAAAAGGTCCAACCCGAAAAGAGTGCATTCGCGGATGAAAAAAAAAAAGACGCCAGGCGCGCAAAAAGAAAAAAGGGGAAAGCCACGACGAGGAGGAGGAAGTTCTGGACCAAAAAAGTCTCCGACAAACTTTTTTCTGGGGATTTTAATCCTGTCAATAGTTGAAGAAAAGAAAAAAAGAAGGGGGGGCTGGCTTCCTGAGAAGGGAAACGTCACCTGCCAAGGGAAAGAGAAAAACCCAGTGGGGAGCAAAAAACCAAAACCTTCAATCCAGAACAAAGCAAAATCAGTTCCATTGCGGCCTATACGGAGAAAAAAGGAAGGGAGATTCTCCATACACCCCGGAAAAGAAAAAAAGACGCGCAAACTCCTCTCAAGAGAGAAGATGAAATTCAAAAGGGAAAAGAGGAAAGCAGAGCTGCTTCAAAAAGGAGGGGGGGGGGGGGATGCTTTGAGAAGGATAGCCAATCATCCGGAAGGTAAACTCGAAAGATGGCCGGCCCGCTAAACACGCGCCGAAAAAAACATCAGGAGCCGGCCATGAAGGGAGAAAGTCGCGCCCGGAAAAAACTTAGCTTTAAGGGAAGGGGGAGGCAGAAGGAATTTGCCGGGGAGAAAAAAAAAATCTCTGGAAGTTGGGAAAAAGGGGACGATTATTTCTTGCGGGGGGAAATCCCTTGGGGCTGGGCCACAGAATGAAAAAAGGGTGTTTCTGTAAGGTATTGGCTCTTACCCACGGCGAGGTAAAAAGAAAACAAGGTATCATACGAAAAAGGGCGCTCCGGAAAAAGTATTTCACCAAGAAAGAAGCTCTCGAAAAAATGGATAAAAAAAAAAGAAAAAGAGATGATCCTTTTCAATCAAGACTCTCGCCCAAAAGGCGAGGAAGTACAAATAAAAAGTGGGTTCAGCCGACCATCGTAAACGAATCGAAAGCTCCTTTGGACTCCCCCTGCCAAGGGAAAAATAAGAAAAACCATAGAAAAAAGGAGCCAAGCCCTCCAAGGTTAAATCTGCTCAAGGAATAGTCGGAAGACAGGGAGCCGATCCCGGAAGCGGACAAAGAAAGGGGGAAAAGCAGGCGGCCTCGTATTTAGGAGGGCGCGATGGATCGGCAAGGAAACAGGTCAAAGGGAAAGGGCAAAAAGGGACCAGCACACGGAGGAGGGCAAGAGTCAATCTCCTTTCTCAAGTCCTGGTGCAAAGCACGATAATACCAAAGTGAAGATTGACGGACGTAGGGTCAAAAAAAAATTGCGGTCGATTGGGGTCTGGCTCATCATCAAGAAGTAGAGGGGAAGGGGAAGGGGAAGAAGAGCGCCAGGTTTTAAAAGAAAAAGGGGGGGGGAATCCCCAATGCAAGAGGGGACTTTTGAGCGAAAAAGGACAAAAGGAGGGGAGAGGAATGAAGCCGCCAGGATCACACCGAACCGCCAAAGAGAGTTGTCGGTCGAATCGTGGGAAAAGGCCACGAGTAACAGGAAAGGGACCCCTTTGCAGAAAGGGCTACCCCTGAAGAAAAAAAAAAAAGAAAGATGACTAGGAAGCTCGGCTGTTCGGAACTACGGGGGGGGAAACGTATTTCTCAGCAAAAGCCATATTTGGGAAGGCAAATAGATGATCGGAAAAAAGACGGCGGACGGCCGAGGGGGCCCTTCACCACCGAATCGGGGAAGCCGATGGGGAGGGCTTTCACCCCCAAGGAAAAAGGGGGGCGGCGTCGGTTGTCCATAGGCAAAAAAGTACGAAAAACTCAAGAAAAGCACGGGCCGGCCCGCAGAAAAAAAAAAAAAGAGTTTTGACGGGCCTTAAAAATGGGCGGCGTCTTCCAGGGGGGGAACTCGGGCCTTGGAAAAAAAACGGGCCCCTCTCATGACGCCCCAGCGGGGGGTGGGGAAAAGCGCGTGGGGGGAAGGGCCATTGGGCGCCAAAGGGAGCCAAAGGGCCTGTGGAACAGAAGAGTAAGAAAACTGGGTTTGAGGAAAGAAAGGAAACCAGTGGACTTGAACCTCCCTTCGGCGGCAAAAAAAGAAAAGAAAGAAAAAAACAAAAGTGGGACCAAAGGGGGGGGGAAGGAACAAAAAGAACGGCTTCCTCATCCAAAAGCGTCCAGCCTCGAAGGAAGAAAAAGCACAAGTGCAAAGGGAAAAAAGACCGGAACCGAAAGAGTCAAGGAAAAAAAAGGGAAAAAACCCACAATTGTGGTCTGCTTTCCCAAGGGAAGGGGGGCCATGACCTGGGGGGAAAGCTCCTCGAAAAGGGGAAAAAGAAGACGTCATGTTGTCCACCCGGAATGGGGGGGCCGTATATTGAGCGGGCCTTCGGGAAAACACTGAATTAAGGACGGGCGGGGAAAAGCGCTCGTTAGATCGAGGGGTCCTTGAAGATAGGAAAGGGGTAGATGCGTGGACGGACGCGGTATAAAAAACTTGCAGGGGAGAGGGGGTGCCGGAAGAAGGGGCTTTTCCTGGAAGGGCCCGCAAAAACAAAACCAGTTGAATATCCGAGAGTCGTGTGTTAAAAAAAAGTGGGAAGGAACCCTGGTCGAGTAGGCCAAAAAAGGGCCTTTAAAAATCCTTCTCTCGGGAGTATCCAAAAAAGGACAAAATTGTCCTTCCTCTGGGTCCTCCCCAAAAAGCCCCGGGAAAAAGAAGGGGTTTTCTCTAGACTCTGAAAATAGGAGGGCCACTCCGAATGCGATGCGGAAAGGGGGGAATTAACCATCCCCGAAAAAAAAAAAACCCAACTCCCTTAAGGTAAGGGAACCGAAAGTCGATTGAGGGGGGGAGGAGGGAGGGTCCGGCACGCTCGGCTGAGAAGGGAAAAAAAAAGGATTTCGCTCCAAAACTCCCGTTCGGTGGAAGGGGGGGTTGTAGACCAGGAAGCGCGACTTCCTTGTTGGCGCGCCTTGCAGCAAGCGCGTTTTTCGATGAAGGGGTTTTCCCAGGAAAAAAAAAAATGGACGCCGTGTAACCCTGCATTGGGGGGGAAAATCCACGTCCTTCCTTTGAACTAAAAAAGGGGGAAAATTCGGGAAAAGCTCACACGGAGTAGAAACGTTTCTAAGAAAAAAAGGAACAACTGGGGCGATCCTTTCTTTTCGATGGGGGAAAAAAAAAGGTTTCCTGGAATATTTCGATGCGTTCCTAAACCTATGGGGGGCTAGATGAGAAGACTACCTCCTCGAAAGGATCTACTTTCTGCAATTTAAAAACGGAATCGCCTTGCCGAACGTCCCTCACAGCCGACGGTTTGGGAAGGGGACCAGCCGTCTCTAAAAGAAAAACCCCCCTTCTTCTGGAGGATAGCTCCTGCTGGGATTGTGAGAGGCAGTAGCTGGAGGGATCTTCCCACGGCCATATCACCGCAAAAGCAAAAAAGAGCCCAAAACCCTCCAAAACTCCCTCCCTCCAAATTCTTCTGCCGAAAATAAGCAACCCAAAAATTCGCGCGGAAAAAAAAAAGCCACTCAGGTCGTTCCAACAGAGGTGAGGGGGCGCCCGGCGGTAGGCGGAGGAGACAGTGGAAAACGGAGCATGAGGAACAGGGGGAAAAAAGTGCTGCACCCGCACTTTGGGGACAAGCCGAACCATGCTCCTATGAATCGTGGGCCCACAAAAAAGAGGAAAAAAAAAAAATGCGCCTCGAAACGCCGGGCCCGAACAGCGAACGCAAGGACAAAAAAGCAATGGATACCACGCCACCGACTACCTCGTCAGGGAAAAAGCGAAAGGAGAAAGCCGAGCCAGACCTCAACGCCTAGAGAAGGGATGCCTCTAAAGGAGAAAGAAAAAGCGGAAAGAATTTCGGCTGGTTCAGAGACTCCTCCATCGAAAGGGGCGCCGGGCTGTCAAAAAAACTATATCGGGGTTTCTGTAGAAGACACACTTGCGGGGGGGGGGGGGGACTGGAGAAACGACCGGAGGAACGGAGGGAATCCCAAAATATTTAGGGTCCTCCCCAGGAAAAAGAAAAAAAAAAAAAGACAGCATCTCACGGGAATCAACGGTCAGGTCCACCGGGAAAAAGGACATTACCTACGAAAAGGAACCTTGGGACTTCATCTCTGTGGGGAAATCTAGTCCCCACACGAAAATCGTAAATAGATTCCCTCCCAAAATCTTCTTCGAGCTCTTACGGAAGCAGATTTCCTGCCTCCAAGAAAGAGGCCGCCCAGCCTCTCCATATGGGGGGTGCCATCACGGGGGGGAAGGGAAAATGAAGAAAGAAGGAAGGCTCGCCGAATTGCCCCTCTAAATTTCCCCACGCGAACTAAAAGGGGAAAAGACTGGGCCCGGAAGCAACCCCAATAAAAGCACTTGTGAAGCGGGGGGATGATTGGAGGGGGCTTCACTTCCTTGGAGGGTCCCTGGAGGATAAAAAAAAAGATCTCGAAATCCAGGAAAGTTCTTTGTGGCACCCAAAAAAATGGGGACAATTAAAGGGGGCCCGCGGGTCTAAGGAAAGGAAAGTGGAAAAGAAACCCAAAACCCGGGGGAAAAAAAGCCCACCGAAAAAACAAGGGGAGGAAGGGAAATCGAACCCATTTCCTTAAAAAGCCCTGCAACACACACAACACTCGGCCAAGGGCACTCTGTGCGCTCGGCGCGAAAAGCCCGGGGGGAACCTGAACAAGGCCGCAAAGGAAGCAGATGTCTTTGTCCTGGGGAAAGAAGACCGACAAGGAAAAAGGGGACGTCCTCTAAAAAACGGTCCTTTCAACCGCCTAGAAATCCAGAGGGGAGGGGGGGAAATCATCCCAATAGGGAAAGGAATCTTTGGGGGGAGCGCCTTCGAAGAAACAAAAATCCCCGAAAGCGGTGCTGAAGATCTAAAGGTATGGAGATTGTGATCCAGAAAGGCGACAAAAAGAAACACGATGGAGGCCGAAAAAAAATCGGCTCGCGGCAGCCGCCCGGAAAAAACCGGAGGGGGGGAAAAAAAAATGCACTAAGTCTTCCAAATCAGTCTGGGGAAAGGAAAAAACTTTGGTTTTATCCATGGCGCGGAGGAAAGACTGAAGGAAGGGGACTTCTTGAGATCTTGGACGTTCACCTCCCTGAAAAGAATCCCTCTCCCTTTGCCTGGAGAGGGGGGGGGAAGGAGCCCTAAAGGATACTGCCTCCTTTGGAAAAGGAGCCAGAAAACCTGCAAATTAAGAAAAAAGACCGAAAAAAGGAAAAAGAAAAGGCAATCTCAAGTCGGAGCTAAAGGCCAACACCAGAAGAGAAGTGTGGAATGCTGTTAGAATGAGAGGGTAGGAAGAGGGGAGGCACGGGAGCACTCTGCGAAAAAAAAAAAAACCCTCGCCCCCCCGGCGAGCCAGAAACGAAATCCTCTCAGAACGGTCTGGCCAAAAAGGGGGAAGCCCAGCCTTAAAAAAAAAGAAAGCATTGGGCGCACTTTTACTCTCTCGGGGAAAAAGCCTGGAAAAGGGGAAAGGAACGGAGGAAAAAATCCACTCGGCGAGGGAAGGGAGGCGTTTGGAAAAGGGAATGAAACACGTCTATTGTTCCCAGCGGAAGGAAAAGGCAAAAATGGGAAAAAAAAAAAAAAAAACCGGGGAGGGGAACGTTATCATCTCTCTAAAAAAAGGATATACTATGATCCCGTTGAAGGAAAAAAATTCGACTGCGAAAAGAGAGCTGAAAAAAAAAAGGGGGGGGTGTCATCGACAAAAAGAAACCACGCGCGAAAAACGGTTTCGCCCGCGCGGGAAGCGACAAACATCCAAAAAAAAACATGCGGCCAGCCGAAAAAAAGACTAAAGGGAAAAAAAGGAGGCGCAAGAGGGGAGCCAAAGCCTATTCCTGGCCGAAAAAAAAAGCAGATCAGGCCCGGCGCGGGAGGGGGTCCCGCTAAAAAGAAGGGAGAAGGTGAGCTGCCGGCCCCCAGCCCGTCTTTCTCAGAGGGGAAAACCCTTATGAAGGAAGGGGACTCGGAAAAGAAGGAGAGACAAAAAAGGATTTTCTTTTTTCATCAGCGAGCCAGTCCTTCCCTACTTGAAAAGAAAGGGAAGGTCTGGGAAAAGGAGGTGGGGGCGGTCGATGATGGAAAAGCTCATCAATCATTAACCCCAGGAAGCCTGTAACTATATCGGCAGGAAAAAAAATTATGGGGAGAACAAAAAGGAAACCTCGATGAAGGAGAGCCAAATCAGATCAGAAGGCCAGGCCTGTATGATGATGAAGACAGGAATCCAAACCCTCGCCCCAAGTGGCGGTCCGTCAGTCCGAGAAGACCTTTCCTCCGGGGAAAATTCGCCGAAAGGGCGGAGCTTGAGGCCGAGAATGCAGCGAAGGAAAACATCGTGGTTCGTGGCGGAAAGGGGGGGGGGAAAAAAATGATAAAAAAACTCCTCCAGAGTGGACATATATCTTCAAAAAAAAAAACGGCGGAACTTGCCCTATGGGGAGGGAAAAAAGGTGGAAAAAGGAAGACTGACAGCCAATCTTCACATGGAAGGAAAGAGGGAGTCTCGTTCACAAAAAAAAGGGCCTTTTCGAGGAAAGAAGCAGACTTCCCTTTCTCAAGGAGGAAAAAGGCCCCATGCCATCCTGGGGGGGGGAAATTACCTTTGAGAAAAAGAAGGGGAGAGGGGGGAGTCTTCAGGTAACTCCAAACAAGGGGCCTCTCCTCCCCCGAAAAATCTCCAGGGATCGAAAACTGAAGGAAAAGGGGGTTTTTTGCAGCCGCGGGTGGGGGGGGGGGACTTCCAAAAACTTCTTCCTAGAGGGAAAAAAAAAATGTAAGATAAGGGGGCAGGGGTACTGGCCGAGGGCCTTCACACGGTTGAAGGTGTCGTCCAGGAAAAACGGAATCGCGTCCGCGGCCCCGTCGCGAACCAATTTTGTGGGGGAGCCAGGGGGGGGCTTTCTCCATCAAAAAGGCCGCGTTCAAACCCGTAGGAAAGGAACGCAGGGGGGCAGCCGTCCCCTAAGATCCGTCCCAAAAAGTGAGGACCCGGCGTTGGGGGAAAAAAAACTGTCCCCCAGTCCCCGGGGAAAGCGCCAAGGGGGGGGAAAAAAAAGCGCATCGGAAAACGTATTTCCATGGGGGAGAGCACTATCTATGGGGAACCAAAGGACACGGAAACAAAAAAGGAGAATTTAGCGGGGGCAGGGCGGGGGTAAAGGGGGGGGAATATGCGGCGGGGGGAAAAAAAAAAAAAAAAAAGGTTTTCCTCAGGTTTTGGTCCAGGTCCTAATCTCTTTGGGGGACATTTTCTGAAAAAGAAAGAGATACTAAAAGGAAAGAGGTGTTGGTTAATCACGAAAAAAAAAAAAAAAAAAAAACTATCTTCCTATTTGGGGGGGGGGAAACACCTGGAAAAAGCTGGGGGTCGGGGGGGGGGGCCCGAGGGGGTTGCCCTTTGAAAAAGAATGGAGTGAATGGAAAAAGGTCAAGGATTTCCTTGGAAATGATGGTCGAGAAAAAAGAAGGGCCCTTGGAGAAGGAAAAAAAGAAGAGTCACAAAAAAAAGCCCGGGGAGAAAGAGTAAGCCAAAAGGGAGACTCCAAAAACCAAAGTCTCGATCTCGAAAACCGGCCGGAACACAAAAAAAAATGCAAAGAGAGGAGGGGAAAAAAAACCGCCCGCTGCACCAACGGGGAGAAGTATAAGAGGGGGGGGAAGCCGAGAGCATTCAAGAAGGAAAGTTCTCAGAATCGGAAAGGGGGGTCCCCTTCCACGACGAAGGGACGGCTGCTGCCAAAAGGGCCTATGTCGGCGGTCGTCGGGTGAAAAAAAAGGGGGGGAAAAAACATGCGAAAAAATCGGTTCGTCCAAAACCGGCCCGGCTTCGCGGGGGAAAAACGGGAAAAGAAAGAGGGTGACACTTCAGGGGAAAAAAAAATAGGTCTCTTTGGGAAAAGAACTGGGGAAAGGGGGGAAAAAAAAAAGGCGCAGGGAAAAAAAGCGGGAAATCACGTAGTTATAGGGGGGAAAAAAGGGGGAAAAGGAATCCTAAGCGGAAAAAAAAAAGTATTTTGGAAGGGGAAAAACGTAAGGGTGCCAAAAAAAAGCTTTCTCTCTAGAACGCCTCTTATCAGGGCCCCGGGGGGAGGGAAGAGTTCTAGGGAAGATCTTCTCCGTGAAAATTTCTTTTATAGGGGCCTTCAGGAAGAGAAAAAAACCCCCCCTCCCAGAAAGAGACGTTTCCCACCAAGGGGGGGGAAAAAATGAAGAAAGACAAAACCTCATCTCAAAGAGAGGAAAAGATATAGATCCGAAAAGGGGGAATTGGGGAAAAAAGGCGGGCCTGGGGTGCTCTGTCCAAGGAGATCACCCTCCCCCATCCACGAACAAAAGCCAAACTAAAAAAAAAACCCTCCATCATCCACCTTCGGAGGAATTCACGGAGCCATCGAACCTCCTGGCCAAGATCTGCAACCTCGGGAAGAAAAAGCGACCGGAGAATCTACTGAGTTTTCTCCGCCAGTTCCGGAGGGGGAGGATAAGGTGTGGAAGAACCTGGCCCGCGAAGGCCCTATCAGGGAAAAGGGGCCACCCTCGAGGGGAATCCGCCTCGGGAAAAAAGGGAAAGCCAGGGCCAGAGTTCATCATAGAACCCCCCACAGAAACCTGACAGGGCCGGCGCGCCTATTCTGGAAAAAAGACTTTTCCAGGGGGCCCAAAAAAGGGATGAGAAATATCGAAGGGAGGACTGCTACACTCCCGAGGCGTGTGTTGGCGCGGCAGAGGGGGGGACTCAAAAGAAAAAAAAAAAAAAAAGAAGAGGGAATTCTGCGTGGCCAAGAAAAGACGATAACACCATATCCGGGGGGGGAAATTCCTTACAAGGGAGGAAGGAAGAATAGTCGAAACCAAAAAGAAAGGAATGACTTCGACCGAAAAAAGTCCTTCGAAAAAAACATTCCAATAACCCAAAGAAAAGCTAGAGTCTCGAGAAAAAAGGAAAAAACCTTTCCGGGCCCGAGTCAACCTTTTTGGGAAAGCCCCGTGGGGCCTGAAAAAAAAAAAGATCCACCGCTGAAAAGTCCTCCCAATTAAAAAAACGTCGATCCTCTACTAGCGAGGGAAATGCCAGCAAAGAAGCTATTCCGCAAGGGGGGGCCCTCCGGGCCCCAAAAGAAAAGCCCGCTTTCGGATCGAAGTGGAGGGATTTTGCTGCGCTTAACCAGACGTGAGGGGAAAGGGACACCCGCCGATAAAAAAGCCCTCCCCACAAAAACTCTGAAGAAAGGGAAAAACACTATCGGGGGGCTTGCGCGGTTGAATCCCTGGACATTAAAGGAAATTTTGACGGGGCCACCTCACCAATCCGCAAGGGGTGGAAACCCTTGACAAAAAACGTCAAGAGAGGTTCCGGGGGGGCAGCAGGGCGTCGGGGAGTGGTGGTGGGCAAGGGGATGGGATTAGTAAGAGAGGACGGTCTCGTGGGAGGATATCGTTAAGATGGGCCTGGAAGTCCATCAGTGTGGGGACAGGAAAAGTTTTGTATAGTGGAGGGAGAGAGACCCTAGATTGGGATACTCCGTGAGTCGGGGCGTCGGGACTGTGAAATAGTGTGAAGCGAGTAAGCGAAAGGGTGGCATGTGCCAAGAAAAAAAAAAACAACAACAAAAAAACCTCATTGGGAACGGGCGGGTCACGAGTGAACACGGACAGAAAGGGAGAAAGAGGGTGGGGCTAGCGAAAGGAGGAGGGGTAATCAAGGGGATGAAAAGTGAGGATAGACTAAAACAGGTGGGGAAGGCAAGGTCGGAACGAGGAGATGTGGGAGGGAAGCAGGGGGTAGTGGCTGACTAGGTTGGAGAGTACAGGGCTTGGGGAGCCGATTGGAAAATTTCGTCGGAGGACGTGGAAATCTAGCCGGTTTGGGGAAGAAGGCTTTTATGTGAGGGGTGAACAGGAACAAAACCAGTTTTAGGGAAATCCTTGCGGGCCGTGTCCCGCCGGAAACTGAGCGGCTGGGGCAAGAGGGGGCCAGAGGGAAAAAAGCGCTGCCGAAAATCCCTTCCTCACAAAAAAAACGGTGTGATGCAAGGAAAGACAAAAGGAAACAGTTTCGCCCTTCAAGAAGAAAAAGCCCCTGGGGAGGAAAAAAAAATCTCAGAAAGCGAAATGGATTCCCCCCTCAAACCCCAAGCTGGCAGAAAAAAAACGGGGAAAAGGGGGCGCTCGCAAGGAAGGGGGGGGGAAAGGGAATTAAAAGAAGATCTCCGCAAGAATCTTGAAAAAGAAAATTCTTGAAGGGGACTCCATCTCCTGAGGAAGCGAAAGTAAAGGGGAAGCCGGTACATTCCCTTCCCCCGGCTCACGGGGGGGAATCCTCTCGCGTTCACTAGAAGGATCACAATAGGGACGAGCGTGGCTAGGAGGGGACTTTCCTCAAACCCCTCAGCACGTTGTGAAGGGTCCTTCCGCCAGGAGAAAAATTAATAATGGGGAGGGATATGTTGTGGGAGCCATCCGCCCGAGGGGGCCGACGGAAAAGTATAAAAAAAAAAGCTCAGGCGCGGGCGCCAAAAAAAAAAAACACCGGGGGAAAAAGAAAAGCCGAGGATTCAGGCCTAAAGGGGACCGCCGACACGGTGGAGGGATGGGTGGAGAAAGGGGGAAAAATCACAATCAAAAAAAAAAAGAGCTTCTGATCTGGGAATGGCGCTCAAAAGCCTTTTTCATCGGAAGAGGGGGGAAATCACTCATGGAAGAAAGGAGAACCTGGCGCCTCCAGGTCCAGGCGGCCTATAAGGGAAGAAGGGGGAAGAGGATGAAGAAAGAAAAAAAAAGAAAAAAAGCCCGCGCAGCAACGACTAAAAAAAAAAATCTCAAGTCGGAGCTGGAGATCAGGAGAGGTTGATTGAATGCGGGAAGGAAGGGAGGGGGGAAAAACGCAGGGAAAAAGGGGGGAGGGCATGGGGCACTGAAAAGACTTCCTCCCTCCCATCGAAAAAAAAAAACCGCCCGGAAAAAAAAAAAGGGAGGAAGCCTGAATCCCAAAACCCCCAAGACATGCCAAAAATCTCATGCCAGCAGGGGGAAAGAACGGCCTTCCCGGAGAGGGGATTGGCGCATCTTTGAAAAGCGGAGGGGGAAGGAAGGGAACGCAAGGGGCCGAAAGAAAAAAAGCCGGGGGGAAAAAAACTGCGAGGATATGCAATTTGAACGATGGGTGGTCGGAAGGGAAAAACGGGTGAAAGAGTCCGTCGAGCAGGGGGAAGCCCGGGAAAGAAGGATC
>Ga0179593_1268351_pt1 | contig 14745 bp, 24 predicted proteins | sample CZODoug2_1_08_16_FD_185931 | JGI IMG/M metagenome (GOLD analysis project Ga0179593, IMG submission 185931) | Vadose zone soil fungal communities from Angelo Coast Range Reserve, California, USA - CZODoug2_1_08_16fungal (PacBio error correction) | ecosystem: Environmental > Terrestrial > Soil >...
AACACAATAAGGAAACAATGAGGCAGGACATCGCGGACGGAAGTTCAGGGGAATAAAGAGAAAAAAACGAAAAAGAGACGACAATCAACGAGCCAAGGCTACTTTCAGGCGCGGCCGCGCCATAGCTTTCGTAGTTTCAGGCTTACTTGAACCGCCTCCAGGGGGGCGCGGGAGGACCAATAGAAAAAACACAAAGATAAAGGAAGAGAGGGGCTCGCACACAGATGGGGTCTCAGATTCTCCTGAGGTCCACGAATCTGCGGGGAAGAGTCAGGGGAGTGAAGACCAATGGTGGTGCGAAACAAGACAAAAGGGGGAGACACCGACTTCCATAGATTATAAACTGCAGCCAACGCGGTGAGCGTTGAGACAAGAAAGGGGGCCATTTCTAGGGGTCCCTCGAGATAACCGGGGAAGCAACTGAGCAATTGAATCAAAAAAGGAATCGTCAAAAAGTTGGCGGGACGCCCGTCACCTCATCAGCGAAAAAGGGCGAGGGGGAGAATAAACTTTGAAAACTACAGGGGCAACATCCAATAGAAAGTTATGAAGGAGAAGGGGGAAACCGGTAGGTCAAAAAAGGCGTCGACTGACCGGGCAGAACGATCAACATGAAAATTGAAATGCTCGAATATCGGCCCGGTCATGAAGAAAAAATACAAATCTTGCCAGGAAAAATGCCTCGTAGAGACGCAACGGGTGGCCATCAAAGAAAGACGAGAATACGCGCCTCGAAGGACTTAAGAGGGAAGGGAAAAATCTGGGGAAAGGAAGGACGACAGTAGGGGTTCGTGTCGCGACGAGTTACCCGCTCGCTCATTCAAAAACATTAATTAAACCAAAAGGAGAAGAGGGAAAAGGAATCCTCTTGTGGGCGAAGCCTTGCTTAAAGGAAGAATGTGCTTTCTCCAATGGCACAGGTTAAGGACGGGAAAAAAGGGTTGAAAAGGGGCAGGGGGGGGGGAAGGGAGGGAGGGGGGACATCAGAACTCCACACAAAGAAAGTGTACCCCAGTAATGTACTTCTGTACCGGGGGGGAGTTCATGAGGGTCGGAAAGGTGCAGGGAAGGAGGGGAAGGAAAAAAGAAAACAGGGGATGTGGCTCGTCAGAGAATACCTTCCCATCTTGAAAACAAAGTTGTACGTAGCAAGGACAACATGTAAAAAGGATTCAAAGAGGGCAGGGGGACCCAAAAACACAAATGGATGGTTTCAAATGTGTAGTTCGGGATCCCCAGAGTCGTCACTTTGGGAGGCCAGGGGAAGCATACTATGAGGGGGGAAAATCATGGCACCTACTGCGCGAGGGGCGGGGTTTGTTTATAATAAAAATAAAAACCGATGAAAGGGAAAAACGCTGCGGGTACACGGGCCGTGGGGAGACACAGGGGGATGTTTGGGCGACCGCCAGGAAAAGGGAGTGTATCGGGGAAGGGAAAGAGTCTGTTGAAGGAAGTTCGCGAGTGTCGCGCCTGCAGATGTGAAACCGGGCGTTCGAAGCGAGAGAGTTGTCACTTGTTTCCTCATAGGGGGGTAAACACTGGGGAAGGGGGGAGGGCTAAGAGAGGTCGCATAAAGCCTGCAAGTATCTCGTTTCTGGATAACACCCGCCAGATCGTTTATCACAGCCTCCCAAGGAGGGAACTCTAAAACTTGAGGATCAGTAAGAAAGGGCACGGAACCGTAGTACGTGGTGGAAAAGACGAGTTGCCAGCCGGAAAATCTCTATAAGCAAGGGCGAAGGGGGGGGGCATAAATCCAGGGGCGGGCGCGAAAAGAGAAGTCGGAAACTTCGGGAAAAGAATGGGGTTGGGGGAGAAATCTCTCCTGGCGACATAGACCCCCTACCTGGTGGAATATGTTAGGAGAAGGTCGACGCTCTGTGCCTAAAGGGCGGGAGGGAGGGCCAGAAAAAGAAAAAGACGGAAGAAAAGGAGGGCTGCCGAGAGGAAAGCATTCCTCTAATGCAGGCACTGAACTGTTAGTACTTGGTCGGGAACACACACAGTATCATATGAGGGGGGGGGGGGCGACGTACGGCAAGGGGGGGGTAAAGGGGGGTGCCCAGCTCGAGAAAAACAAACCTGGAGGAGAGAGATGTAAGCGGCAACACAAGTTACGCTTGGGACAACACCCTTATGCGAAGGTTGGGGAGGTTTGTGAAGGAAAAGAGGAAAAATTAGAAGAAAAGGGAGCAGAAGGTACGAAAGAAAGGAGGGCAAGGTCCTACCTCGAGGGGATAGATCTTGCAAAGACACCACCAAGTGGGGGGGGGGGGGGGGGGGGGGGGGGGAGGGGGGGGGGGGGGGGGGGGGGGGGGGGGGGGGGGGGGGGGGGGGGGGGGGGGGGGGGGGGGGGGGGGGGGGGGGGGGGGGGGGGGGGGAGGGGGGTGGTGGTTGGGGGGTGGGTGGGGTGGGGGGGGGGGGGGGGTTGGTTGGTTTTTGGGGGGTTGGTGAAAAGTGGGGGGGGGGGCTTTGGTGGTGTGTTTTAGGGGTTTTTTGTGTGCCAAATGGGTAGATGGGGTGATTATTTTTTGGGGGTGGGGGGTGGAATTGGGGTGTTGTTTATTTTTAATGTGGTTGGTTTTATCTTAAAATGAGAGGAGCGATATACAAAGCTACCGTTATGGAGGGCTAGGAGCCAGGAAAAAGGAGGGAAAAAAAAAAGGAACCGGACCAAGGGGGAACTAAGGCAAGAGGCCTGAGCTTCGCAGTGGGGAATTAACGAGTATTCGAGAGGAACGTTTGCAAAGCCTCTGAAACGTGGAAGCGGTGTAAGACGGGGGGGACAAATGAGGAGGGTTTTTGAAGTGTGCTAAAAAATCAAAGATGAGGGTATTAATCGCGCGAAAACGGCCGGGCGGAGAACAAGCAGAGGGTCAAAGACACCGCGGGACCGGCCCTTCCTCGATGACACCACGCCATGAAAAGGAGAAAGCCATTATCGCGACGGAAAAGCTAGCAATGCATTCGATGTTCATCGAAGAGAGAAATATCGGGAGCCGGGTATAATGGCTGCGCTCCGAAACAATCTCGGAGGACAAGTGCGCTACACCGCCTCCGAATCAGAGGGGTGGTGAGATGTCCACACTAGAAAAAAAAAAAAACCGCAGTGAGGAAAAGGCGTGGGGCTCCCAGAAGGAAACTATCTCCGCCTGAAGGGAAAGGGACTAAAAAGACAGCATGTTGTGAGGATACGAGATGACAGGCAAAAAAGAAAAAAGCGTGGGGTTTCACGGGGGGAAGGAGAAGGAGCTTGGTACTGCTGCACTCTCAAGTAACAGATTACTTTTGGACAGGAGGGGGGAATTGGAAAGGAGGACTAATCAGAGCCACCGAACTCTAAGTGTTGATCACGGGATACTGCTAAACCCGGTAGAATAGAAGTCACAGAAACAAAATTCTTGGCTCTCAGGTGAAACTGATGTCCAGACTCCTCTGGGCCGAGGAACAGGAAGGGCCTTGAAAAAAAAAAGGAGGAAAATTACCTAAACATTGATGATGATGTGGATACTAAGAACCGAAGGGGAGCAAGGGCTAGGAAGATTCACCTGAAAAGGGGGACTTGGACCATTACTTGGTGAAAAAGACGATTTACATAAGGAGGTCCCAATGAAGCGGAATAGCAAAGAGAAAAAGCTGCCTACCGGGGCAGATCTCCTGCGACAGGAAGGAAATATGTTACCCTGAGGGGGTCAACAATTCGAACGGGAGCGGGGAGAGGAGAAAGAAAGCATTGCAAAAAAGGTCGGACACCAAGGTCGTGGTCTTCAGGTGTCAACTTCCTTCAGTCAATAGGTCCTTTCGCCCAGGCGGTTCAACACGAAATAAGCGCGCAAAAAAGCCGCCCGGTGACGCTTCGGGACCGGGTAAGCGACGAAACGAGACTCGGGCCTTCAGACCTGAGTTGGGAGTGTAGCCTGCATAGGGAGGGGGCCAGGTTAATGACGATAGAAAGCGCCCACGGAACTGTGACGGGTCATGAGAGCACAAGGTCCAAGAGATGATCATGGCGCGTTACGGCCCGGGCTCTTATTCCTCGCCAGAAGGGAAGATGACTCATGGAACGAGAAAAGATCCGTGGGGGGGAGTCGCACGAGAATGAAAGCTCAATAGGCGGCCTCGCGCGGGCTGCTTTATCTTCTTTTGCCCCTGGGGAAATCAAATAAGGATAGCCCGGGAAGGAGGAGGGGGTTCCGCGGGATAAAAGAAGTCCACGACCGCCCCGAAAAAAGGGGGGTGACGGACATACTTGTTCCGTTTGTTGGTAACTATACGCCGCTCCTTGCATCAAGATGAGGGCGGCAAGAAGAAGTGACACCGAAAGAAAAGAACCTCCTTCATCAAGAAGAATAAATAGAGCCGATCGAGGGGGACCGGGGAGGGGACGGGAGGGGAGAGTGTGCACTTTTGTATGTTGATGCCAGACCAAACCGTTAACATCATGTACCGATTTCCCTTTGCACTTCTTTTCTTGTTGGGTTAAATAATCATCTAAACAACAACAAAAGGGGGGGGCAAAATAAAAAAAAAGAGGGCAAAAAGGGGAAAGGCAAAAAGAAGAGGGAGGTGAAGGGTGGGCCTGTAAGTTGGTGTTTTGGGGTTTTTGTGTGGTTGGGTTTGGTGTGGTAGTGGGGTGGGTTTTGGGGGTTTTTTTGGGGTTTTGGGTTTTAATTTTTTATTTTGTGTTTTGGGGGGGTCGTTGGGGGGGGTGGGGGTGTTTTGTGTTTTGTTTTTTTTGGATGGTGTTTTTTTTCTTTTATGTATAGTGAGTATCGGGTGCATGGCAGACACCCAAAAACCAAGCGCCCGCTCCGCCTGACTCCTAGTGCAAGGCCCGCCGGAACCGCCGCGGCCCTCCGCTCGGCACTAAAGTCCGGCGCGTGTGCTGGCGCTAAAGCTCCACGCAAAAAAATCAAACATTGAACTCGGGCACCAACACTACGCACGGAACCAGCCTCCGAGGAAAACAGGGGGAGGGCGAGAGTTGTCCTCTAGGCACCGAGATCCATCTCCACCAACTAAAGCATCCATATGCATCGGTGGCCCCAGGGGGTTTGGGGAAGACACACACGAAAGGCGCAAAAACGCGAGCCTGCCCAGAGAGGAGGAAGTAGCCGTGAATCATCCCACCGGCGCGTTTCGGTAATGACACGAGGTTCCAGAGGGCTAAGGGGGGGAAACCGGAATAACAGGGGAAGAAACCCGGGACAAAGGGGGATCCTCCCAGATTCATTGACATTGGGAATCTCCCGGGAAACAGCTCTTCCTGGGAGAGTACAGGGGAAAAGGGGGAAAGCTGAGAGAAGGGGGGGGGGAGAACAATCAAACAGGGGGAGACAAAGCGAAGGGTCAGCAGTATAGGTCTGAAAATCTATCCGGCCCAGAGACGATCACCAGTGCAGAAAGGGTCGATCCGGGGGAATCTGAAGTCATTCAGCCGGGACGGGCTCTTCCCGACAAGAGCGGCTCATTTCATTTGACATGGTGTACCGTAGAGACCCGACCTGGCGCGAAAAAAGCGGCAGAGATCTAGAGGAGTAGGCTCACGCCTTCGATGGGAGGTCCTACGGAGGGGAAAGTGTGAAGGCCTGCCGCCTGATCATACTTGCAGTGTCGCGAACGATTACGGCTGCAGCTCTCATGCTGGGGATCGAAGACAAGGAATAGGAGTGGCACAATAGAAAGCAGGGTTTAAAACAGGAAAAAAAGAGAGGCAAGGAGGGCAGGCGTCGGAAAAAGAAGAAGGGCGGGCTGCAACAAGAGGGGTTTTCTCTCTGGGAGTTGTCCACAACAAGAAAATTAAAGGAACCTCGTAGGTAAGTCGGAAAAAGCACGAAGTGGGTGTGGCGTGGGTGAGGGCGAGAGAAGGGGGGGACGATGGACAAAAGGGGAATACGGCAACCACTCTAAGGGTTGCTCTTATACAGGGGTGATCATCAGGCTAGAAGGAAGGCTGAGGAAACGCTGGAGATCGGATAAAGGAGAGGGGATGAAGAAGAATGACTTCCCTGAGGCAAACAAGACGGGGGCAATATCTTCGGGTTAGCGTCTGCAGCATTTCAAGAGGGGGAAAGTTAAATGATCTTTGTACCACCCAACACGTGATGTGGGAAGTTGTCCAGAAATGTAGTTATTATGACCGCCAAAGGAATTGAGACCTTGTGGTTGCGCCTCTCTACTGCGCTTAGTAGGGGCAGGAGAGAAAAAGAGTGGCCGCCAGCGGAGGGTGTAGGGTGGGGAGAGGAAGAACACCACCTATTCAGTCTGACTGCTAGGTCGCGCCTCTCGAATACGCCGCGACTGGGGGGGGGTGGGATCGGCAGACCGCTAACCGCGAGAGGTAAGGGCATCTTCTTTATGAACTCTATTTTCTCAGAAAAACTACATATTTGATCCACCTCGGGAGGGGGGGCAAGTAAAGGACGAGAATAAGGGGAGGAAGCATGGGAGCATGTGTAGGGTGGGGTAATAGGAGGGGACCTGTGCTAGTTCTTTCGCTAGAGCACCAATTTCTCCGTGGTAATAGGAAGTGGCTGAAGATAACAGACAGCGATCACGGGAGATTACATCTCCCAACGCAAGCTCAGGAACGGGGTAAAGCTGAGGATAAAAAATTTCAAGTCGGAGTAAGGGGGTGTAAAAATCTCGATGGACAAATAAGGGACCGGCTCTGCATCCGCTGACCAATCTGTTGAAGGCAGCAGACGGAGCGGGAGCGCCGCTCTGCAAATGGGTAAAATAAATTAGGGGCCGGTCCATTGGGTTTGGGGATCAGCGAGGTCCATTGCGACTAGCCCAGTGCTCTAAGTTGGAAAGAAGGGAGCTTCTGCGCTGAATAAATGTAGGTAATCGTAACGAGGAAATCCTCAGTGAGCGCACGCGTCTATATACATCGTCTCTCATGCGTGCGACGCCGCACGAACTGGGGTCCGAGTACTTAAAAGGCAAAAAAAAAAAAGGGAGGGGAGGATAGAGTGGGCGTTTCAAACGGAAACACTGGTTATTGGCAGGGTTTCCTACAACAACAAGAGGGGGGAGAGGAAAGAGAGAGGGGGGGGAAAAAACCAACTTGCATTAAAAAAAAAGGTGCGCCGAAGAGGGATCCAAAAGAAAAGAGGACCGGCCGGGTGGGGAAGATTAGACTCGACTCAGAGTAAGTGGCGCCTCATAGAGAATGCTTGGTCATTCATGCAGAAAAACGAAAAAAGGGGCAGGCAGACTACGCAGGAAAGGGAGATTAGAGGCTGGAAACGAAGAAACAGGAAAGGAGGCAGAAGCAGAAGAAAAGATACAGAAAATGCAACATTCCTCAGCACAAAGTGTCGGTTGATAGGGCGCCAATGAGAGAGTTGTGCGGGAAGGGAGAAGAGGGGAGGGGGGACGGGGGGGTGGGGGGGAGCGGGGAGTTGAGAGGGGGGTGGTGAGGGTTTAGGGGGGGGTGTAGAGATGGGTAAGGAGAAGAGGTAGGGGGGGTGGTGATGAAGGGGGGGTGGGGGTGTTGAGAGAGGAGGACAAGTTTTGGGGTTTGGCGGGGACAATAAGGGGGGAGGGGGAGGGGAGGGGGGGGGGGACTAGGGGTCTGGTCGCAGGATTCTGTGGTATGATGAGGGGGGGTGAGGAGGGGGTGAAAATAGGGAGCGGGAGAGCAGGGGGGGGGAGAGGGAGGGGGGAGCGGAGGGGAGCGGAGGGGTTGAGGAAAGGGTAGATGAATAACCGGAAGAAAGGAGGAAGAAGTGGCGGGGGTGGGGGGGAGTGGTAGCAGAGGGGAGAACGAGGGGGGGGCGAAGAGGAGTGTGTGTCGCGAATTGGAAGAGGTGGAGGGAAGGTGGGACAGGGAAAGGGGGACGGTGAGGGAGGGGGTGAGGGAAGGGAGGGAGTAGGGAGTAGTGAGATGGAATGAGGGGGGTAAGGGAAGGATGGGGGAGTGGAGGAGAGGAGGAGAGAGGGGGAGGGAGAGGGGGGGAAACGGGGGGAAGGGAATGGGAAGAGAAAAAAAGGAGGAGAAGAAGGAGGGGGGGGGGGAAGAGGGGGGCAGGAAAGGGGACTAAGCGGTAGGGGGGAGGGGGGGCGGGGGAGGGAGGGGGGGAGGGGCAGACGAGGGGGGGGGAGGGTGGTGGGGGGGGGGGAGGCATGAGATGAAAGGTTGGGGGTGTGGGGGGAGGGGGAGTGGGGGGGAGTAGGGACGGAAGAGACTAAAGAGGTTCGGGGGGGGGGCGGAGATGAGGAGATTAGGGGGGGGGTAAGATAGGGAGGAGGGAGTGGTGGATAGAGGGGGGGGGGAGAGAGAAAGGGATATGGAAACCGGGGGTATGAGGGGAGGAGGGACGAATGTGAGAGATAAGCGGGTGGGAGGGGAGGAAGGGGGGTGGGGACGAGGGAAAGGGGGTGGGGGGAGGAAAAGTGGGTGGGGTGAGGGCGGAGGGAGAGGGTGATTAGGAATCACTGGAATTGTGAGAGGGGATGAAAGAGAAGGGGGAGTTGTGCGGATAGGGTAGACGGGGAAAGTATTGGATTGGAAGAGTGCGTGGGAGGACGGGGAAGAACGGAAAAATGAGGTGGTAAGGTAGGAAAAGGAGAAAGGGGGAGGGGGGAAGGAGGGGCGGGAGGAAAAGTAAGCATGTGTAGATGAGGGGGGGTAGAGGGGGGGGGGAAGGAAAGGCTGAGAGAAAAAAGATACGGGAGAGGGGAGGGGACAGGAAAGGAATGAAAAGCGGGGGGGGTGAAAGGAGTGGGATGATGGAGGCGGGGGGCGGGGGGGGGAGGGAGATGTGGGTGAGGAGGGTGGGGGTGGAAGGAGGTTGGAGGGGGAAGGGAGGGTACCTGGGGAGGGGGACAAGGGGGGGGATGGGTAGAGAGGGGGGGAGGGTATGGAAAAGTGAGTAAGGGTTGGGTTGGTGGGGGGGGAGGGTGGGGAGGGGGGAGGAGGAAATGGAGAAGGACAGGAGGAGCAGGAAGGGGGGGGGGAAGCTAACGTGGGTGAATGAGAGAGAGAGGGAGACGGGGGGTGGGATTTGGGGGTGGGAGTGGTGGTTGGAGGGGGAAGGAGAAGGAAGATGTAGGGAGCAGGTAAATATCATGTGGGAGTCTTAGTTACGGAAGGGACCAGGGGGGAGTAAAGAGGAGATAAAGAATTAGAGAGGGGATGGGGGTGATGGGGGAAAGATGGAGGAGGAGGAGATGAGAGGCTGAGGAGGAAAGAAGGTAAGGCGAAAAGGGAGCGGGGAGTGGGGGGAGGAGGGGGGAGGGAGGGGGGGGGTGGGAGACGTGGAGGGAAGGAGGGCGGTCAGGGTAGAGGAGGGAAGGGAGTCAGGTTGGGTGGAGGGAGAGTTGTTAGAGGAGGAAAAGGGGGATGATGTGTGGAGGGGGGGGGAAGGGGGGAGGGGGAGGGTGGTGGGCAATAGGGGTGGGGGAGAGAAGGGAGAAGAAAGGGGGGGGTGGTAGCGTGGGGTGGGGAGGTAAAGGGGAAGAGGGGGAGAGGCGGGGAATGGGTGAAGGGAGGGTAAGGCGGATAGGGCAGGTGGGGGGGGGTGGGAGGTAATAGGGGGGGGGTGGGAGGGAGGGGGGAAGGATCGGAATGAGGGGGTGTAGAGGGGAGTAGGGGCGGGGGGTGCAAGGAGTAGGAGTAGGGGGAGGGGTGGTGGGGGGGGGGGTGGATAGGGCTGGAGAAGAGTTAAGGGAGGGGGGCGGGGGGGGAGTGGGGGAGAAGGGGGGGGGGGTGGGTGTGGGCGGGGGGGTTGCGAGGGAGGAGGGGGGGGGGCGGGGGGGAGAGGTGAAGGGGAAGGGTAGGTAGGGGGGGGGGGTAGGGGTAGGGGGCGGTGACGGAACACGTGAAGTGGGAGGGGTGTAGTGGTGGGAGGGGTGTTAGGAAGAGTAGAAAAGAGGGAGGAAGCGGAAGATGGGGGGGCGGGGGGGACCAGGGGGGGGGAGGGGGTGGGGGAGGAGAGTAGGGGGAGGATGGGGGCAGCGAGAGAAAAGAGATAAGGGATGAGACGGGGAGTGGTAGGGGGGGGAGAAGTGGAGAGGGGGTGGGGGAGGATGGGGTATAAGGGAGAGTTGGGGGGGAGAGGCGGAGCAGGGTAAGAAGGGGGAAGGGTAGTCTGGGGTGGAGTGAAGGAATATGCGGGAGATGAGGATGGGGAAAAGGTATGGGTGGGAGGGGAAAGGTGGGGGGAAAGGAGGGACTGGGATGGTAGAATGAAGTGGGAGGCGGAAACGAATAGGTCAGGACGGGGGGGGAAGGCAAGGAAGTTATGGGAGGGGGAGGGAGGGGAGGTGGGGAGAAGGGAGAGGGGAGAGGGAGAGGAAGGGAGCAGAGAAGGAAGGGGGGGGGTGAAAAGGAGCGGGGGGAGGGGGGGGGTGTTCCTTCCGTGGTCCCCAAAAATGAAAACACTAATTTGGACAAAAGGAAGATTAGGAGCGACCCGCGCAGTGGGAATGCCAGAGATCCACGAGTATTCAAAGAGAAAAAGATGGAAAATAACGCGCGAGGACGGAAGACGACTTTCCTTTTATTCAAAAATGGACCCGGTCGGAGCGTGTGCGAGTGGGAAACGGGGAGGGCGAAAAAGAAAAAAGGCTGTATTCAAACACTGGAGGATACAACCGTCGCATTCTCGCCCCCTGTGAATAGCACCTCAAGACACGAGACCCGGGACACGTCCTCGATGAAACCATCGCCAGGGGCCTTCCCGCCTGGGTATAGACACCGCAACCGCTGGGGGGCTTCAAATCTAAAAAGTACGAACCGCGAGTGCAGAGGACACGGCGCTCGATCGCAGGGCCGGTTATATGGGGAATAAAAAGACGCCGATCCCAAAAACGGCTGCTTCTAGGGATAGCAAGGGAGCAACGCCGAGACAGGTGTTTGGATTACGGCTAGCAGATAAACCAAGAAAAAAGAACACAGAGAGACCTTCAAAACAAAGTGTCTCGCCAATGCAAATACAGGACTCATTCTCAGCGGACACGCATCAAAGTTTCGACCCGACAGAAAAGTTTGGCGGATCACGAACTTGAAGAAAACACCATCCACAAGATGTTGGGGGTCAATTATCCGGGCTCGCGGGCATGCTGAGGGAGACATGCCCTACGGAGTAATTTGCAGTGGGAGGTGGGACCGCAGGGAGGCAACGGAGCCGAGCGACAGGGCGATCTCAATCGGACGAGAGGGGGCTGAACGAGAATTGCCAAAATAGCGCAGCCCGGCAGAAGGCTCTTGTGCGCAAGTGCTGGAGGAATGGCAAAAGGAAGACCATGGCTAGACGAACCTTCCAACTTGACAAGAAGAAAAAGGCGTGCTTTGGCCGACTTTACTATGGAGAAGCAGGGAACTGCTGGGTGGGAACAACAGCAAGCGACCGAAGAGGAACAAGGACGCCGCTGCAGCCGAAAGGGGGAACTTGGTCCAATGGGAGTGCTGCGTGGGGAAAGCCGAGTTCCTGGGCTTCGATCCCCCCCAATATGTCGGACGCGGATCCTCGGAAACTGCAAGTAGCAGCACCTGCGCGCAGGCCACGAAAAGGGGACACTCTAGGCAGACCAAGGCTCTCAGAAAAGGGGAGGGTTATCGAAACGGGCCGCGTTCAACAGCAGGTGGTCTCTCGAGGACAATTTCAAATCAGGATAAAGATGTTCCTGGAAAGAGGGAGACAAGGCGGCATGCCAGAAGCTTTGCCGCGAACAGGCTAACGGGGGAAGGTCGCGGCCCGGTCAGGACTCGACGAAATCACCTGTCTGGCCGGCCGGAGGGGGGTACACTTTAGTTGACAGTAAGCTCTCCACCTCTAACGTGGTACCCAGGTGAATTAAATACCGCGCCAAAGAGGCGAGGCTGATTTGGGGCCTGACGGCGAAGCCACAGAATGACTAATGGGGGGGGATGATCGTTGACGGGGAGGAAGTCGGAGGGACAGGGCGCCTGGGGGAACCGTCTCGCAGGGGAAATACCTCGGAAGTTGATGAAGCAAGGCTACTTCAAAGACCGAATGCATCTAGGGAAGCGTTGCTCAACGAGGCTGTACTTTGAGACCTCTGGGGAATAAAGGAGCGGCATCGCAGACCGGGGAGCGGTGAAAGGTAGATGCAATGCACCTGAAGCAAATTCGCACCGACCTCAGGGACCGAGGATTAGGGGTTCCGTGGATTGGGTTAACGAAGGGGAGCCCCTGGCAGCCGGGGAGGAGGCCCTCCAGCGGAACAAAATCCAGACAGCAAACTCAAGAGAGCCGATGAAGGAGGCCCTGCTGCTCTCTCTATGACGACTGTCTCTGGAGGAGAAGGAACACTTTTTTGGTTACTGAACAAGGGCACCCGCATAAATGTCACAGCAGAAAATGCTCAATTCTGCCGGGCATGAGGGGGGGGGGTTCATCATCTAGACAAAAAAAAACTGAAGGAAGAGAGATGAACCAACATCGGCCTTGCCTGGCCCTCCGTGAACGATTTCCGTTTTGAGGGGGGTGACCTTGTTGAATTCCAACACCCCTGGAGGAAAAAGAACGCGCCGAGCCATGCTTGAGTGAAGAAAGGCAGAGCAGGAGCGGCCACGCTCGAAGGGGTCGTCGCTGTATGTACCTTTATGCCTCCTGCCCCCTCACAGTAAGGGGGGATAACTCGTGAACCAATCGGTCCAAAAGGAAAAAAGATGTCATCGGGGGGGGACAAGACCAAGATGTGTGTCAGGGTGGGGCCGCTTACGGCTCCCGCGTCCAGCCTACGAGTGCAGCTTATGAAACAGAGGGGTTTGGAGCCCAGTCATCACAGAGAAAAACCCGCGCGAAAGAATAAGGTGGAAAGAGTGAAGGGAGAACGTGCGAGGAAAAGCTAGTCTGGGTCAAGGTAGGACAGGATGAAAAAATTGTCCCTCAGCGAATACTCACCAAGGAGAAAAGAGACGCACCACCCGAGGAGTGACCGGGGTGGCGGCCGGGAAAGGCAGGGCCTCAGCTCGGGCCAAAAGTTTTCAATTTAGAGGCAACCTGGTACGGACTGGCAGGTGGCTAGCACTAACAGTATCACAGAAAAAGGCGGAGAACTAAACAGTGGGGGGGAGAGGGCGAGCTTCATCCGCCGGCGTATCAAAAGGCGGGCAACTGCCCTTAAGGCAACGATCAGTCAGGGCCGCCTGGCGCAAGGCCCAGGAAAGACAGAAGAAGATTACTTATAATACCCACGACGGGGCGCGAAGAGGCCATCAGGGAATCATAGTCGTCTACGACGCCTGCGAAAGGGCTCAGGGGAAAAGGGTGACCTCGGGGGGGAAGACTGACCGAAGGAGGGCGACTTGCAGGTAGAGGGAGATACGTCTGCCGCGAAATTCGTTGGGGTAGGGGGGAAGCAAAGAAAGAAAAAGTATTGCCCAAAAAAAAAGATGAAAAAAAAGGGGAAGGGGGGGCACAAGACGAGAGGAGGAGGAAGCGGAGAAGCCGCCTTGATCCTCTCTCGTTGCACTGCGGGGGTTCTTCCACATAACATTCATACGCGTCGCGCCTCGGAGGTAGTTCGGCAAAGCAAGCAGGGGGGGTTCAAGGCGTTTGGGGGAAAAGGGAGGGCGCTATTCCCAGGAGGAGGGAGGGAAGTGTGAGCGCACCCGCTCCGGATCTGGTCGTATACATGGGGGTGCAGCCTTCGAAAATGGAAAAGCATGCAGGCACCTTGTAGGGGATAGGTGAGAGCGAGAAGAAACAGCCTTCCTCCCTGAGGGGTAAAACAGTCCAAAGGGGGCAAAGTATCGTGGTACTGGAAAGATCAGCATGTAAAGAAGTCTTAGAGGCACTTGCTTGCCCCACGGGTGATGTGTGGGGGGGGGGGGGGGGTGCCTCTGTCAGTGTTCGGGGAGAAGCCCAAGGAAGGTAAAAATGGGAGGGGTGGAGGGGAAGCGGGCGCTTGGGTTGTCTTGTCATGGTCGATATCCGCAGTGAGCTCATGCGGCGGGGTAGGGGGGGAATGCTCGCAGTAAGAAACAACCGATGCATTAGGGGGGGGGGAGACGCACGGGGGGATCGAAAGAAGTATTTTGTGGAGGGGCGACGAAGCCATAACCTGCGCGCGGAAAGAAAGCTTCGTGTAGGAAGGGAAAAAAAAAAAAAAAAGAAGAGGGTGCGAAGTACTGCAAGTTGAGCCGAGGGGAAAACCGGGAGCGGGTACGGGGAGGCAGGCCTGGGGTAAAGGCGATGTTGTCATCGGAGGAAGGGGGGGGAAAAGGGGGGAGGGGTTGAGGTGGGAGGCAGACATAAGGGCGGGGGGTGGTCGCCTTGGGAGGATCCCCAAGCGATGCGCAGGGAAGACACGCCACTTCGCACCAAGAGAAAAAGCCCGGGGAAAGAGCGGAGGCATCACAGTGAGGGAGGACTTGAGAGAGCGGATGGCCCACCGTGGACTCGCAAAATAAGATGGCATCTTGGGGCATGAGAAAACGGCGCGGCGCGCGAAGACTTTGCGTAAAATGAGGGGGGAAGTGAAGGGGGGGGGGGTAGACAAGGAGGCGTGGCTGACATCTAACCGCCCCTTTTCGACTGAGGAATTTGGGTTCATAGGGTAAGGTTCGGCGCTGAATCGCAGGTCGGTGGGGGCTGTGCCAGGCGTACGATCAGCGGGAGCCTCTCAGGCCATAGAGCGCACTTCTCTAATGGGCGAGGACTTCCCGTGACCCTAAGGAAGGGAAGGAAAAACGCCAGGCCCACACCACACCGGGGTCGATCGGAGGTTGGCATCCAGCAGAACGCCTTGTGCAATGAAAGGGTT
>Ga0179593_1500314_pt1 | contig 14745 bp, 11 predicted proteins | sample CZODoug2_1_08_16_FD_185931 | JGI IMG/M metagenome (GOLD analysis project Ga0179593, IMG submission 185931) | Vadose zone soil fungal communities from Angelo Coast Range Reserve, California, USA - CZODoug2_1_08_16fungal (PacBio error correction) | ecosystem: Environmental > Terrestrial > Soil >...
AGAGGAGATAGGGCAAAGAAGAGGGGAAAAAGAACAATTGGCATGGGAAGGAGGGCTTGGGTGGGGACTCTGAGGCCCTCCTGATGTTCGGCACAAGCATTGGAAGGGGGGAACTAAAATCGCGGGGAAGAAAGGCGGACCGAGAGCAAAAAAAAAACGGTTTAGGTGCTAGAAAAAAGGACTTAGGGATAGTTGCATGAGTGTCCTAAGAATGAAAATTCGATAATAATGTGTATGACTCAGCAGGGGGAGCGGGGGATTTTATACAAAGGTTTGAGCCCAGTTGCGTGTCCCATCGCTTCAATCAAGGATGGGCCTGGGACAATGCAGGGAAGGAGGGCGAGCTGAGTTTCAGGAGGGAATTTCTAAAAAATGAAGTACCACATTCAAAGAAGAAAGAAGAGCTTGCCTATAGAGACAGGACTAAGAGAAGGTAATCAACACAAAGGAATAGCTATGCGCGTAGTCCACTGTAGAGAATAACAAAGGAGAATTCGCTGAAACGAAGGGGCACAGATAGAAGATCACTTAGCTGGGCTGGTCGAACGGAGGCTGGAGAAGGAAGGGTCCTTAGCGGCGAAAAAAAAAAATTTATCATCTCTCGACATACACCTGGGGCAAGGGCCAAAAAATGCTGCCGACACAGGGTACTTTCTGCCGTTGGATGTGGAAAAGCGTTACTATTAAAAGCTATCAAACCAGGAAAAATGGCATTATAGGGATATATTAGGTTGAGGGAGACGATATAGGAGGTGACTACAAGGTAAATCGCTTCTCCAGCGTTTTTAGACGGCATGCAAAGTTGCAAAAAAGGACGAAAAAAGGGACTGACCGAGGTTAGGTTTTTCAAGAATAGACAGAATCTGGTAGGGGGGAGCAGAGGGGAACAGACTAGGGGTTAGGGGTTTCGAAAATTTATTAGAAGGAGGGGCAGCTTATTCGAAAGGGACGATTGGAAAAGAAAAAAGGGGTTATAGAACAGTTGAAGAGGGGAAGGAAGACGTCATCAAGAATGAGGTGTCTTGAAACTGTTTGGGACCGTGGACGGCGATCCTCTGAGGGGGGCACAGGAGAACTCGAGAGAAAAATAAAAAACCAAAGGGGGGGGGAAAATTAGGTCCGCCAACTAGTGGAGGATTGGACAGGCAAGTGGATTTGGGGGAAAAAGGATGCTGCTTGGTCAGGTTGAAAGAAGGGAGAGAGATGGATATCATGGTGAGAGAATAAGTAGAGATATCCCGGGAGGATTTCCTGTCAGAATTGGAATAGGGGGCGCCTGGGATCATGAAATCACATCAAAAAAAGGTAAACTTACCCGATGAAGGGGTGGATCAGCCAAGAGGGGGAAAGGAAAACATGAATCGAAGCAGCTCACAAAAAAATGGAGGAGACAAATGGCTTTGGTTTGATCTGGAGATCCCACCGCTTTGCAAAAGCCGATTTAGTCAGTGAGGAGGAGCAAATTTAAAAAATCTAAACTCCGACACCACAGGGTTTGAGAGTCGGAAACTAAATCCGCTGATTCCACCTAGAAAATCGTCTTCTTAGCTCTCACCAGGTTGGGGGGGGGGGAGAAGCGAGGAAAACGTTGAAAAAGATAGCTGGTGTCTAGTCGAAGGGAGTGGGGGGAGTTGGGCCAGTAGAAGGATAACGTAGGGGGGTTCTTCGGCGGAGTTATGGAGGGGGGCTACGAAAGCTGGTTGACGACCTAGCTCCGAGAGTGAACAGCAGGAACTTCTGGAGAGTGAGAATCTTAGAGAGAAAAAAAATCTTTAGGATGAAAAGAATAGATTAGTTGAGATAACTCTTCACAGGGAGTGATCATGGAGAGAAGGCTAGGTTTCAGAAAGATGGGAAGAGATGAAAAAAATCAAAAAAAGCCGTGACGAATTAAGTTCGTAATCGAAGGGTAAGAAGGGGGAAAAAAAGGAGGTCTCATGGAAATGGTAATTAGATTTATCAAAGCAGGGGGGAGAAAGATATACGATAAAAAGGAGTAGAAATGTGTAATGTAGAGGGAGCCAAACGGTTCTCGGTGCCCTGTATTTTAGGTTGTATTCGGATTAAAACTTCTACTACTACAAAAATCTTCAAGAGTAGGAGTGGTGGGACTTTAAGAAAAAAACACTCCATCTACTGCATCTCAAATCTGTTTTAGACTCTGGAGATATGGGGGGTTGAAACAAAGACTTGCGATCTTTTGTGCTGGAAGAAGAATAGGGGGCGGAACTCTTAATGAGAGGGGGTATTGAAATAACTCCTATATTGAGTCAAGGCCGTAGATTGACATCATCGGGAAGAGGGTAAAGGCCTATATAGTACTAAAGAGGGGTCAGAGGATTAGAGGGAAAAGGGGGGTAAGCCTGAAAATGGGGAGGAAAAGAAGGGATCAAGGCAAAAGTGGAGAAACCCATCTATACAGAGGGAACCCCAGTTCAGTTGGGCGGGGGAATGGAGAATCTAAAAGAGATAGAGAGCTTAACTTTTACACGTAAAGACCACTGATAATTCGAAGCTTATTGAGATTAGGGGATGCCAATCATTAAATTCAGAGTAAAAAGGATGGCAGGGGGGGTAATTCAGGGCGGAAATAGGGGAGAGGTCGATTCAAGTAGAATACATCCTTTCAAGGAAGAAAGGAAAAGGGAAAAGGGTCTGAGTCCAAGAGATAAACTGCATTCTTTAATAGGCGAAAAAAAGGGAAGAGGGCACTAAAAAAAAGGGTTCTGTTTTGAATGGGAATCTATTACCCCCACACGAGAGGGAATCATAGTGGTCCAGTGGGCAGTTGGTGGGCAATCTCCTAATATATCAAAGCAACCAGGGACCTATATCTCCGATCCTGAAAAGGCCGAGTGGGGGAGAAGCTAAAGAGCAGAATCTATGTTCTCGACAAAAGGAAAAAGACTACCTAGCAGCTTGTATGGCTCAATGTGTACTTTTTTTGCCTGTGGGCGGCAGGGGGGGGGTTGGTGGGAAAGCAAGGGACGATCAAATTGGAGAAGGGACTATATCATGATTGAACTTCTCTACACAGGTTAAAACACCCGTGACCGATCAGATCTCTACCCGTAGTTAAGGAGCGCGAGGACTCCTTGGGACTCTGGGAACAGTAAAGAAGAAGAGTACGTCAATTCAAGGGGGGAAGGAGCAGCAAGAGGAAGGTTCCAGCGGGGGGTATGGGCCTGTTGTGGAAAGGAGGCTGCGCGCAGAGTAAATAGAACGAAGCAACCCGCGAGAGAGCAAGGGGGAGGACGAATCTGTATAAAGTGAAGAATTCGAGTGCAAAGGAAAATTAATATTTTGGTATAAAGTATCAGGGCACACTCCAGAGAGATGAATACACGTCTTCTTAAGAGGGGGCTCATGATTGCCCATGACAGATTTCCCGAAAATTTGGATACCGCACCTCAACAGTTGAAAAGGGGAAGGGCAACAGGAAACAAATAAGAAAACTCTGTAAAGAGGGTTAGCGCCAGCGGTCAACATTACCGGCTGACATTAGCAAAAAAACGAAAAAATAAAAAGTTGCAATGGCCAACGGATGGATGCAGATCAAAAAGGGGAGGTTCACTAAGCAAGAGGTAGGGGAAGTAGGGCTTTAATGCAATTGATATTACAAAAGGAAATATAGAGAATCAAGGAAGGAAGTCTGCGAACGGATTCGGGAGTAGTAAGCTGGCTCGCGACGGCACGTTGTCATTCCCTTAGGGATGGGGGAGGGGGAGGGTTGTAAGTCCGACCGCCCGGCTGTGAGCACTATTTGATAAAAAATCTTCGGATCATGAATGGTGCTTCGAATTCGAAGCGTCGACCACTGTGTGAAGGTTGAAAAGGGAAAAGAAAACTTCTTCGATCTAAGGAGGGACACTCACGCACCGACGGATAGGGGGGTGGGATGACTCGTCAGTCGGAATGTGAAGTTGATAAGTTTAAAGAGCCCGGTGCATCCCACATCAGGCTGGACAAATCTCGAAGGACCACGTTCTCCTTAAGTAAAGAGCGGACGTGAGGGGTCAGTTCGAGTTGGTATATGGCTCTACAGAAAAAAACTGCATAACACACAGGCAAGCAAAGGAAGAGTCGTAAGGAGAACTTAGAATAAACTCTCACTAATGAATTGATCTTAAGAGATGGTCGACGTGCAATATGTCTGAGAAATCCTGGTAGCAGGCACGGAGAGGTTCTGTGAAGGATCTGAAAGAAGTCAGACTTAGAGTAAAGCAGGACCTGTCAGGGTGGGGGTGCCGAAGGCCCCTCTGGCCTTGATACCTTTAAAAACGTTATACCAGAGAGAAAAAAAATAACTTGCTGACCCGGAGTGCTGTTTACAAAGCAGTTTAGCGACTCGTAAAATTGAGAGGAAAACAACAAATTAAGTCGCCTTTAACGGGAGTGGGCGTGCGTCCAGGAGAGGATGGAATGGGGGACTGCAAACCAGGAGACAAGGGCAGCCAATTTAATAAGGAGTAGCCCGGAGGGGGGTTTCTCAAATGTAGACTTTCCCAGGTAAAAAAATTTCCTTTCCGGGTGAAGGGGGGGGCGCCGCATGAGCATTAATTTGAATGAGCTTGTCAGAGTCGGCACCGAATCTTAAAATAGAGGGGGTTACTCTATTCTACGGGGGATCGGGACCAGGAGACTGGTGACAACGAAGGGGGGCGATAAAATATTAGATCAGGGTGAAAGGAAACAGGGGAAAAAAGACTTTTCCTCGGAACCTTCCCCCCCCACTCGAGACAGAAGCCGGAGGGAAGGAAGGGTTTGAAGTCCCGTTAATGCGCAGATCTATTCAAGTCACTGGAGAAAAAAAATCCTCACCGCAGAATTGGGGGGATTGGAAGTGTAAGAGAAAGATAAGAGGTGCGTCAATGAGAACTTGGCCTCCCAAAAGGCGGATGCAGTGAGCAGTCCGAGATAACAGCAACGTAGAGCTCAAAAAAATGGGCCGGGGCGGAAACACTAATCTCGACCTTAGCTCAATGGAGCTTGTGCTCAGGGAAGGACGCGTGCAAAAATCAAATCGGGCAACGTCCTACGAAGGACATTCAAGGGAAAAGTTATCGAAACCAGATCGCACGAGTGTTGGTCCCTAAAAGAAAGAAGCAGAGAGTATTCCGCAGATGGATCAGGATTGGGTCTTGGGACGTGAATGAGGAGGAAGCGAAATGTAAAAAACTAAGATGAGAGAAAAATTTGCTTCAGTCGTATCATGGAAAAAACCGCCAAAGGAAGCCGGCCAAGGAAATGTTGCGAGGGGCACGAAGAGCGGATTTGAACCACGGGATACTTAAGTCGGCGTAGTCAGGAGACAGGCCTTTGGGGACACAAGAGAGGTTGAACAAACGAAGACTTTTCTGATCAAGGTGTCGGGGGGAGGTCTTTCACCATTCGAGTAGACGGAAGTGGGCGAGGCGTGGGTGGGATGTGTATTTGGGGCTCAATCGCAAGAGTTTGTGGAACCCCATCCAAATGGGAACCAAGGAAGAAAAAAAAGTGGGGAGCGGGGAGAAACAGCCGATAAAAAAAAACGAAATGAGAGAGAGAGAAGTTCTGCTCACTAAGGACACCGGGGGCAGGGGAAGTGGGAGGGGGGCGAAGACGAGGGGGCTTTGCAAGCAAGCAACATCAAACGAAATACTCCACTAACGGGGCTACTAGAATGTTAAACGACTGTCTAATCTCTGACACTCGGTGGCAACGGGTCAGGAGTCAATCAAAGCAAGGGAGAAAAAGAAGGGGATAAGGTGGAAGAAAAAGAGGGTTAACGTAACAGCGGAGCAAAGGTTAGATGGCATCTGTGCGGTTTTGGGGGAAGGATCCGGCGACGAAAAAAGAACTCGTTTATCCGGGAATCGGAGTTGGGAACGGCGGGGCGAACTACTTCACGAAAAAACCCCCTTAAGCGGGGGGAAAAGGGAAGAGCGCGGCAAGATTGGGGGGGAGGTCTGCCCATTCGTTTCGAGCTTTTTTCGGAGATTCTGATGGAAGGGGGAAAATATTGATGGGTTGCAAGCGACTCAGAAAATCAAAACGATCCAATTGAACGGCAGAGTTCAAAATAAAAGGAAGATATTTGGACGACGGGAAGAGTAACACGCAAGTCTTATTCGGGACGTCACCAGATCTATGGGCGGCAATGCAATTGCCGGTCAAGAGGGGGCCATCGGGGAAAAAAAGAAGCTATCATAGGGGGAAGGGGAGGGGGGGGGTGAAGGAGGAGAATCACGTTACAAAAGTTGAAAACACTTCCTGGTACCCTGATTGATGGAGGACGGCGGAGGCGCATCCTAGGCACAAGATAAATTGGTTACAAACGACCTGGAGAATAAGTTTAAAAATCGGAAAGAAGATTCCAGCATTACAAAGACCCGTCAAACGACATCGAAAAAAAAAAAATGGGAAGAAAAGGGCGGCCAGGAGCACCACGTCGATTGATTGAGGCAAACCTGAAAGCTTCACAGGAAAGGTCTGGTTACAAGTGGGACCAGGTCACTTATACAACAGGAGAAAAAGGAATCCCAAGGCAAAAGTCGGCAAGAAGAGGAAATAAGGACACTCAACTACTATTCTTAGCTCCTTCAGCTACTTGGTACGCGTTTCAGAGAGAAGTCTCTGGGGAATAGGGGAGGGTCTCAACAGTCCAACTCAGAAAGTAATAAAGGGCGCAGAGGGGGGCTCTCGGGGGACCTTTTTTGGGTAAAAGTGCGCAGGAAAAAGCCAAGCATTTTTTGTCGCCGAAATCAAGTTGACCGGCTCAGGAAACAGCGGCACGCCCATACGGGAAGGGACTCAAGACCCGCGTTCTCACAAGGGAAGAAGGGGGTCCTTCGACGCATGGGTGTAAATAAGCGGCAATTCAGCACAGGTGCTGGAAGAAAGGGGAACCGGAAGGAAGACGTCGAAAGGTCCGGAGTTGGACCTCTGGCTGATGGCATTGTTCAAGCAGGGAGTTCTTCTCGCAAGGAAAAGTCGACGAACCTACGCTCCGGGGTGGGGACGAGGGACGAAGTGGGACGTCAACTCATCGTCGACTCTTGGGGAGCTGTGCGGAGTGAAATGTTAAAAATTTGTATAAGATCCTGGACACTCCGAGGGGAATAAAATCCTTCTGACATTCGTGAGTGGTCATGTGTCAAAGATGCAGTTTCCCGAGGGGGGAAATCCAAAAAACCGGGGGACCTCGCATGAGAAAGAAAAAGTTCAGCTTTCTCTAGTTGTTTAAGCCTATCTCAGGAAGCACAGAAGGGCTGAATTCAAGAAAATCCATACGGGCTTGGCCAACTTTATGGATGCGGAACGGAAAAGGGCGTGGACCCTCGGCACTCTAAGTAAGGAAGGAGTGATATCTAGAAAACAAAGGAAGGGGATCAATGCATTCACGGAGGGGCTAGGAGAGCGGATTGCTATAGCCAAGAGTCGGGATCGAATAATAGGCCATAATGATGGTTAGTGAGGGTGATGGAGGAGGAGCCAGGAATGTGCGGGCAACTCAGAACGGCAACAATCGATGAAACTGAGATTGGAAAAGAAGTCCGCGGAGACAAATGGGAGGGCGAAAATCTTCGGAAATAAGGAGACTCCCACACGACGGACAGAATAATAATTATTGTAGTGAAAAGAGCAGCGGGAAGGGGGGAAGGAGGTAATTGTTGGTGGTACAATCTTTAAGAAAGCGGGGCCTCCGAATTCGGAAAGACGACGATGCATTCGACAGGGCTACTGTCATTGGAGTGACTGTCTTTGGAGAGTAAGATGGAGAGGCAGCATCAAAATACGGGCCCACAGGGCGCTCACCAAGGGAAAAAGGCAAATGGGAAAAAGTCTCCTACTCACTAATGCTTAGTAGGGGGGCACTGTCTGTCGGAAAAAGGAGGAGAAAAAAACCGACTTAGCGAGAGAGCTGCAAACTACGCAAAAGCTGCTGGAAGAAGGTCCCGCTGATCTCTACGACAAAAAAAACAGTTGCTTCAAAATGAGCTCCTAAGAACCAATTCAGACAAAAGAAACAAAAAGACTAACCCACCAAAAAGAGGGAAGTGCAGCTGCTGCCTGCTTGTGATCACCTCATGGAGTGGCAGCGAGACTATTAAGGCTTGAGAGCAAAGGAGGGAACGTGGAGAGGGAAATTCGGAATGGAGGGATAGGACCTCGTTCGGGGGAGATGGTCCTTCACAAACTGGAAATGGAAAGAGGCGTCTGAGTGGGTCGAGTGAATGAAGGGCGTGTCCCTCAAAAAACGAGATGTGCGTGCTCGTGAGTTGTGTGAGGACCAGAAGAAGGAAAAAAAAAAAAAGGAGGTTAAACGTGGCGATACTGGTCAGCCGCATCATCGAGGGTTGAGCTATTTCACCGGGGGCGCCTGAGTAGCCGGACTACATCGGGGGAAAAACGAAGGGGGAACATTAAATCGTTTGAACAAACGGTGAAAGGGCCTGCTTGTCCAGCCAATCGCCGTCTCCGACATAAGGACAGGAGGGTGTCTGGACTGGTTGGACCCGGAATAGACGCGATGACTTCCGAGAACTGATCAAATCACACCAAGGGGGGAGGAATACTTTAATCAAAGGGCGCCCACAGGGGGAGGCAATTAGATTTGAACGGAGGTGGGACTTCCGAATCCTCTTTCGTATAAAAAGTGAAAATCTAATCGCTGAAATAAATTGAAAGAGATGCGGCGGGGAATCAAAGGGGCCTATTCCATTGTAGGCTGTCGCCCTAATAAAGACTGAAAACCTTCCAGACGGGCGAAGATTGACGAGGATGGATGAAAAAACCCATCGGAAAGGTGAAAACGCCAAACCGCAACGCGCTCCGCGAGAGGGGAGTCAGTAATGACTTGGGGCGCTTGAAAGTCTTGATCACCTCCTCAACAAGAAGAAGAGGGGTCTTCTTCTCGCGTCGTAATCATGAGAAAGCCACCGGCATCAAAATTGAGAAGAAGAAAAAACACAAAACAGCTTCTGGGGTGCACATAAACCCGCAAACGAAAGTCGAGCGTAGGACGATCTCACACAGCTGGGGGAGAGGTGACCATGGCAAAACCTTCGAAAGTGTCGGATCGAAAAGAGGGGTAAGAGTGCCCATTGAGAAGCGATTTCGTCTTCGGCGGGTGATTCATGGGGGGCGAAGCTCGAGTGTTTGGGAACGAAAGAAAGCCGATCTGAAAAAACCTCAGGGATCATGAACGTAAAGGTACATAAAGGAGAGTCATCAACAAAGATGAGGATATCGCAGTTGTCAGGCTAACGCTTAAAAGGTAATTTGAGTGGGGGGAAAAAGAGCAGACCAAAAGGAAAAAAAAAGCGGGAATCGGAAAAAATCACATCACAAGAATGCGACGCCACCATGAATTAGCGATGGAAGCCGAACTCAACTTCAGGTAGACTACAACGAGGGGAAAGATCTAGGCAAAGCCGGGTGATGACAGCAAGAATTAAATACATATAAAACTAAATAATATACATCAGAAGAGTAAAAACTAAATGGAGGATCCAAAGAAAACAAAACATAAAAAACCGGCCTGTACAGCATGGGGGGGTCCAGATTACAGGCGACGAAACTCTTTAGAGCGTGTTTTACCCTGCGGGATTCAAAGCTACTCCGGCCATGAGCCTGACTCATCGCATCTCTGTTGGAGCGCGAGCGAAGGATGCAAAATCAAAGTGCGATCTCAGAAAGAAAGGAGTAGGAAGGGGGAAGTGAAGAGGATGAATTTGTAACAACGTCAGTCGAGAAGATAAAGTTAGATAAGCCTCAGGAGATTGAGCGACTGAGATGAGAAAAAGATCTACGCACGCTTCACCCAGCCTCTCGGTAGCAAGACGTCCAATCTCAATCTGGTGTATGCTGACATAGAAAGCTCCCACTTTGCGGGTGGGGGGATTGGTCGACTGATCGGGGCGGGGCAGCATTCACTGGTACAAGTGTAAAGAAAAAAGAAAAAAGAAAAAGCGGCGAAAGGAAGCGGACTGCCAGAAACAAGTAACCTGCTGAACTTGTGTTGAACGCACTTTCGAATACGTTAGGGGAAAGAAAAAAGGTAACAAGGCTCGGCGAAGCTCACAAACCTCTGAGGAAGAGTCGGCTGGCGGGAAAAGCCAAATCACTCAAAAAACTGGAATGAACACCTAACCGCGAACGGAGGGAGTATGGGGGGGGAACGAGTTCAACATTGCACTGAGACAACACTCCAATCTCTCTTTCATTGTCACAATTGTCTGGGCCGGCCGGATCCGGGCACGCAAACCTATAGGATCCGCGCCTTAAAGGCCGCTGCGCGAGAAAATCAAAAGTGGACTATTCGCTAAATGGGATGTGGAAACATCCAACTGGTGACTACATTTCTCAGCTTGGAGGAGCGGGTTGAGGTTCGACAGGCCAATGAGGGGGCGCAGGAAAGTGAAGCAACATGTGTAAAAAGAATCATGCTAAAGTCAAAAAAGGCGGCACAAACAGGACGCGCTCTCTAACCGAGTAGAGCGAATTCTCCTTTGGCCCGTCTGACTACAGGTAAATTGGGAGCGCAGAGGCAGGAGATGACGTGAGGTAAGGAAGTCTCGCTACCTGACGGTTTCCGGGCGGGGTGCCTGTGAAAAGTAGTTCAGTGCAAGGCGGGCGCTCCAGTAAAAGAAGAGAACGACCGGCAAGGACCAATAAGAAGTCGCGCAAGGTGTTAGCAACGCATCGTAAGACGGCGGAGCTGGGCGGAGGGAAAACTGGGCAAACTATTTTGGAAAAATATCCAACACGAGCAAGTAAACCCGCTCGAGTCATACAAACTGGGATTCTACTGGAAGGAGGGTCGAGGGTCCCTCATGCAGAAAGTTACAAAGAAGGGTGGGAGCCTCAAAAAGAAAGGGGAGCCGCTGCAGGCATAAAAGCGCGCCAAGTCGAGTCCTCAGTTGTTGGAAGTCAAGAAGCAAGAGGGAGGGGACTCCTAAGAAAAACCAGAGACATGCGGGCATGGACCAACGTTAGATGCGATAAAAAGGCGTTAAGGGCAAGAGGGAGCAGACAGGGGTTGGATCTCGAAAAACGGAGTATGAAAAAGGGGGAGATATCAATGCATTCAGTATGAGGAACGGAGATTGGCTAGGACGCACATCAAAGTGGCCAGGGAAAGGGTACGTTCTGGGGGAAAAGCCGGAAGAACTGCTTTGCGGAAACCCGCTGAGGATCTGGCGCTAACAATATCGGGATTAGATTGGGGGGGAGGGGGAGGCTATTCCGACTCCACGGGGGAGTGCTGATATCCTTCAGAAGGGCGGAAGACAATGCGCAAAAGGAAGAATAGTGGGGTAGTCGCAGGAAAGAATGAACCTATAAGTTTGAGCAATCTGTGGAAGGACCCTCACTCGAAACAACGCGGTCAAATCTAGGGAGGAACGAAAGGAATGCACACTTGGGGAAAATAGTAAAATATCGGGAACGGGAGGTAGGAGGGGGGGGGAAGTGAGCGGAAATCAGCCTTAAGACTTTCCCAGGCAAGACCCGCCTAGGAAAACTCGCAACAGAAGAGGAAGGAGACTAATAATACTCAAATGGAAAGGTCGAAGATGCCAATTGTCCCAGAGGGACGAAGAAACAAGGGGGGAGGGATTCAGGAGCGAATATCGCACGGAGCAGCTTTGCTCAAAGGGGGGGGGTCTATGGAAGAGCCAGGCCAAAGATCTTTCGAACAAAAACTTGCGATGGTAAGGGCGCGACGATTCTTGTCTGTCAGCGACCAAAAAAGGAGCAAATCGGGAAAATAAATAGCTAATTTAGTGGGACTTGACATAACTTTTCTGTTTAAAGAAGAGGGAGGAGCTAGTAAATTCAAAGGAATGAAGAACACATGGGCCAGGCGCCTTTGAAGGCGCGAATATCAAGGTGGCGGGGGACGACGGGGCTGGCGGCGGGGGCCGGAACATTTCGTACAAGGGGAGATGAGGAGGGAGAAGCGGGGTGGCCGTTCATGGAGAGACAGGTCAACTCAAAAACTAACAGTTTCAGGGAAGCGAAGGGGAGCAACATAGAAATCATAAGTGGAAGAAGTGGAGCGCATCTGCAGCCGCGAGGACAATCAGCGGGTGGCAAATTCGAAAGGGAGAGCCTGAAGGTTCATGACTAAGTCTTTCGTAGGGTCGACGTGCCGCCAACGCCAGGGTGAAAGGGAGATGACTGCAGTGGCAAGAAAAGAGGGGAACTAAATCCTCAAATAAAAAAATGAAAAAAAAAGGGGTCCTGTGAAACTTGGGTGTACCCGGGGATCGCGTCTCGCGGTCACGGAGATCTCAAACTCCAACCAACCGCCACGTTTGAAGTGCACGATAATGGTATGAGCCGCAGAAAAATACAGGGGACCAGTCATGCGCTGGCACGCAAACCATAGATTCTGCTGAGACGCAAGATCAAACCCATGCTGGTTCGATCTCCGTCGCTGAATGATCCTTGCAAGGGGGGAGGGAAAGATCCGGAATCGAGAAAGAGCGCCGAAGATGAATAAAAAGATCTTTCAACCTTAAGACGGCCGCCAGATACGAGTGATCAGCCCCATATCGCACAGTGGGGGTAACAACCATCAAGTAAAACGCAAAAAAAAGAGGTGGAATGCTGGAGGCTGAAGAAAGTCTCACCGCCGGAAAACGATAGGAGGATGTGATGAAGTCAACGCGGACATATGGATCAAAAGAAATCCCATCACGCAGGCCCATCCACCGAAAGCGACCGGGGGACCACGACGATAAGGGCAAAGCCAGGGGGAGACTAAAGAACTGGGAAAACTGGGCTAAGAAAGAAGGGTAAAATCAAAGTCGAGTCGAAGTGGTGGAGAGTTCTTTCCCATTCTCACGTAAGGGTTTTTCGTCGAGGCGTGTTATTAAGTTGGAAAAACTCTCGCAAGAGTTTTTGCACCCGCGAGGAAAGAATGCCGATCTCACCGAACGGAGAAATGCAAGGGGAGCGTTGACTGCGAAGATCTGAATCAACACCAAAGAGAAAAGGGATAGAATCGCAGTTCTGCTTCGGCGGATCCGTGCAGGTGTATCCGTGAGGGCCGCAGTCGGCAATAGGGGTGCAAAAACGGGTTGAAAGCTGAAAAAGAAAGACAAACGCGCCGAACACAATTAACGAAATCAAAGGGAAAAACACAAGAAAAGTCTCGAAACTCAGTTTGCAACTGGTCAAGGATTAGTCAAGGGGGGAACGCTGAAAAAAAGCGGTTGCATCGCAGAAGAGGGTAAGTGAAGAACGCAAGGAGAACTGCAGCGTGAAGTGCGGTTGGCTACAGAAACCCTGAGTACGATGAGAAGGGTAACCGAGGGGAATTCGACAAGCATACTCACCCATTATACTGCGTGAGAGGATCGCTGCAAGGATTGGGAGTCCTGAAAAAAAGTCAAGTGAGATGGGGGTTGCTGAGATCACCAGAGAATCTGAAACCGTCTGTTGAAAGAGGGGAACTAGAAGCGCACGCCATCAAGTAGCAGGCCGGATTCGCCGGGATCATCGGTTTCAGCTACTTATATCAACACCTACGAAAGGGGAGCAAATCATCGAAGTTGGGCGTCAAAGACGAAGCCGGCAAAATCGAGTATTCAAGGCCAGGGGTATCGTGCATAAAAAACGCAGTGGGGGGGGGGACAGGAAAGAGGCCAGCGATAGATCGCGCCTCATTCACGGTGAAACCAGTTCCAAAAGGCCGTCATTCTCAGGGACGGTGATGACCACGGCAGAGATCCTCTTCAGCCTGACTTGGGGGACAAACTAGGCTTGGAAACTACTGGGGCGCTAATAAGAGAAAGGCATTAATAAGAAGAAAAATAAGAAAAAGGAGTGAAGAGACGCGAAGAGCACACTCTAGCCCTAGAGATGTCGCACAACCTGAAAACGCGGACACTGAAGGTGAGGAATTCTATTCCATTCACCAAAGGACACGACAGGAAAAGGAATGGAATAGGGACCAATTTGTGCACCAGGAAAAGGCATAGGGCGGGTATCGATCCAACCCGCCTAATTCGGGCGAAACTGGACGCCGTACGAACAGATTTTAGGACAGAAGATATAGGGGGGGCTAGAAGAAGACAAAGAGAGAGGACATGGGAGAAAACTTGAAGGCAGGGAATGGTATCCTTTGGTCCGTTGCCATCCAAGCAAGGAGCGCAACTTGGCAAAAGGTTTTGTGGAGGAGGATCAGCGGGACCGTCTCTTCCAAAAGAAACGGAAAAACAAAAAGTACGTGTCCAAGCTCTACCCGGTCTAGCGCGACTGTCTTTGTCTGCGAACAGTGTGGACAAAGTACGATCGCCAGGCAAACGGAAAGGTTAAAAAGGGGGATGAGTCCCGGAAAGGGAGAAAACAAACGAGAAGACAGAAGTGGTACGCGGACTCGTCCTTGTTTGGGGCAAGTTTCAAGGGGGCTTAACTAAACCCCCCCACGAAAAATTCCGAAAGACAGAAAAGAGATGACGATTAGAAAAGGGTCACATCGACTACGAGGGAAGCATGAAAAGGGCAACGGGCTTAAAAAGATTGTTAAATTTCCCGGGCAACACTTCGCTGGAGAGTAAATAAATAAAATCAGAACGGGCGCAGAGGCCGAAGGATATTGACTAGAGTTGCTCAAACGCACCTAGAACGCGGCATGCATCGCAGAAACCAGGGGAAAAGGTCCAAAGGGGGGGTGGAGCGCCGATTTCAACGTTCAGCATCTTGCGGACGACTAAACAAAAAGAAAAATCAAGCGGCCAGGCAAGGGGGAAA
>Ga0179593_1574814_pt1 | contig 14744 bp, 14 predicted proteins | sample CZODoug2_1_08_16_FD_185931 | JGI IMG/M metagenome (GOLD analysis project Ga0179593, IMG submission 185931) | Vadose zone soil fungal communities from Angelo Coast Range Reserve, California, USA - CZODoug2_1_08_16fungal (PacBio error correction) | ecosystem: Environmental > Terrestrial > Soil >...
GAGTGAATTGCGCACTCAGACGGAATCAATCTAGAAGCCCGACCCTCAGCGCGCGCAAATAAGCGTCACGCGTGAGTGTCTGGGCACAGATTCCTCCGCCCAAGAGGGTCAAAAGGATATCCGAGTGACGAGATGACAGTTGCGTGCTAAAACGCTCTGGCCCTATTCAGATGGAGAGAAACGGGGCTAAAGGTACAGACTCCAACCGAAGGAGTCCGGGCAATGCTAAGCTCGCGCCCAGAGGAAATCTATGTAGGGGGGGAGTGGGACTATCAGTGTAGTTCTGACTCCAAAGCAGATAACACTGCTCGCAGTCAAGTTGCAGGCGATCCATGGGAGCCCTGGATTCGGCATGGCGGGAGGGCTCGCGGGAAGTCACTGGACACGCGAACGCGGAATAAAAGAGAGCGGCGGAGTTCTTTTCGCGGAGGAGAGTGCGTAATCCAGGCGCAATCGTTGAAAGACGATGAAAAAACGATGGCCGCGGACAATTCATAAATGATAAGAGGGGCGAGCAGACACGGGGGGGCTGGGGGGGACGTTCAGCATTGCTGGAACAAAATGAGGGGAACGTTGGTGTTGGTTTCGTTGTCCGAGGGTACCATTGTGTAAGTAAATGTTTCATGCAAGGTGAAAGAGCGTGATAAGCTGCGGGTCCGGAATAGGAGAAAGCATGTAACAAAGCCTGCCCGTCGGGCCTTTAAAAGAGGTGCAGACGGGTAGAATAGTGGGGGCGGGGTGTGGGCGAAAACTAGGGGTAACAGCTACGGTGGACTCTGCCTATAGGACAATGAGGCCACATCCGTTCTGAGTCGAATGAGCAGTACGAGGCGAGGAAGGGGTTGAAGAAAATCTAGTCGCGAGCGTGGATGACTGGGAAAAAAAATGCAAGTGAGCGACGAAAAAAAAAAAAGTAGAAACCGGCGCTGCTGTTGAGAGACCTTCGGGTCGTCAAAATCGTCTGGGGGGGGAGGGCAAGCGTGCAAGGTGTAGAACTCAGATGAATCAAGAGAAAGTACGACAAACGGTGAGATCGTCACTAGTGAGAGCGCAGGAGTCGGATTAAGAAAAACAGCGGTCGCGGGAAAACGAGCACCTGTACAAAGAGTGGAGGACTAACGTGAAAAAAACAGCAAGAACTCGAAGGGATTGCGAAAAATGCGAAGGCGGGCAGGATGGGGGTCCAGGGGGGGAGATTGTCGTTCGACAGCAGCCATCCTGCCGACCGCGGAGGCTCTAAGGAGTTTAAAAGTGTCCTCCATACCGGCGAAACTGCTGTTTCGTGCTTCGAGCACGGAGGGGGGGGGCGGAGCAATAGGGAAGGCCAGGCGCGCTAGTCAAGAGGTCGGCGCCGACATCAACAAGTTTGTAATGCCGCTCTAGCGGGAGAGGCAACCACGACCGAGGCCGGGAAAGGTTGGTGGATGGCAACATGGTGGGGGTTAACCCACGGAGCGGCATTAGGGCCGGGGGAGGGGGAGGGGGGGGGGGGGGGAGAAGAACGAAAAAGGGTGCGAGTAAAGAATTCGAAGAGCGGGGGCAGCTCCGGTCGGGGTGGCCACTCGAAAATGCTATAACGGGGAGAGTAGTAGACTCGCTGTTGAAAGTCTAAAGAATGGGATTCCGGGAGATAGAGTGGGTGCAGGGCGTACGAGAAAAAAAGCCGTTAAAAAGAAGAGGGTGGGAGCCGCCGATCAGTATCATGGGGAAAGAAAAAGATAAGTGAAGAACTTCTTCGGGAAGGAAAATTGTACCGAGATAGTGATCTGCGGGTAATGGAAGGCCGATGATTGGCAGAAAACCAGTTCAGGGGGGGAGGGGGATAGAACAACACTGCGATGCCGTCAAACTACAGGGAGACCCTTGGCATGAACCAATCCATCGGTTTATCTAAAAACACAAATCAATCGCGGAGAAGGAGGGGGAGTATACAAGGTGCTTCCTGTATGCTGGCGTGGTGCTCTGGCTGTAGGCCCGGAGGCTGAGGGGCGAGTGCCCAGGTTCGGAAATCCGAAGGAAATGGCTGCAGCGCGTCATAATTGCTTCGGAAAGAATGGTCGTTATCTTAGAAAGTCAGGGCGAGATGAGGAGTAGGGCTCAGAGGGGAAGCAGGGTGGGGTCTGGCACCGAAATGGCTGGAGCAGGCCAAGACAGAGATTTCCGTTCGTGAAAAAACATCCATGTGAAGAATCCAACCGGCAATCCGCGAATGCACATTGAAGGGATCTATTTGGGCAAGCTAGGGGGGGAACCTTAGAGGAATTTGGGGGAGCCGCTTCCGCTCAGGGGATCAGGGGGGGATCGCGTCTGAAGAAGAGCTATCTACTCGAGCAGCGCCGGGCGACTCTCGAGAGGGAAATAAAGAAATAAACCTACCCAGTCAGACTCGAGCAAGGGTCCAGTTACTAGGTCGGAGAAATCAAAACAACACGGAGGGAGGAGGGAAGAGTTGAGCCAGTGGGCCAAAAAGAGGGAGAAAAACGAGACCTGGTCTGGGAGAACTAGCGGCCGCTCCGGCGAGTTAGCTGGAAAGCGGCGCAGTCCTCGGCGTGAAAAGGACAAAATGATCTCTCGATGGTCGCGTCCGAACATATCCGGGCGAAGGCGCGTATGCCCTGAGAAGGGGGGGAAAGGGGAACAGGAGGGTAACGTGGCAAGGTCGCGAGGAGTCTAATAGAAGACAGGCGGACAACCATCAGTGGTGGAGAACATGATGACACACTAAAAAAGAAAGCGATCATGGAGCTTCGCGTCTGGGTCAGTCGGCCTCGGGGGGGGGGTTGAGAGTTCAAGGAGATGGGAAATGACGAATCGCACGGGGGAAGAGGCATAATCTAGCTCAAAGAAAGAGGACGATCGTAGGAGTCTGAAAGGGACCTTTGCCATTAGTGGGAGGGAAACGGACCTGCCTGCCCCCCCCCAAGGTTTCGGCAGGACCGAAGCAGGGTGCAAACCGGGAAAAAACACAAGTCCAAAATTGGTGGAAGAAAGAAAGTCGACTGCGCCCCGAGAGGGACTTTGGGGTGAGAATGTATTGGTTCATACGGAGTGAATAAAAAGGTGGTCGGGCAGAGGCGGGGGACGGCGGTTGGGTAGGGGGAAAAAGGCGGCTGCTCACGCAAGACGTCAGAAACCAGGACAGTGAGTAAGATCTCTGTGGTGCCGTTCATGGGGGGAGGAACGATTCTGATAACTTCATTAGACGTGGGCTAGAGGACAGTCGCCGTGATACTGGCAGCTGTGTAACTGCGGTGTGGTGTGGGCTTCGGAAAGGGGGGGGACGGGACCACTTTGGGAAAGGCCGGAGGTAGTGATGACAGAACGGAAACGAAGAGGGAGGGGGGGAGGGACGAATCAGCCCCATTGTCAAACTGCTGAATGGACTTTGCACGAGGTCTGTGGGTGGGGGTGGGGAGAAGTCCTCAAGGGGGGTCTCCTCAAGAGTTCAAGGTGCGTGCTCGCTAGAAAGGGTTTGTACAACCAACACGGAGGAGGCTATCGACTACCTGATCGGTGGGACGGTGGGTGGTTAGTGGTATCTCATCGAAAGCGCATCGGCAAGTAAAAAGAGGCGCAGATTTATAGGGGGAGGGGGAGTGCGCGATCGAGGGAATCCGAGGAAGGAGCCGGGGCGGGGACGGTCGAACCCGGTCGGAATCACGCAGACAGGGGGGAACGGAGGGTGAACTACACTTCGTGACAAATGGATTTCGGCCTGATCTATTCGAAACAATAGGGGGGGTCAAAGGGGGGGTATGCGGCGAGGGGACAGATCCCTGGTTCCGGTGAAATGGGGCCGCGCACGCAGGCGGGCTTCGTCTCTCACGGTCAAATAGGCTTCGCCCGTCAAATGAAAGGCTGGAGGGAGGACACGCGCTGGGAAAAAGTTGAATGACGTCGGGGCACGAGGAGCTCGGTTTGGCCGAGTGAGATCTGAGCGCACACGGCCGTATCGTAGGTATCTCACGTTGCGTTGCGCGATGCACGGCCGTGGATCGTGAAAGTTGCGAGTACTGCGGAGAAAGGTGAGGGCACCGTCACGCGCCTGAACGCGTGCGGTCGTGCAATGGATCGGCGGGGAGAGCGGAGGGAAAAGCAGGTGAAGGGAAGGAATGGCGGTGAAGCAAGTGCATGCGAACCTCGAAACGGTCGTGGATCGGGTCGGCGGAGAGTCGCGCAAGCACTTAACGGGTTGGAACAGGCGGTAAATTGATGACCGGGACGTGATGCTTCGCGGAGGGGACGTACGGGCAAGGACTGAGACAATGCTGAGACGGATTTCATAAGACCGATAGTGGGGAACGTGGACCGGGGAAGAAAAAACGGTCGGCAACAAAGGGATGGGGTGACTAAAGGATGGCGAATCGCGAGCTCTCGAGAAAACTCTTAAATTGGTCACCGACAATCCTAGAAGAGTTCTGCCACTACGTGAGAGCGAGTCGGACAGGGTGAATCAATGGGCGGGCTAGGCCGTGCCGGGGTGACTTCTACTAGAGGTCAGAGCTGGGCCAGGTATCGAAAAATTTCTTTACCGAGAGCACCTCATGATACACACACTCCAACGTGGATCGGGAAGAAGATAAGGCAGACATTCGATTTCCAAAAGGAGGAGGACAGAGTGCCTAGATCAGAGTCAGGTGATATCGAAAGGCTGACTTAGGGAACACATAGTACCCCGCAGTTACATCGGGAGGAGGCGAACTACATAATAGTGGGGGCGAGTTAAAGAGCGATGGCAGGCGCGGAGAGATCAAAAGAGAACAGCCGGGCCTATTCCGTACAGTCGAGCACAAGGCAAGATCGCTAAAAAATAGGATATCCTTCAAGGGGGGGCGGGGCTAGATGGGGGGTCAAATCGGGGAAAGGCAAAGGGGATCGGGGGAAGCGCCGCGTACCTTGGGAACGTACCGATTCCAGGGGATCGTATCGGAAGGGGGTAAGCTCGCACCGTGAAGGGTGGTGCGCTGAGAAGCGCGCCGATCTCATCGAGTACCCTGTCTTCATTGTGCGAATGGGGAGTGCTGTAAATCTGGGGGCAATAGGGGGGGGGCGAAGTGGCGCCCGCGAGCAGCGGTTCTCGTAAATCTCTCGAACCAACAGCGACAAAGAGGAAGGAAGAATTGGGAAGGGGGGGCCGGAAGGCGAGAAACAAGACCAGAAAAAGCAACCGGCAAAAGCAAAGGACGAGGCTGAAGTCAAGGGGCGAACACTACAGTCCAAAAAGGCGGGATTGTCACGGGTACCGGACTACAAAATGGATCTATCAGGGTAGAGGCCATACGCTACGCGGCGGGGCAAAAAAAATCGCATTTTATCTCCGTGGAGAAGGAAAAGCTTATCAGAGAGCAGCGGTCAGAGAGATTGAGAATGTTGGGAAGGAACCGTTAAATGGTACGGATACGAACGGACCGAACTTTTATGAAAAAATTTGGGGCGGCCGGGAAAGGGAACAAAAGCCGTACTCTATCCCGGTGCGGGGAAAAGAACACGCACTAGTAAGAAGGGGATACGAGGAAGAGACTCGTGAGTCGTTGGGCAAAAAAAACGACGAAGAAGAGCATCCCTACTTGCTCACCTCGAGAAAAGGGCAAGCATGAATGTGATTCTGAACGGAGGAAAAAGGGGGAGGCTTGCCGGCCGTTCGTGTAACCATTAAGCGGAAAAGGCACTCACAGACGACTGAAATAAGCAGCGCAGGATAGGGAAAACAGGAGGCATAGCCAGCATCACAAAGGAGACTCGTAGATCGGGAAAAAGGGACGTTGACACTTTGTCCTTACAGGAGGTCAGAGACGTAAGCGAGGGCAGGGCCAGCGGACTATCGGGCATATCCCTTGGAAGAAAGACAGAGGGGCAAAGGACACCGTCGCGGGGGAACTCCACAACTGTCTATTCCTTCCGAGAAGGACGAAAAAGCACGAGGCGTGTTGTCCGAGGAAGGCAGAGAGCGCGACGATACGTCTCGGCATCGTGAGGTGACGGAAACGCCGATGCCAAAGCACCGAGTCTGTCATACAGAAGGCAAAAGAAAAGTCAACGGCGCGGACTTCCTAGGGAAGGAGAGCGAGGACCCTTGTCGGAACCGCTGCGACGACTGGAAAAATTAAGGGCCAGACTTTGAAGGTGGGGGAACTCGGGTAGCGGGCGGGAGCAGTAAGCCGACAGCCTAACTGTTAAAGGCCCAGGGGAAAAAAAATTGTCGATGAACCCGCGCCTACGCACGAGAAAACTTGTACGAAAGTGGATACCGCATGACAATGAAAAGCTGGAAACAGATGGGCCTGTCAACGTGATTGCCGAGACGAAGTCATGAAACTGAAGAAAGGAGAATGGCAGGGATCTGCACGACGCGAAACCTGAACGAAAAAAACTCGGGATTTCGCCGGAATAACGAGGAGACTACTTGGTTCGGGAAGGGGTGGGAGGCGAGTCAAAGGAGGGGTTGGACGACGGGATCGACGGGTGGTGTTACGGAGGTCGTATCAAGTGGAGCGAAAAATAGCCTTGTGAAGGCCCCGGAAGGATGCGAGACGGAGATTAGCGAACAACCGAACGATATGTCGGTAAGACAGAGCTTCGGTTAACCACAGCCTTAGTACCCAATTGAGCAGGGGAGCCGGACGTAACAAAAGAGTCCCGACACCGCCCGCGCGGGAAACGTTCAGCGGTGATGTCAAGTATTGTCTTCCGTGAGTGCGGGCGGCAAGGCGAAATCCGAATGGTTGCCTCAGGGGAAGAGGCAGAGGATCAGAAAGCCGACGCCGGAAAAGAGGGAGGGTTGTGTAGCGATTCTTCAATGGACGACCAGCGCCGGTAATGCTTCGGATTGGACCATCAGACGGCAGCTATCTGACTCCCGCATGTCCTTGGCAGCGAGCACCACCAGTCAGAGTAGGAAACATTCTATCCTGCACCGACAAGGCGCAAGTGATCACGACCGACTCGGTTTCGCTCAATAAAAGGGAGGACGGTAGACGAATATGGAACCATGTTGGCGCCTTACGGTGAAGAGGGCTCAGGGGGGAAAGGGATTCAGCGAGGGGGCGAGGCCCAGGGCGCAAGACTCAAGGTCCAGCAATTGATGCGCACGAATTCGAGCGCTTTATCTAATTCGGGAGACGTATATTGGAGAGGGGAGATGGTAGAGGAGGCGGATAGAACAGGGAAAGGGAAAGCTGCTCCTGCAGTGGGGGGGGGGGTTCCTCCAAGATCAGATTTGGTGCAAGAGTTATAGTCACCCGCAAATCGTGCGGCCAAAAAGGATAGAATCAGGATCGCCCTCCGCGGGTTGAAGGATCTGGCGCTCTGCCGCAGTCCTCTGGGTAAGCGATCTTAAGTCTGACGAGGAGAAGAATCTATCCTCTGAGAGCGCGAAGCAAGCTGGGTCTAGGAAAGAGCAACTCGCCTGAGATGCCGTACCGCGACTCAATCTAGGACGGTGACTGCAGTTCAAAGGAGGATCCCACTCGCTAAACAACACAAAAGAGTGAGTTAAGATAAACCTGCCGAACACGGATAACGAAGAAAAGAAGTGTCTTCTCTATACGTCTGTCCGGCTAGTGTGGCATCAAAACCTCGAACGGCTGCGGACAGACAACGCCGAGGGGGAAATCGAGGGGGTCGGCAAAAAAGTCACGGAGCGGCGCCTCTGGCCATAGGATATCCGAGTCGGCGGCAGACGCCATAGAGCAACCCCCTTACAGAAGGAGAAAACGCAGAAAAGTACAAATTTGCGGTGACCGATCACAGAAGGACTCAGAAACCGTAGGAGGACAGGAAGGAGGAAACTAGCGCGTGCGTTAGAATTGCCGTCGAAAAGCCACGTGGCAAGAACGGGCGAAACAGGCTCGAGGTCAAAGAACTTAAATTAGAAGAAAGCGTCGACGAAAACAGAGGGATGAAGTTCTGAAGGAGAACTGATGCCAGGGAATAGGGGACAGGACAGGCCTACTGAGGGAAGCAGAAAAAGAGAACACCTTAAAAAACCCGGCCGAAACCCCCTGCCCGCCGCCGGAGCAAATCGGCGGGACAAAAAAGGGTGTAGGAGAGAAAAGGGATTGTTTCCGAGGGTGAGTACTGCTGTGTCGTGTGCCTGATGGCAGCCGTGGGGCTGAAAACCTGGTGGCTGGACTCATCAAAGACGAAAGGCTCGGGAAAGAGAGGCGCTGAGGCGTAAGAGGAATCGTCGGTTCGTGCGATGCCCGCTTTAAGCTGAATCACGGGGTAAGCAGATAGGTACTTACTTGGCTGCGGATTCCGGGCGGAAGAGGGGTTGGCGCGTCCGGACGAAATTCATCGGATTAACGAAAAGGCGCGCGCACGAGCTCCGGGTGGGCAGAAAAGTGCTCCGCGCCTCGTTGGAGGCGGGTGTAAGGTAAGGCAAAACACGTCAAGGAAAACTGGCGCCCACGCAGTTCAAAAAAAAACACGCCGCTGAGGAACAGCAAAAAAGGCGAATTCGTTCGGGGGGGGAGAGAATATCCGAGGGTAGCCCGCCTAGAACGGCAGCTTCCAAGGCCGCTGAGGTCGTCGCCGAGGCAGCGGAACTGAGTCCCCGAGAAGATAAAAAGGAAAAACGTCCGGATGCGGGGGGAAAACTTCGGAGAAAAACTTAGGAGAATGGCCGGGGCGGCCGACCTCGTCGAGCGACGGAAGGCCGGGAACGCCGTGGGATGGGCAAGGCACTCATCAAGGGGGAAAAGTAACTGCTAGAACACCTCCTTAAGCTCCAATGCGAAACTGCAGTCAATCGGGTGATGCGGCAAAAATTCTCGAAAGGGGAAAAATGCGGGGGAGAAAAGGAATGGGAGACTCAGGAAAAGAAGGTCGGTGGAAGAGGTTTCCCGTCATCAAGTCGGGAAAACGGGAGTGTCAAGGGGATCTCAAAGGGAAGGACGCATCGGCCCTATCGTGACTTGTAACCAGGAGAAAAAAGGGGATACGCGAAATTCTAAAAGGAAGCGAGGGCCCTTGCAAGGAGAGAGGGCTTCGACGGGGGGCGAGGAAAAAACATCAGCTTCAGTCTGCATGAAAGAGCGGGGTCGGGGTGATAAGCGCGTGAACATTCAGAGCACTTCGCCGGGCTTTGGGGATAGGAGGGTAAAGACGCAAAGCAGAAATGACCGGCCTGGACGTCCGCTCGTCGTGATTGCCAGTTACGACAACAGAGATTGGGATTTAAACCCTCCAAGGGAATTCCAGGGCAACTAAGAGCGTAAGGGGGGCAAAACAAAAAAGCGGGGGCTAAGACTCATGCCGGAAAGCGATAGTCTTCGACGAAAAGCAGGATTACAACGGAGAGAACACGTTCATCACAAAAAAAATAATGGGGAGAAAAAAAAGGTTGTTCATCGCTTAAGTTCCTGTTCGCTTCGCGGCGATGAAAAAGGCGGGAGGGAGTCAAGGGGGGCCAGAGGTGAGATTCTCCAAGTTTGGGCACGAAATCATGATTAAAGACCGACAAAGGAGAAGGGGAGGGTCAAGCGTGAAGAGCTACAGCAAGTCCTAGGCGGAAACGCCGGGAACAAGAGGAGGGTGGGCCTAGGGATCATCGGTCCGGCGTGAGATGCCAAAAGGCGGAGGAGTAGGTCGGTCGAGTTCTCGAGAGAGTCACCCGGGAACGGCGCCGGGCAACGCGAAGGATGGGGAGTCGGGACGGCAATTTTAACGAAAGAAAAAAAACGAAGAGAGATAGCGAAAACCGTCGAGTATCCTACGGATTCCCCCGATAAAACCGAGATCAATAGCCGATCTTTAAGCGATCCGATCGGTCATGAAGCTGACCGATAACACGGCAGCAACGCTGTCGGGGCCTCATGGAACGGCCTAAAAGGCGTGCTGAAAACTATCATAAAAGTCTCGGGATCGGAACGTGGAGTGACGCAGATAGGACGAGGGGGGCCTGTAGTTCGACGACATCACCTACGTCCGGATATTTGAGGGTAGTTTGGTCGTCTGGCATGTGGGGAGAGGCCGTGGGCGGCCTAGGGAAATTCAACTTAAACTTCAAAACGGAGAATAAGAAGAAGAAGAGTGAGCTATCTTTCGCGGCGGCAGAGCGGAAAGCCGCACCAGATGCCCCAGACGAACAACCGACAAAAACGAATAAAACCGAGCGGAGGCGGTCTAAGTAAGGGGGGGAAAGGAACATCATTTTAAGTCAAGTAAAAGAGAAAGGGAGTGGCAAGGTAACGCATTACATAAGGGCGAAAGCGGACCAACGGTGCTGACTGTGGGAAGATATAGAGACGAGAACAGGAAGGAGAATTATCGCGAAAGACGCAAGGATCATCGGGGGTCGCGGGAAGTCCTATCCTTTAAGGAATCGACGAGGGGGGATGAAACGCGGAATTGCGCCTCGCTTTCCTAAAGAAATCGCTTAGCGTTGTTCCAGGCTAGGATCGCATAGGAGAATAAGGTCCTCAGCATCCGCCAGCATGAGAACTCTTATTATCCCGACTACTAAAAGACAGCGCGGGCAAGCATAACGATGCCGATCTAAGACTAACTCCCTTAAGTCAGTGAGGTGGAAGACACTGATTGAGCTCGAGGGGGGCGACAATATCGGAGGGAGAACGCGTCCGAACGTCGAATGTCATTGAAGGGTAGCAGCAGAACCGCCGCTTAACGGGGGGCAGAAACACAAAGATTCCTTATTTTCGGGGAAAGCCCCGGGGTCGGGGAAAACTTTAGGGTAAGGGACGAGAAGCACGTCGGCAGAGAACGATCTCCCCCTTCAGGCCAGTTCAAGAAAGAGGACGTATGGAGAGGTACACACGGGACTTCTCGGTCATGGTGAAATGCGAGAAATGACGCCCGCTTTGGTCGGACGTAACCGAAATGCTCTACGAGAGTCCGTCGTCTCAAAGGCGACGCCGTGTGCAAAATCAAGGGGAGGGGGTGGGGAGACAGACGGGGGTTCGCACGACACGATCACCGGCGCGGCAAAATGATCGCGAGGATGCGATTAGGTCTTAGCCTTCCTTCTTACGAAACGGGAGGACCAAAGGGGGACCGTACAAAGCGACGAAAGGTATGCGGGAAATCCACGTCACGATCAGGCCGACCTCCTAAACGGGAAAGGGGGGTGAAAGCAATTTGGAAACGACGATGAGGTAACCTAGCGGAAGACAGGAAGAGAGAAAAATAAAAGCATGGGAACCGTATGAAGGGCGTACTCTAACCTTCCATACGTTGAGATAAAGGCGATAACCGAGTGCTTTCCGAGGCCGGAATATGCGATCTGAATAAGCGTGGGACAATTAAAAGGGGACGTGAGCATCAAGAGGATAGAATCCGAGGTAGTTCTGGCCTGAAGGAAGGCGGTCGGGGAAATACGGGGGAAAAGAGTGTCTGAGATACACAGGGAAAGGGATGCTTCAAGATATTCGTCACTCAAAAGAGGGCCTCGCCGGAATGAAAGGCCTTTGGGTGCGAGCCTAGGCGTGCGAACGGAGAGGATCGAAACAAGGGCCGATCAGTAGGGGGGAAAAATTCCGTGGTGGGTGGACGAAGGAAAGTAGTAACCCTTGAGTACGAAGGAGACAGAAAAAAGAGGTGCAGGACGTCAACCTAAAGGGACGCAAGGGTAATTGGCTATGTAAACTTGAAGTTGTTCGCCGTGTCATAGTTAGAGCAGCAAGCACGTCACCTAAGCCTGTTCGGCGCGGAAAAGGGGCGTGAGAAACCGGTCAGGAAAGACTAACTAAGAAAAACCTAGATTGCTGGCCGCCTATCAGTATGAACGGGACAGGCGTCGCCGTGTACAAATAGGGACTCGCGCCCTGAAGGAAAAGCGAGAGGCCATGCGCAGTTTCGTACTTCTACTTGAGCAGCCACCGAGGGCACCCTTACCGGCCAAGGACTGCACAGGAGAAAGGGGGGGAGAACCAATACATCAGGTTCTGAGTCAAGCTCCGAGCAGTACGAGACTTATTTCCACAGGTGCAGTAGTACGTGAGCGGCTTAGGAGTAGGACAAGTTGAGCGGCGCGGGCGGCTCGAATCGAAGGAAGCTGGAAGAGCGCCGAGCGCGTCTATTCGTCTTTCTGAGCCTCCGGCAAGGTCAAAACGTGCTCCGGCTGGGGACGTAGCGTTTGAACGACTAGGCGGACAGAAAAGTAAAAAGACAACGAGAACTATAAGCGTCGAACCTCAAGAGAGGTCAAGGGGGTCGCATCCAGGATCAACAATACAATCGTTGGACTGGAAACCTCATCGTAGAGCCCTCGTGCTAACCCCTCGAGAAGCAGGCGAAACGCATTCCGGATCAGGATGAGCTTATGCTCGGGGGAGCTCGTCTGCAAACTGGAGACCCGGAGTAAAAAAAACTGCTATGAACTGGCTAACGCGTTTCGGGAGACACGAAGCCTTGCCTAGACTGGGAAACCAGGAACGTTGAACACAGGTTCGGAACGCTCCCGGTAGATCTCAAAGGAGGGGTAAAAATAAGGGAAAGGGGGGGATAGGAACTGCCGAACCGCCTGGCTTAGAGGAACCTGGGGACGGTAGCGCCTCCGAAGAAGGTGGAACCTCAAAAACTTAAGGGCCGTTCCAACGTCTGCGGGATCTTAAAGATTTCTCTCACGTCGTCACACGCAAGCTCCGAAAAGGATCAATGAGCGAAATGCGGAAGGCACGACTGGGTCCATTATGCGAGACTATAATCAAAGGTGCAGCATGCCGACAAGGTGTAGTGGGACCGCGATGACGGAACACAAAGAAAGAAACTGGAGTGCAGGTCATCGAAGGATCCTGGGTAATCAAGGTCCGATCAAACCGGGATGGGGAAAGCCTCCGCAGTCAGCACAGAGTCAACAACCTATCTCCATGAAAAATGGAAGAAAGCGATGACTGGTCTCTCTCAGCAAAGGCTAGAGGAGAAATTTTGCGGCATGCAGCCGAGGACTGTGGAGAGCAATAAGCCGCTTGCAAAGCTACGGGCGAACCTTGTGATACTGAAGAAGAAGAAGACCTAGCTGAAAAATGGTGTGTAAGGGAGCGAAGGCATGCAGGCGGTAGGAAAACGTCCTGTCGGGAAAGGGTAGGGCTCTAATCTGAAAGTTGCGGCAGACGCGGAAAACGACTCAGGAGCGCGGGACGGGAAGAAGTATACTTGACTGGATGAGAAATTATTGCCGGTGCATGAAACTGATAGGGTATACCCGGGGAGCGGCGCTAAAACAGAAGCTGAAGGAGTAGCGGGGGAGGAGCGACACGGCCTACCAATCATGAAAGGCGCCTGTGCGCGGATACTCGGGCAGAGAGGGAAAGAGCAAACGGGAGGAGTCCAGGGCAGGCCAATCCATAAACGGGGATCAGCTCGGTTTTTACTGGGGAAGGGAGTAGGTAGCATCTACAAGTAAACTAGGTCCGGAAGATTGACTTGGTAAAGAGCCGGGGTCACCACACGCCCAGCGAAAGTATCTTTCGCTCAAGTAGAAAAGATTCGGGAACGCCTAGAGGGCGGGCCATTTCACCAAGCCTCTTGGTAGGGACAATATCGAGCGGATCCCCTCCTCTCAAACCCGTATAACGAAAGAGGGGGGAGCAATCGCGACTGCGCCGGTATGGTCTCAGGCTGGAGAGACATAAGCGGTCAGCTTGGTGATGCTGCTCGGAACATATACCAGGGGGGGGAAAAAAGCGATAATATACCGACGGCACAAGCGAACGGCGTCCTAGAAGGGGGTCGAGCTGACTTTCTTAAAAATTATGAAACCTCTGCGAAAGCGGTGAGAAGGAACAGTCGTCTCGTCGCGACGATCCTGGGGTTCGCAGACATCGAGAGAGTTACTCCAACTGGAGCGGGAGCGTTCCCGTATCTCTACTTTTGCGGACACGGTCTTAATATCGTGACGGTCAAGTGAAAAGGGGAATCAACCGTGAGGATGCAACGGGGCCGTCAAGTTCGCAGACGGCATGCACGAACATCAAAGATCGCGATGAACATGAAGGGATGATCAGTGATCTTCCGCAGTATCAGGCACAAACTTCGCAAGGGAGTTGCATGGAGGATCGTCATCGATGACCGAAGGACATACAGGGGAAGAAGTCGGTACAGGAACGCCCGCCGTGTATTAGAGACTATGGGGCGTCGTCACGAGGAGCTGACAGGACCGGAATAGGTGAAAAACTCAAAATCTCTATCGGGGGAAAGAAGGGTGCTGTGACTAATGGTCTCACGGCTGGCTTCCGGAGCTTATAGTAAGTCGAAAAAATCAATTCCCAAGGGAAAATTCAAGACGGGCTCGCCCACGACTTCCTTGAAGAGGACTTAGGGGGAGCTAGGTGGTTCAATCGTGCGGCATAATCAGGGACGCGTTCACTACGCCGATGATGCGGAACGGGTTACTGGAAGTAGGGTCCCAGGTGTCAAAGTTCGGACAGGGTCTAGGAGGGATCATTGATACACCGAAGCCAGGCGGACAGGGGCATAGTACTCTCTCACGTCGAGAATTGCCCCGGGGATAGGAAATTAAAATCAGGACTTATCACAAGCGTGAAGTTGCAAGGGATGAAAATGATCTGGAGGGGAAAGTCATTCTCTTCGCGCGGAGATGTGAAAGGTCGGGAGGCGCCTGGTAAGGGAGACTCGAAAAGGACGAGGAGCGGCAGGAAAACGCATCGGGGAAAAATACACCGTCGGCGAGAAAAAGGAACGAAGCACAGGCCCAAACTAGAAGGGGATCAAAGATAGGGACTAACGGGGGCATAGTCGGCGTACAGGGGCCGAAAATGAGGGAT
>Ga0179593_1658798_pt1 | contig 14744 bp, 20 predicted proteins | sample CZODoug2_1_08_16_FD_185931 | JGI IMG/M metagenome (GOLD analysis project Ga0179593, IMG submission 185931) | Vadose zone soil fungal communities from Angelo Coast Range Reserve, California, USA - CZODoug2_1_08_16fungal (PacBio error correction) | ecosystem: Environmental > Terrestrial > Soil >...
AGATAAACTTGGGGCTTTCCGGGGAGAAAAGAGCGGTCAGGAAGTGATGATGAAGAATTCACGGGAAGACTAGATGGGATAACTGAGTCACATGTTCTAAAGAATAGGGAGGAAACGAAGGGTGGCGGGAAGGGCATAAAAGTGGATGGTGTGATGGCAGATAAAGTTCCGAAAGCAAGGAGGCATGGTTTGTGAAAGAGAAGCTTTACCAAACAGGCAAAATGAAAAAAAAGAGCGCAGCTTGGCGCAACGGGCGGCCGATTGAAGAGAAAGGAGACAGCCAAAGAAAAACTGCGCTTCGAATGGAAAAAACTCATGGTTGCGACCAAGTCATTGAAAGCGCCAAAGGGGAAGGAAACATCGGATGGTAGTGGGGACACGGGGGGACACAAAATAAACGTGAAGAAGACAGAAAATAATTCCCTGGCCAGCATTGGCCGATGGGACCCTGCTTCGGTGATGAAAAGAGAAAAACCGCCGTTTTGGGGGTTGGGGGTCGGTGGGAAGGTATTTCCTGGAAATGGATTCAGTTAGGGGGAGGAGGGAACGCTGAAAAAGAAAAGAAACCATGCGCGACAATAATCGCCCGAAATATTCGATCTTCAATATCAGATGACGATGAACTGCTGAAGGGGAGAAAGGGAGCAGCCCTGCTGACTACGATGGAGAAAGGGAATCGGAAAAGGAAAGGATACTAATCAAAAGCATTGCCTTTAATACAGGGGTTCAGATCAAGGGGGGAACACTAAAACAAACGGCACTATAAGCGCAGGCGGGTGTTATTAAGAGAATTATGAAAGAAGGTGAGAAATGTACAAAGGAATCGAAGAGGGGAAGAATGACTTCAGACAAAGGTGCGTGTTGCTAGAAGGCGGATCATCCTCGCAGGAAACTGGGTAAGATGGGAAAAGAGACGTGTAAATAGAGAAGTTCCGGTACTGGGGGAAGAGGGAGGTGCAGTGGGCTAACGTTCACGGGGCTACTAACGCTGGAATTGAGGGCTGGAAGGGGTACCATAGCCAGCAGAAAGAAAGTGGTCAGAAATTGGGGGGAGAACGGGTAGGGGAGGCGATGCGTGCTACAAGAAAAGACCGAGTCAGAGAAAGGAAGGTCGCGATCTGGGAAATTAGGCGACGACGAAAAGTCTTTCTTGAAAGCATGCAAGGGGGAGCGGGGGGGGAGCCGAGAGAAAAACCCTGGTCTATACATCTGAGCAGGCAGCTCGTATTAGGGGGGAGACTCAAGAATTTACATCTTAATGGGAAAACAGCATGGAATCATGGGGGTGGTAAGACCAGGAAGGGGGGAGGCGGAAACTCAGTCCACAAGCCAGGGTTGGTTGAGGACGGCGGGGAAGTAGCGTGTTGGCGGGGTTTTTCGGAGAGGGGGACTAAGAGGGTCATCAAACAGAGACGGCAAGTATGGGACAGAGAAAAATGGAAAACTAAACTGCCGCGGGGCGATGCGGGAGGGGCAGGGAAGAGGCGAGTGCTCCAAGAAAAAGTGGGATACACGAAGGGACATCAACGGGTGATACCCGGGAAAGCTGGGCTGGTCAAAACTAATAAGCGTGTCGTACTCGAGGGGGAAAGGGTCCGTACAATCTTGGCGGCCCGGGTTCAGGAACCATGGAGTCGGACGTCGCGCGTGCGAGACAAATGAAAAGTTGCAACAAATTGTTGCGTCCGTCGGATGTGAAGAGCTCCTCGAAAGGGGGTCAATGGACCACAGTGAGTTGAAAGGAGAGCCCAAAAAAATTCCAGCCAGAATTGAGTCTTGGAGAACAACCAAGCCTGGGGGGGTGGCATTGAGACTCGGGGGGAACCGCTTTGTGGGCCAGGGGGGATTGGAGGGAAAGGGGGGGGGGGTGGGGTGATCATAAGAAAGGAGGGATACAGAAGAGGAGGAAGGTCCGGCTGACTTTAATAAAGGAGACAAAGGTGTGGCATTTCGGGGGGGGGGGGGTCAGAAGGGTACGGCGTGTAATAATCGGGGTGCAGGGGAAGGGGCGGTATGAAGAGAAGGAAACTACGGGGGGGAAAAGCATACGGGAAAAAAGGTTTGTAAAGCAGGAAAACTCTTGAGGAAGACAGGGGCGTTTAGCCTTGTGTAAAAAAGGACCAAGATGGTGCGAATTGTTCCAAACTCAAGGATAACGGGGGGAGGGAGGAGAGCCGGTTTGCCACAAGGCAAGCCGGATCAAGAAGAAAACGGGGAAAACCGCGAAGACGAGGAGGAAAAATCTAACGGAAAGAGGCCGGCGATCAAACCAGGCTAAAGCCGAATTGTTTACTACGGGCCATGAATCAAAAGACAGAAAAGGAACAAGGGTCCCGATCGAAAGGCACTCATACTTCCTCCCGGTAGTCGTGCGGATGGGCAAAAACTGGGAATGGGGGACAAGCCATAACCATGGTCACCTCAAAAAGGGAAAAGAAAAGAAGGTAATGGAATGGCTTGGCGACCAAGGGGACGCAAGGAAACTCACGCGGAGAGCATTGAACAGAAGGGGAAAAAGGAAGGCCTTTCGAGGCCCTGAGAAAGCTCTGTAGCGCGGGGAGAGAAAAAGTCTTAAATGAAGGCGTGGTGAGCAGTGACTAGAAAAAGAAGTTGAATGCAGGAAAATTTGCGACCCGTAAGAGGGGGTCGCTCAAGACGTCAAGGGGGGGAAAACGATAAGACCCGGCTTTCTTGGATCGGGGAGGGGAAAAGAACGTTAGACAACAAGGTTTCTCTCCTATCAGTTGGGGGGAAAAGAGAAAAAAAAAATATGGTCTCACATTTACTGCTAAAAAGCGAGAAAGGGTGAAAGCAAAATGGTTCTAGGTAAGGATGGACGGTATGAGGTGGAGAACAAAGGTGGTTTGGGGGCCATAGAAACGGTGAAGGGCCTACGTGACTCTGATCAGGGAAAAAAGGGGTTTGGGCGAGAACCCGAACGGAACGACAAAGAAAGATTTGGAGGAATGTCAAGGTCCAGCCGTGGGATTACGATGGAGGCTGGAAGTTGAACTTGATCTTACAAGTTAAATAAACACGGCTTAAGGGATCAGCCGGCGCAAAATGAACCAAGGAAAGGGGTGGATGAAATGATTGGAAATCGCGTTGGCGTTGCGTTCAAAACCGAAATGTGGGGACAAGGGGGAAGCCGTGTCCCGATAGCGGGGGGGGGACATAAGGGCTCAACTTTGTGAAATGAACGTGCTCAGTTGGAGAAGAAATACCGACAATCACTCACGGACGAATCGTGCAAATAGGGGGCGAGAAAGCACCGTCAAGAGTGCAAGCGGATTAAAACGAAGCGGGACACGGGTATCAGCACAATCAATTTGTTAGCATAACCCAACAAAGGAAAAAAAAAAGTCAAGGGAAACCGATAAAGCGAATACCTACCGAGAATACGAGAAGTCCGGAGGACGCGGGCGGACCATCATTTTCCGTCAAGGGGGGGAAGGGCCGAAAGAGCCGAAGAAAATAAAAAAACCAGACTGCACTCTGGGCGATCAACAACCTTCGGGGATTGGGAGAACTAGTGCAACCTGGCTTTCTAAGTAAAAACAGGTCATGGGAGTTGATTTTAAAGGCAAGGAGAGGGGAAAGCACACCTCCTATCTACTGGAAACTGTGCGGAGCTAGGTGTGAAATAATACCTAACCCTGCGTTCCAGGGGAGTCAGTGGTGACTCGTGCCGTCCTGTGCAGAAGTTGGAATGATATCAATCTCCTTCAACCAAGAGTGGGAGAATTAGGATGGATGGTTCATCTCGATCCAAAAAAAAAAAGGGCAGTCCCGTCCGAAAAGGTCACCTTCTCTAGTGCTATTGCGAAAAGTGCAAGAAAGTCCCGGGGAAACGAGTCGAGGTGAACCCCGTAAACCAAAGGCGGAGACGCAACGACACGCAGTAACAAAGGAGAGTTGTCCGAAGGGGGGGAATAGTTTCACAGTCCAGGAAGAAAAAAGAACCCAATAGGGGTAGCCACAGCACCGAGATGGGGAGACGGATCAGGACAAGGGGAAAAGTAGTTGGTGGTCCAAGGAGGACAGAAGTTAGTTAGGGGTCCACCACGGAAAGAAAGAAAAAAGTACGATAGGGCGAAGGTTACATCGGCACGTCTTTGAGGGGAGTCGTTATTTAGGGGGAATAGGCGGTCAGGATCATGCTGAGAAGGGAGGTATGAAATCGCTGCCAGAAAAGAAGGAGGGAGCGAAGGGTGGAGTGTCTATGAATTGGAAGACTACCGGCGAAGGGAAGTTTTTGGAGTTCCCTCCCCTGTTCCAACTGGCAGAAGAAGGGAAAGTCCAAAAACAGAAAAAAACGGCGGTGGTTAACATTACGGGGCATCAAGAAAAAATACACTACATCCCCAGAGGATGGAAGGAGTAAATAGTAATGAAAGGGGGGGGGGGTTATTGTAGAGTCAAATCAATAAGGGAATCGACGGCGGGGGAGCAAATGTTGTGGCCTTTATGAGCGAGCAGATAAGGTTCCGGTAAAAATCAGGTGGACGAGGGAAGTAGCAAGCTGCACGGGGGATAGGGGGGGGTCCTGGCGGGGGGTACAGTAAAGAACATAGGGGAGAATGCTAAAGCAAGATAACCGCTGTGATGGAAAATCATTGAACATTTTATGACGAGAAGGGAAAGCCAGATTACATGGGGGGGGCATACCAGGAGGTCTTTCAGGAGGATATTCGGGGGGAAAAACTCTGTATCTCCCCTGTGATTCTCAGACAAACAAAGGGGAGAAAAACCGGGGGTATCGCTAACAAAAAAAGGAGGAAAGGATGGAGTAGATATCAACTTTTTCCAAAAGGCCAGGTAGGGAGCAGGGGGGCAATGATATCGTACATATATGTGTGGGGGACAGGTTCACAGGAGGCCAGTGGATATAGGTTAAGTCCCAAGTCAGAAAAAACGCACATTTAGGAGGGGGGGGTGGGTCAAAAAAAGGAAAAGAGTGCAATCAAAAGAGTAGCGGAAGGGGCGCAGGGAAATTGGGTATCATCGTCCTTTTCGAGGTAATGAAAAGGGCAAATGAATCTTAAATTCAGCTTGCTCACTTGAGGCAAGGGAGGAAGAAGGGGATCACATATCAAGGACCACACAGCAAAACGTTAGGCTCTCGAAAGAAAGGAACCTAAGGGTGGAAAAAAAGGTTTTGACCATCTCCGTAAGGAGGATTGTAATTGGAAAAGAAAAACCAAGGTCTAAAGGGAAACTATTCTGTTCAAAGCGGGGGGGAAGATGGGGAAAGGTATGAGTTGGATGTGGGTTAGAGCCAAGGAAAGCCGGGGTGTGTTTCTTGCCGTTTATTAGCTTAATAAGGGGAGAAGGAAGGTCTTACAGGGAGAAAAAGAGCGCAAAAAAGAAGCACAAAGGGTGGAAGAATAATATTCTACCATCCTAATTCGAGACACTAAGGGAGGAAGGGACGACCCTGCAGGAAAAGGGCACCGAGGGATCGAAGGAAGAAAAAGTCCAAACAGGGGGATACTACCCCTGTAAGTTGCATATCGTTCAACACTAATCTTAGAAGAAGGCGTAGAGAGACGACCTGGGGGGGATTACACAAAGGAGAAAGACATTAGACTAGAGCCGGTCTGCAGGCATACGATCGAAAGAAGGAAGAGCCTAAGGATTGGGGAATCCACCATAGTCGGGAAGAAAAAAGTTTCAAGGAGATTGGGGTATCAAAAGAATGGGACCGGGAGAAGGAGAGGGAAGGAGAAAGAGAGGGGGGGTGAGGAGGAGGAAGAGGTCGAGGGGGAGCGGAGGGAAACGCAGTAAGTGGGTGGGGGGAGAAGAGCAAGGGGGGGGGGGGAGAAAGTTTGATGGGAAGCTGGGGGGGTGGGGAGATGGAGGAGGGGGGGAGAGCTGGGTGGGCGGTGGTGGGAGGGATGCAATGAGTAGGGTGGGGGGAGCAAGAGGGAATGGGGGGGAGGGGGGGAGAGGTAGGTTCTCCTATCTGCCCCCGGATGGGAAGTGGAAATGCAATCGAGACTTATGGGTCAGGGGGGGGGGGTTTCAGACTTGTGGCCTGTGGAAGATAAAGAGGACTATTGGTATAGGTACTTTGGACTAAAAGTAATATCTAGAATATAGACATCATGGTAGCCCCTTGCATGCGTGGAAGGCTTTCTGGATTCTAGTTCGGAAGCGGGATAATTTAGGATGGGAGGCTAGCGGAGTACTCACAACAGGCCAAGAAGGGGTTTGGAATGCGGATGGTAACCTAGGGGGAGGACGGGGGAAAAAAACGGGACGATACACGATACAAGAAAAAGACATCTATATCAGTGAAAAGAGGCACGCTAGCACATCCCTGGGGGATGGGAAAAAATCAAGGACTGAATCATTTAAATAAAGGGGGTGAGCGGAACAGGCCGAAGGGTTGGGGGGGAAAAGAACGGAAGGGATAGTGGGTGGATTTGCTTCGCCGGTCCCAGAGGATAAAAAGAGACTGCATAGAGATGAGGTCATTATCCGAAGGCGAACTAAGGGTCGGTTCTGGTCATCGTGACTATGTGGAAATTGCTGACGGGGGGTGGCGAATGGAACCTCAATGATGGGGAACCAGGCCGACGAGACAGAATACCGCGAGCTGTAAGAGGAGGTGCGCAAAGATCGGGCAGGAACCCGAAGGTTCGATAGTCAAAGGGGGGAGGTTAGGGGAATGGGTTACCAAGGGGAAATGGAAATCTGCTAATTGTGGATTGGGGGGAGCAACGATGTGATCAAGCTACTCCAGGGGGAAAAGTCACTGGAAGGGGAAAGAAGCCAAAAGCGATGGGACCAAAGTAATCAAGAAAGGGAATGGAAAAAAGGGGGGGACCGACCTGGTCGCACAGTTTCAAGGAAAGGGGGGAGGAGCCATGAAGAGAAATCCAAAAAGGGGGTAAGGGGATAGTAACGGCGGGTAAGAATGGAGGAGCAGCATTGAGAAAAGAACGAACCCTACTTCGGTGAGAGGAGGACTTAGAAGAACGGGGGGGGGGGGGGGGGTAGGGAGGGTTCGCAGAAATAGAGTCTTGGGGAAGCCAATATCTACCTATTCCATGGAAGGACGTGGGAAGCATTTCACACTTCTTTGGGCCAGGAAAAAGGGGGGAAGAGGGTTCGGTGGAAAGGGGGAATATCATTGGTCTGGTTAGCCCTAAGGGGAAGGGAAAAAAGAAGACGTGGGGGGGATCTCTTTTCCATGATAGAGGGGGGAAAAGGCGTAAAAGCAACGGGTTAAGAACAAGACAGGCTACAGCTATCGACACCGGGGGAAAGTCATCCGCCCGGGGCCTACTGAAAACAAACTCCGACGAATTCAATACGCCGGAATGGAGAATTGTCTCATCATCCTAGGGTAAGAAAGACTGGAGGCAGAGGAGTTAAAGCCCAAAGGCAAAGCGAAAAGAGGCTCAGGTAATATTAGGTATCGCTCTTTATCTTGGCGTAGGGAAGAGGGTCATGGGTGTTCGCAAACCATCCAGTGAAAGGATCGAAAAAAAAAAGGGGGGGTGAGGAAAGAGATTTAAAGGGTCTTGGGGACGCCAAAGCAGGAAACGCAAAGAACGCAAATACCTAGAGCAGTGACCTTGGAGGGTTGGCCGGCTCCAACTTGGTCTAAGGAGCGGATGGGGAAGATGGGATCGCAGAAGCGGAGACCAGGGGTGTGCGTAAGGGAAGATTTCCAGGGGAGGATGGAGAAAGATCTATCGTAATAAAGGGAAGTCCGAAAAGGGACCCTGTCGATCCGAAGGGTATCGGGCTTTGAGTGGAGGAAAACCGGTGTCTTAATCATCGACCCAGAGGGTGAAAGAAGATTTGAGGGCCCACGACTTTATTGGTCTAAAAAAAAAAAAAAAAAAAAAAATATTTAAAGAAAACCCAATGTAGCTTCCCACCAACAGAGGGCAAAAGGGGCCAGGGGGGTCAGGTATGTGGCAGACCAAAGAAGTAGGTTTCCAGGGGAAAGGTAAGAGAACGAGGGCATGTCTTCTTGGAAAAAAATTCGTGTGGGTGAAGTCAAACGGGGAAACAAAAGCCACTGTTCCGTAAAGGAGACGTCAGAAAAAACCGAAGCAACGGGGGTGATCATTGGCGGGAGTTAACTGGAGAGGAAAACCTCCGTGAAAAGATTTGGAAAACGCTGTTAGGATCTGATCTGGTGGGGGAGGGGGATCGAAAAAATGTTCACAGCGGGCTACCTTACATTTAAATCTGGGGGGAGTTTAGAAGGGCGTGTTGTGTTTGTACCGCAAAAGAGGGGGGGGGCTTGATAAAGATTATCTTGATCATAGGAAAAAAAACAAGGGGTGGGAAAAAATGGGGCAGCATTTTACGGGGTTCGTCACGACGAGAGGGCCGCAATCACCACCGTACGAGCGAGCTCTATGGGGGCGAATCCTGAGCAAAGAACCGGGATTCAATTCGTGGGGTTCGGATCGGTGCGTCCGTGTCGCAGGCACGCAAAGAAAGTTGGGGGGGACCAGGAAAACCACCGGCTCTCTATCTCCAGAGGGAGAACTAGGGGGAATCCAGCCTGCATGCACTAAAGGTGGGGAAAATTGGCTGGGGAACATTCACATCCGTAAGGAAGCATTATCGGGAGCATGAAGAAAGGAGATAGGGTAACGGATGAGAAAAGGGAAAAAAACGTAATGCCTTCGCGATCCCGCAAAAAAACGGGCAGCGAAGGTAAACACATCCGGGGGTCCAGGATGGGAAATGCTTTGATAATCATCAGACGGAAACGAGAATTCCGGTAGAGACTGCGGAAGCTGGCGTCGATGGGGAAGGGCTGGGGGGGAACCTGACTAACCATTGGGAAAAGACGTCAGTATGGGAAATCAGCGCTGGGAGCTTTTTTCTGGTAAGAGAACGAGACGAACTCTTGGAAGGAACTTTCTGCGTGGGGGAGGGGGGGGACTCTAAAGAATCGACCCCTGTTCAGCGGTGCGGCCTACGAGAGGGCAGCTAGGCTATGTAAAAATCCAAGGGGAAAACAAATGATGAGCTGAAGTTCTGTTAAGGGGTAGCCTGAAAAGTAAAAAAAGGACAGGTGACGGAGAAAACACCAGAAAGGAAAGGAAGAGGTTGGGGCCTTCCATTGTGGACCTCTGTGAAAAGGGAAAGGAAGGGGTTTAGAAGAATAGATTAGGTATGAAGGAAAAGTCAGGATGGATGAAAAATCCGTTGCATCCGGGGGGGGGGGGGGGGGGGGGGGGGGGGGGGGGGGTGGCTGCATAATCGTGACGTATAATGTGCCGTCCAAGGGGGGAAATCAGAATGAGGTTTGCGCAAAAACCGGTAAGGCCTGGAAGAACTCGAGAAGAGGAAGGGGCAGATTCTGCCCGGGGGTTCAGGGAGGGGCAGATCCGATGAAGGGGGGGTGGGGGGTCGGCTACGAAGGACATCAGTTTGACGCTGGACATATAAAGGGGGGGAGAAAAAGAGATCTAGCAAGGAGAAAAAGAAGAGGTCGATATTTGAGAGCCTCAAATAGTGCGGTCGGGGGGGTTTGAGGAGTGTTCAACCATAGAGGCATAATCAGGATGCGATAAATACGGGGAGAACCTAAGAAACGGAAATTACAATACTGGCGCTATACCCGAAAGGCATTCCAGAGAAAAGTGTCGCAAAGTATAAGTACAAGGACTGTGGGGGGGGTGGATCAAAGGGTCACACATCAGGAGGAGCAGGGGCCGCGAAGAAGCGCAAAGGGGTGTGAACTATTAAGGATCAGAAGGGTTTGCGTGTTGCGGGGGGATAGGGGAAGGAACCGACGGGAGCAAGGAACGGAGAAGGAAAGCTTGGGGGGAAAGAGCCTTGGGGGGGGGCAAAAACAGAGGAAAAACTAAAAGACTGCGGTAGGAGGCAGGAAAGCTGTTGAGACTCTCAGAGGACACGGAAAAGATTAGAGGACCGATGAAATTGGGACCCTATACCACGTTGGGAAATGGACTGTCTTGTACCATCCCCTAGGACTCCGGGGGAGAACCATCATAGGCTTATACCAGAAACCAGTTTTGGCCAGGTGGCTAACAACACAGAGGAAAAAGAGAGAAAGAGAAGAAATACGGGGGTTTCCTGTATAGCGTAAGGGTGGGAGGATGAGGAAAAAACCGATATGAGAGAGGGTGGGGAAGAAAGCCAGGAATTTCTACCGGTCCACTGGGAGGGTATTTCCAGTGTCCTCTTCTCCAGTCGGAACACGGGAAGGTGAGTGCATCAACAGACGACGAAATCAGCGAGGTTGATTTTGAAAATCTCCAGCTGTGCACTGTAAAGGCACGGACGGAAAGCCTAAAAGAAGGAGATCACTTGGGGCGCTTCACAAGAGACATAAGAGGGCCACAAAACCGGGTAAGCTAGAAGACGAGGGAAAAACCCCATGGGTGCAGAGTTTGACGCGACACGCCCGTCATCGGATGTGTGAAGTGACACAAAGAAAACAAGTTTCAGGAGAGGATAACCGTTAGGCCATTAGAGGGGGGCCCGGAAGGTATGGAGGTGGACTGGGGAGTAGAAAGACATATTTTACTACCCTCCAGGGTTTTTGGGGGGGGGAGGGGGTGCGGGTTCTTACTGGGGGGTGGGGAGGGACATACGGCTGCGAGGTTAGTTTGGGGGGGAACATGGGAGGACGTAAAGGAAAACGCAGGTGGCCATACTCCAACGACTCCTAATTCGACCTCAAGTAGAAAGAGAGACTAAAGTTGAAACATCTTCAAAAACAACAAAAAAACCGCTGGGAGACCGAGGACCACGTGGGAAAAATGAACTTGAGACTGCTCAAAGAACGTTGGCATGGGGGAAAAAAAAGGAAAGGAGGCTCTTCTCCGGACTGAGAGAAGGGGGGGGCCAAAACGACGGGGGGGATACACAGTAATAATTAAGATAAGCCTGTATGCAACGAAAAGAAAAGGAGGTTCTTCAAGAACGAGGGGTGACAACCCTGGCTGTGGAGGTGCATACTCGGGTCGACACCTCGATGGTAACCATGCCAGAACATTTGCTGAACACCACAGGAAGCACGTTGGTACGGGGGCGTGCGTGGCTGAACGGAAGGGGAGCTGGGACGGGAAAGTTAGAAAGAAATCGCATGTTAGGGGGTGGAAAGCCGTGGGCGGTAGATAGCCTAGAAAGGGAGAACAAGGCGATGGGGTCGAGGACTTGGGGGAGAGCACCGAGAAAGCGGGGGAAGTGCGTCTGATCTGGGATTGGGAAAAAAGGCCAGAAAAAGGGTTGAAAAAGAAAATGCACGGAGGGAATTATCTCATTACGTCAACCCTCATGGTCGATATCGAAAACAAAAGATATAGAGAGGTGCGAGCTGAACGGAGTTGAAAAACGTGAGGCCAATCCGAAGCAGCTGAATAGGGGGGACCTAAAGGATGTGGGGCAATCGCGACACACAAGAGGGGCAGTTTTGGGCTCGCAAGCTCCGTAGAGGTGTTGGGGAGATTTACAAGGATGAACCTGAAAGAGAGACAAGACTGCATGCTGAAATGATGGCAGGAAGAAAATAAACCTGGAAAAGGGGCGTTCGGAGTCGCGGTCGGTTCGGGTATCTTGTCGAAGAGAGGGGGAGTAAAGGGGCTAAGCATTTACACATCAAAAAAGGAGGGGGGGTGTATAAGGGCGCAGATGGTCAATAAAAGGAGACACTGTCTGAAGCGGGTTCTTCCGGGATCGAAACAGCAGCCAGAAAAAGGGTGGTGATCTGTCGCGGAAGGGGGGAAAAGTAAAGGATGCTTAGAAAAAAGCGACAGTCGCGATTTGATCAGATCTTTTCAACGCTATCACTGGACAATTGGGGAAACGCCAAGCTGGGGCCCCAGTATCAAGGGGGACATGGAAAGGGGGTGCAAAGGGGCAAACCCTGTTTGTCGCACTGATAGGGGTCCTCTATAAAAATCGTGGGAGGGGATATTCGCGGGTCGGAAGAGAAATCAAAGGAAGTCGTAAAACCCGAAGGAGGATGTCGCTTCTTTCAAAAACAAAGGGGGTGTTTGGGATTCCAATAAGGTCGTCGCCTACAAACCGAAGCGAACGAGGTTTCCTTGGCGATGAGACCCTGGAAAAGGGGGTTGGGAGAAAAGGAGCAGGCAAATTGTTTACCGGGGACCTACCGCAGGATAGTCATTGGTCTGGAGCAAGGAAATAGGGGAACATAAATCAGCTGTTTTCCCCATAAAAGGGAGGAAACTCTTGAGACCGTTGATCAGATCGACAGAGGACAAGCCGTCTACAAAATGATCTAAGCACAGGGGAAGGTGGAAAGGCCTGAAAATATCGCAATACCGCCTTCGCCTTCGGTGGATCACACCGGGAAAAAAAAAAAAAAAACCGGACTTGACGACGGGAGGGCAGCGGGGAAAAAAATAAGATGTGGGTCGGGGGAAAGTCACTCCTTTGAGATTCGGGTCAAATATCGTAGTCAGGTGGGGCTGAAAAAGGGGGGGGGGGGAAGGCCCAAGCAGCCATGGTCATAGAGAAAAAACAACGGGAAGAGTAAGAGATCTCTGTTGAAAAATGGAGAGGGCGAAAAAAGAAAGAAGAACGGAGCAGAACCGGAATCATGAAGGAAGGCCGTAAAAGAGGCACTTGGGGGAAAGCTCTGCTTGACTTGACTCAGAAAAAAATTAATGGGGGGAGCGAAGTGACGATTTCAACTAAGGCAGTCTGAGGAGATGCGAACCCAGAGGAGGAAAGGTTGAAACCGGCGGTGCGACAACTGTGTATCCTGCGGGAGGTGGGGGAAACCGTGCTAATCAGCCCCATTTCAGAAGGAGAAAGGGAAAAATCGCAACGAAGGTGGAGCAACCTATTCCAAATTGAATAACCAATGATATCCAGGACGGAGTCCAGACCTTTGTCCGGATGCGGGAGAGAGAAAAAAAAGGAATAGGGGTATAGGACCGAGTCAATGTAAATGCGGGGAGCTTCGGGGGCGACTCAATCTTATCCGGAACCCGAACACAGTTGGGGTCTAGGAGTCCAGAATAATCCGAACGGGGGAGTTGGCTAATCTATATGAGGAACTTGGGGGGGCCCCGCAGGACTTTGCGGGATGAATCTATGATAATTGGGGACAGCCTCGGCAAAAAGGGGGAACATCCTGGGGGCGACAAGTTGGGAGGCGAGGCGTTGCGGAGTCCCCGCAAAAATAATTGGGGGGACGTTGGCCTCAATTGGGGGAGATGAGAACGGCGCCCCAATTGGGGTTAGCAGAATTTACCGTAAATTTTAAAAGGAAGAACAAGAGAAAAGTTGAGAGGGCTCTCTTGGAAAAGACCGGAGCCCGAAAGCTTAAGTGCGCGTATAGGAGGAGGAGACGGCTATGAAGATAGACACCAGCATTTTGTATTTCCATGGGAGCCAAAACCGGCCGCCCATCTCACTAAAGGAACTGGAAAAGAAGAGCACCCCGCAGTTTTCAGGGGGCGACAGAAAAATCCAGGTCTGCTAGGTGAGACAAAGGCTGCAAGATCTACTAATCGCCCGCAACAGGATACTTGCAACTCAGAGGGGCGCTAAGGAACCAAAACATCCTAGGTAATTAAGAAGGAAGCATAGGTTGCATAAATATGAACGGCGTCTCGCACCTAGAGATCGATCTGAAAAGTGTCTTAGGAGGAAGAGGGGGGAAGATGACTACCCTGCGGTAAAGCATGAGTGAATGGTGAGGGTGTCATCTGGCGGGGCAAACGTAATAATCAATAGACTGCGCACCGTGTAGGTTGGAAGGGAGCAGAGAGACCCAGGAGAAAGACCAAACGGGGAAGAAGCTAAGGGCAGAAAGAAAGCACGTTCATTATGAAATAATCGTATTCTCTTAACGTTAGAAGGCCCCAGCAGGCCGAAAAACCAATAAGGAAATTCGAGGGGGAATAATGGACCCAATTTGGAAATAGTGCAAAAAGAAGGCACCCTTTAAAGCCAATATATGAGGGGGGGTACCACAGCACCGACTCTTTGGGAGTTTGAGGATTTGAAGGTCTTGGGTCCGTTGAAACTCCAGCGGGCGGGATAATATTGCGAGGGGGTGATCCACAGTACTCAAACGAGTATTGCCGAGGGTTCATGTTCCGAAGAGACACCGTCTTTGGGGGAAAAAGGATAGGGCTAAACGTGGTGAAGAGTATCATCGAGCAGCGGTGCGGGCGCATAAGGCAACAGTCAGTCAAGTCAGAAGGGGGGCAGGGAGGGAGCTCATGCCGGCGTGGCGTTTCATTTGACTGGGGGGGGTTAAATTGGGAACCACAAGAAAGCCGTAAGGGAAGGGAAAGAAAGATAATCGGACAAAAACAACTCGGTTATGAAAGTACTGGGGCTATACCCTCAGCCGGGAAGCTATTAATAACGGATAACTAGAGTGAGGAAAAAAACTGGGTTTGGAGGTGGGGGGAAAAGGTCGACTCAATCCTATTAAGCTGGAGCGGGCATTGAGGAGGGAAGGATTAGAGCTCGGTTTTTTTTCTTTGTGGGCCTGGTGAAGATAGGGGCCTCAGGAAGGAAAAGTGATTCAAGAAAGACGATTCTTGATTGGTCGTCTTTCCGGGGACATCTAAAGGGAGAGAGCTAAAAGACGAGAGGGGGAAGGGGAAAGCTGGTGATGCCCTCAGGAGGACCAAGATACTGCAGAACTGGACGAAGGAAAAGTGGCAGACAAAGAATGGGACATTGGTTACTATTCTTTGCACACCTCCTGTTATCTAGTGATTCACAGAAAGAAAGAAAAGAAAAGT
>Ga0179593_1280574_pt1 | contig 14743 bp, 12 predicted proteins | sample CZODoug2_1_08_16_FD_185931 | JGI IMG/M metagenome (GOLD analysis project Ga0179593, IMG submission 185931) | Vadose zone soil fungal communities from Angelo Coast Range Reserve, California, USA - CZODoug2_1_08_16fungal (PacBio error correction) | ecosystem: Environmental > Terrestrial > Soil >...
AGTCGGTTTTAGGGAGGGGGGATCGCAATTGTAAGGGTGTGCAGCCGGGGAACAGAGGGATAAATTCTTCGAGGGGACTCCCTGAAGTTCTTGGCATACACCGTAACAGGGTGCCGACGTATGATTCCTTAGGACGAAAGATCACCTTCTGTCTTCAATGTCGTTATGGGGGGGGACTAGCAACACCTCAAAGGGGGGGAAACATAGAGAATAAAATCGCGCGCGACCCACTCCCGGATCACTTATAGTATTGGGGAGGGGAAGGCGGGCAAAGTGTAGGAGTCGATTCTGGTTTCACTTGAGGAAGGTGACGTGGTATTTCAATCTCACAGAGCGGCGGGTGAACTGACGACAAGCAAAACAGAGGGGGGAGGGTCAGTGTGGTGCTTGGGTAGGGAGCTGAAGATGGAAAATCGGGGTTCTAGGGGACCTCCCTTCGCCCTTCGGGAAAAATCATGCAAGAAGGGATGAGTATTGGTCAACACACCGAAAAAGCAAGTAATCGCGGCTAAAGTTCTAGGGGGCCGATCAGTAAAATACGTTGGGGCAAAAACGCCCTGGGGTGATTGGCCACAGATCGCCCGGGGAAGAGGTGGGGGGGGGAAAAAAGTGACTCCTCCTTCCAAACGAATCTCGTGATGCGGGATTCAGTCCTGTGTGAGGCCATACAAGACCTTTTTCGATCAAAGGGAGGTGGGTTTCATGGTTGAGGGAACAGTGGGGGGGAACAGAAGAACCACTGCTTTGGCAACCTGGAGGGTGTTCAGAGCATATTCATCGTGTATTCAAGAGGGGCGTGCGGCGCGCTCGTTGCGGCCACTGTAAGGAACATTCTGGGGCTGTAGGCGCGGTACCCAGAACGGACGGGGTCAGCACTTGGGTAACCGGTAAGACTAATGTGGAAGATCACAGGGCCTAAATCGATGGAAGAGACTTTGCAAAAAAAGGCAGCATGGAGATTATGGAAGTAAAAGGACAGGAGTCAAAGTCCTCAACACTAGTGATTGATTCGCGGGGACTCCACCGTCCTCTGGCGTCGAGGGAGCGCAGTTGATTGTTGGAAGTTGGACAAAGAAAAGCTGGGCAGGAAAGGGCTAAAACGAAAGAGGGGCGGAACACATCAATTAAGCACAATCAACACACTAAAAAAAGTCCGATCTACTCTCGTTGTTTCAGGAAGGGGTCATGGCAAAAGAACCATTGCATCGCAGGGACCCGGGGGTATCCGCAATTAAAACTTTTCCAAGGTAGAAGGAGAGGGACTCCACCCATGAAATCGGAACTGGAAGAAAAGACGGGTCCGTCTTCCAGAATGGGCCAATTAGTCCGGACTCTACAGAGAGGTAACCCATTAAGAGAGGAGGGGGGAGGGGAATTGAAAGATCGGGGGGAGGGCACGTGCTCCTACAGCAAGACGGGCGGGCTATTGGTCGAAGTCGCCAGCTATCCGACAGGCAGGAGGTGGACTATTTAGCTTGACCCCTGGGGGCTTGGGTAAGAAAACAAAAAAAAAAAGAAACTGACGCTCCCGGTTTGAGAAAGTCCAAAGAACTTCATGAGCCTTTCTAGGGAACGGGAGGAGGGAGCCCTTGGAGAGAGGGGCGGGTGTCGACGGCTACGAAGTCTTTAAAAACTGAAGGTTATAGGTGTGACAGCAGGACATGTAGGACGAAATGAGTACTAAAAAGGTGGCAAAACTCGCTCCGGGAGCGCATCAGGGAATAGAACAAACGAGGGGTTTTACACGCCCGTGTTGGAAATTAAGGGGACCGCAATGAGAGTTCAATGGACTTCTCGCGAGGGGGAAAGTGCCGAGCCGTTTGGACGAGAGGGCGACGGGAATACTCTTTTTGCGCAAGGAGGCGTTCCTAAAAAAAAATAGGCTCCGAAAGTAATCAAAAGGCCGAACGTAAGGACTGACCTTCGAATCTACTCAACCTTAAGTGGAAAAAAAATCGCCTCCGAGGGTTGGCGGAGGATATGGAAGGAAATTCCGTCTTCTTTCGCACCACTAAAAATGACTGTAGCGCGTGGTCTGCCGGCGCGCACCGACTGGAACGGAAAAGACACAGTCGCGTGCTCGATGTCTAGTCCAAAGCCTGAAAGTCGAAAACAAAACGGGAGTGAGGGGATATGAGAGTATCAGGCTTCAGGGGAAAGAAGAGAGGTCACGAAAAGCCACGCGACTGGGCAGTAAATGTCTTTCGCAAGATGAAAAGGGGAAAACACGCTTCTTAGAACAGTAGTTGCGTAGCGAGTACGGAAGTACCCTTTAGTCCAGAAAATTCGAACTACAGAAAGCCCTTGGGAAATTTGAAATCAAGGGATGATTCGAAGGTCAACGCTCAAGGAGGTAATTTCATTTGAAAGATAGGGCTTTCGGGGCAAAAAGTCGTGGAATCCTTGTAAGCCCTTAAAACAGGAATCAGGTCAACGGAAAGAAAACGACTAGAAAGTGGGTACCCAGAAATCGCATGGGGAGGTCCACCCTCAACCGAAGGAAAAAACATTTCGAGGGGGTTGGGGGTCGTCTCCATCTGCAGGTGGTCGCCTGTAACAGGTATATACCCTAAGTCATACGCTTCGTTCTGCCCCTCAGGAGGTGTCAAAGACCGTAGCGTCGCCGACGCGTTGTTCATGCTAAACGGAAGACGGATGAAAGCGACACGGGGTCATCGACGCTTGACAATCCATGATTGCAAGTCTTTGGCTTTGTGACAAAAGGAAAAAGACAGAGAAAATTACAAGCAGCTCGGAAGCGGCGAGAGGGCAGACTAGGAAAGTGTATAGACCTCCCAAAGCGCTGAAACATAGTGGCATCGCCCGCGAATTCAAAGAGGAGGTGGGGGGGGGGGCGTTACCCGCGGTGACTATATAGGGGCACAGATCGCCGAGGGCCCAATCGACTAAGATGAAAGGGAAGAAAAAGGGGGAGGTTGCCGGGACATTTCCCCAGACAGAGGAGGGAGGACGAGTGGGAAGGTGGCATGTGCCGTAAAAAACCCGTGGAAAGACCGCGTAGGCTTTCTGAGGGTAGGGGCTGAAAAAAACTCTCTGAACAGGCGGGCTTATATCAGATGGGTTTCTTGACGTACTTAAGGGACTGATATGGGGGTCTTTTTATCCCTTGAAGGCTTCGGCTTACACAACACCATGTCACCTATTAAAACCAAGAGGGACTGGCAACTATCGCTAAAGAGAAAAAAGGAGCAATAATCCGACGTTGGCGGAGGGAAATGTGAAGAAGCAGCGTCTTCTGAAAGGAAGACGCAGAAGTGGTCCAAGATGTGAGGAGATGGGCAAAGAAGGAGGGGCATGTGCCTTTTAAAAGGAATGCATCAAGCGTCTGGGGGGAAAGCTCCGATCTTCGCAAAGGCATCAGTCCAGAAATGCGGAATAGCGACTCTATTATAAAATCGGAAAAATCCTTTCGGGCATGAGAATGGCTCAAGATTTACCCCCGACAAAAAAGAAAACCCCGTTAGGCCGTAGGCCACCAAAGGACAAAAAACACACATCCTCAAGAGGGGCGAGAGGGGGGGAAGTTTAAAAAACCATCAACGAATAGAAGCAGCATCACACGAAAGATTTCGTGGGAAAAAGGGGGAAGCGGCAATTGCTGAAGGCGAATCGGTGTTGGGGAAATTAGAACCGTAACGGCTGTCCCCAAGTCATTGAAAGTGGGGGATCTGAATCTTTACTGGAGACAGACTTTGAATGGGTGGGTGTGGAGAATCCAATCAAGCAACAATGCTTGTTGGCAATGAAATTCCCCATCGGCAGATGAGGCCAACTATAAAAGGCGTAGCAGGGGAAAACAATCAAACCCCCTCTATTTTTCCGGAACGTGAGTAGAGATGTGGCTGGTTAAGAAAGCGACAGTCATCAAAAAAGAGATAGAAAGTACACGGGGAACGTCACCATGGATAATAAATAACTGCAACAGGGCCTTTACAGAATGATGACGATCGAATCAGGTGGAGACTTCTTAGTGAAGAAGCCGGTTGAGATTTTTTAAAAAGGAGAGGGAGGTACATACGAGGCTCTGGGCGTCACCGGGGAAACCATTGTTCAGAACGCGATGGATGAAATACCTTGAAAAGGATGTAAGGATAGTCAAGAATCTCGGCCGTGAACCGGTGCAAGTTAGGGGAATCATGGGAACGACCCTTCGACGAGCGAATCATATCGGTCGCCTGCGAACGAGAGAAATCAATCTCAAAACCTACATCTCTCACAACTGAGGAGAGAAAAAAACGAGAGAGGATCGGTTTGCGATGAGGAGAAAGGCCCGGGCGCAGAGTCGACCGACAGGATGGGAATTCTAGACGTGGACAAAGGGGAGCAAAGGTGTCTGTCCTAGCAACGACCATGTTGTCGAAAGAAGAGGGGGGATTCCTTCTTAGGGGGGGAAAGGACAAGGCATGGGGGGATCCCTCTTAAGGAAAAAATAAAAATGGGGGGGTTTGGACAGCTACATCTAAAAAAGCAGGGGTTCGGCACAACAACATGGTAAATCCGCGGAAAGAAAAAGCCGGGCACAAGCTCCTGCTTCATTGGGGAAGGCGATTGTGTTAAGACGTCCTAGGGTAGGTGGTTACGGTTCGACGGACAGCGATGCGAGCATTTACGGAACCCTAAAACGCTCTCCTAATCGGGTCGAAAAAGAAGGGGGTCATATGTTTGCTGGAAATGTGGCCCTGTGAGTGGGCATCGCCGGGTCTCTTGATGTGAAGACAATAAAGGGAGAACGGCGGAGAAGCGTGCATTGTAAAAACGGAGGAAACGATTGGATTAAAACAACTCGCCCCAAAAAAAAAAACCAGAACCTAAACGGAAGCTAGCTAAACTGGAAAAATATGGCCTGGTTGAATATTGCGAACCGGGAAGTACTTTGTGATAAAGGGGGAAAAAAAGGGAGAACTGTTGACTTTGGGCCCTTACCCAAAACTTCCCTTCGGGAAGGATGATGCGATCGTTGATTTGCCCATCCAACCAAAAGTTACCAAGTGTCTCATAGATGAAGGTTGATAACAATGGGCCAGAATCCCGCCTCAACGGGGGGAAGGGGCGACCGAATGTCGGGATGGAGGGCATCTCATGTGAGAAAAAGTTCTTATGACGGAACTGCTAGTCGGGTGGAAAAAAAAAAAAAAAGTGGATGGTTTTTCGCACCTGGAGGGGTGCCGAAGGGGACGCGTCTCCCTGAGAAGGGGCAAGGGATTCTCCGGTACAAGTGAGGGTTTCAATCTCATCGTCAACAAGAATAGTAGGGAAAGAGGTACATGCCGGTCGGAGAAAAAAGCGATTCAGCCGTTTCTTATTCATCCGAAAAAGAATTTATTGGAAGGAGTAGCTAACCGGTGGATTCCTAAGGAGGTTTTGTAGTTCAGGGGGACCGCGCGCGGGCTAAGCACTCAGAGGCTTAAATCAATTTACTCAAAAAAAACACCAAGCGAGAGACTCCGAAATGGGTTCTAGGGGGAGGGGGGGGAGGAATAATCCCTCGGAAAGAAACGCGTTCCCGAGGGGGGGGGGCTTCAAGAAACGTGGTAAGAACCCGCGGCTAACTCAGGGGTGGAATCGTCAACGGGCAAAAACTTTTTCAAAAAAAAAAAGTTTACGGGAGCTTCGCGAGAACAAGGCAGCACAATGCTACGGGGGAGATCCTGTAAATAGAACCTCCATTACAATAGCGGAGGGGATGGAAAGGATCTCAGAAGGGGAAAGGCAACGGTTACTAAAAGGGAATTTGTCTTGCGAGGACTTTTGTCGATTGCAGGCATCGATCCTAGTCAGTAAAGGGAAAAGTGACGATGTTATGGAACCCCCTTTGGCAAAATGGGGAAACCCATCAAAAGAAGGGGTCAACCGTGCCAATCAGGGGGGGGGCAGGGAGGGGTATGTCTTCGTTCAGCCCAAAGCGTTCGGTGAACCGACAACCTTCGGACTAAACTCGACGAGTTGCAGAAGCATGGACTTTATTGAAAAAAAACAACAGGAATTCTGTTAAATCCGAGAACTCGACAAACAACAGAGAAAAAAGAAAATGGTGGTTGGACCTTGTCTGAGGGTTAAAGGTACTCCAGAGCAAGATTCTTCTCGCGACAGAAAGGTCAACCTTTGAGGCTATAGGGGGGAGAAAGCACTCAAATGATTTCAAAAGGACGGAGGGTGTTCAACCTACCGGGGGGGGGAGCATCTCTCGTCTACATTAAGACATTCACTCCACAAGAACAGGCAGGCGACTAATCCTCAGCTTCAGTGTCCAAATCGCCCGAAGGGGTTATATTGTCTCCGGGGATGACGAAATTAAAGAGAATTCACTAGCACTTGTTCAAGGAAGACTCTTTAAGAACGCCACTTATCTGAGAAAAAAAGCGCCCTCGATCGTCGCGCTTTCGAGGTAAAGCACTTCAGAAAAGGAAAAGCTAAAAAAACAGGAGGAAAGAGAGAGAGGACTGGCAGGCTCAGGTGAATTCTGAGCGAGAAATAAATGCCGGTTCTATTCGATCCTGTATCGCAAGATAATTGGGGCATCAAAGGAGGGGGGAATAATCGAGGGGTGGTGCGAGGTTTTGGGACACGGAATATCCGGTGGGGCGAACTGACATCACTTAGGGGGTGGGGAAAAATGTACAAGAGAATTACAATGTGAATTCAGTTTCTTAAGATTGTGGAGAAGCGCTACAGTGTTACTGGGAAAGCGGGAAAAGAAAGGGGAGTGCCGTATCTCAAGGTGAAGAAAAATAGAGCACTCGAGAAGGAAAAAATCAAAACTTAGGAAACTCATTTTCCTGTCAAACCCTCAAGCACAGGACCGGGCGAACACCCTTAGGGGGGATTGGTTTTAAGGAGACATTATGAAGAAGTGGTCAGGAGAGATAGTTGGACTGTATTATACAGCCACTCCTGCTCTTGGACTTTTCTGAAACTAGACGGTTTTGGTTCAAGCTTTTCCTAACTAATCCTACGAGTTTCAGGAAGAAGCACGAGAAACATGGATCACAAAAAGTGGCTGGTACGCTACTGTATAAAAAAATTGCCGGGATGTCTGATTCTTGTTGGAATTTGGACCGGTTTGAAACCGGAGGTAAAATTACTAGGATCGATAAGCAGGTCTACGGTCGACAAATGGGGGGGGTAACCGCAAATGCTTCGGTCTAAAGGTATAGCTAGAGGGGGAAAGTACAAAAACATTTCTAGCATTGTATGGGACGTTACAACATGTCAGAGGATCTTGGGGGAAAAGAGCAATTGTCGCCGTGGCCCAGCGAGCAGGGAGAAAATTTTAAAAAAAAAGGGAATCAGGTTAAGGCAAAGCCAGGTCCTCGGTCTGTCGCGGGAGGGGGGGAAAGTGAACGGGGGTTCTTTGAATCCCAACCGGGGGGGAACGGAAGTGAGGGTAAGGATTGAAGGACCAAGGAACGCGAACATTTGCCAACGAGTAGATGAGGAAGGGGGCCTTCTTACAGTTTATTGTTTTCCGACTAATAGTTTTTAGAACTGAGCGGGAGGAAAAAGCAAAACAAAACCCACGGGGCGAAACAGAAGACGAGGGAGGGGCAAGCGTGGCGATCAGACCATCACTCCGACGTGGAGGAAATCCGACCGGCCTCGCGAATCCAATGATGCGCCGAAAAGGGAAAAATCTTGTCCAGCGTTTTGGGGGAGAAGAAATTAAGGGTTCCAGTCCAGTGAAAGAGGTGAAACAAACGAGTGCACGATATCTAGTACATAATTGAAAAAAAAGAATCAGCTACGCGAAAAAAGCTCTCGCTGGAATTAGAACTGGACGATAAGGGCACACCAAAAAATGCCATCACCCGGGGGGGAGTATTAAAAAGTGGCCCACTGTTGATCAAAGACCATAAAAAGAAAAGCATTTCTCGGGGCGAGAGTGGGTTATGGATGGATCAGATCCTTCAAAGAAAAAAAAAATGAATAAGGTATGGGAGGGGAGAAATGCGGCTCAGGAGGTAAAGGGGAGGTATTCGCAACGTATATGAAGGGGTGGGAAAAACAAGTCCTGGTAAAAATAGCCACCGCAGGGGAGTAAGACTATCATATGTATTGGGGGGGCTTTCTATCCATCCCGGACGATCGGTAAGGGGGGGCGCTGACCGCATGCGACAGTTAGTGATGTCCATAGAAAAAGGCACGGAATCATCAGGGAAAAAAGACAAACATAGACCGGAAATACTAAAACTATGGTATAGTTGACGGGTTTAAAAGCCGAAGATGCAGCGTCTGTGAGAGGAAAGAACCAAGGTCATAAGTAAACGGACACCAGTTTGGGGAGAATAATAATGCAACCCAGCAAAGGAGTAGCAAGGAGGACATGGAGAAGACTGAGGCAAAATGAAAGCGGAAACTTCTCTGGCTACATCTTAGTAAATGGGGTTGCACGTGACCAACATGGTCATAAACGAGATTCCAAGAATAATTATGCCGCTCGGGGATCTGAAAGAAGTCGTCGGCGTAAAAAGTAAGGTGATCGGAAAAGGTTGAAACCCGGAAACGTCTAACAAGAAAAATCAATCATATAGGTAGGGCTGCAGAAGGCCATTGAGAAGCATCTAATAGCCTAATTATTAGATAATCGTGGTGGGGTAGATGTTCGCTTGTAAAGAAAGATCAGAAGACATTTATTAGCGCGCTGGACAAAAGGGTCGTCGTAGAACGTATAAATCCCGGGGAGCATACAGATTAAGGACGATAATACGAGAGGCGCCTTAAAGGGGCGATCGTACTTGGACCTTTTGCCAGTGCAATCTACGGTAAGGTCTAGCGAGGTGTTCAATAGAGAAAAAGTGGCCTCAGAGCCGTCATCACGGCTATAGGCACAGTTTTTATTAAAAGGCCAGTTAGTAAAGAGGTGGCGTGAGAGTGAAAGTGGGAGTGGAGGAATTCTCTCATCGAGGAGCAGGGGGGGGGATTGAACAAACCCGTCCTAAAATCTGGGCAATCGCGTACATATGTTGTATTCTTGGGAGAAAACTTCCGCCGGAATTCGAGGTAGGTGCACCACACGAAAAACAATATGAGAAGAGTTATCCCAAGCGTGGCTTGCGTGAGTTGGAGGAAAATAAACCTCCTCCAGCAGTCTCCACTACTTCCCGAATGGGGACGATCGTTACAAATTTGGAGTTGTTTTCTACGGGGCGCACACTACGGAGGAAGGGGGAGCGAACTGAGATCCAAGAGTCCTCGGACGTGACTCTGCTATCAGGTGGTGCCCGCAGACCACTCTCGGTACCGATTGTAGTAGATTGAGGTGTCGGGGTTATAAACAGTTTTAAGCGCGTAACGGGGAAGGGGGGAACCCTATGTCCGGGTGGGGGAGGTGCCGGAGGAGCGCCATTGAATTATCGGCCGGCTGGCGAGGCCGGGTCTAGTTGGGATAGTAGAAAAGGAGGGGGGGCGGGAGTTTTGCCGCAAAACTCCGCTTCCAGACGGCTGTAAAGGATATGGGACACCTTCACGGAAGGGTGGAGTCCTTCCAGAAAAAAAGGGAGGAAAGATGAACACTGGGGCGGTCGTCATCGGAGATTTAGAGGAAAAGAGAAATTACGCCGCAAGGAGGAAATTGGGGGCTGAAGGGAAGCTTAGAGCCCGTACTCTGGCGTGGGAAGAGCGCGATGGATTTAGGGGAGGGGAAAGAGAGGGGCAGAAACCGCACTCATAGTTTAGGGAAACATAAGACGCAATCCAACAAATCGGGAAAGATCGCCGGCGGAAACGGTTTTCAGGGAAGACAATCCTAAAAAGACGGCCGGAAGAGGAGAACCATAGTGTAGAGGTCCGGGAAACTGGTAAAAATAAAAATACTCGGATGGGAAGACTTACTTCAGTAACTTGAGACGGTAATGAGGAGTCGGAAAATGTGCAAGGAAAGGTGGTCAGATCAAGGGAGTGGGCACAGGAATCGCTCGAATGCTGAGTTCGGATGAAGTTCTGGATGGCCGACGAGAGTGGGACTATCCCTTTGTAGAAATGACACTTCTCCCGCAGGAAGGCGTCCAGGTGAAGAAAGGGAGGGGGATCAAAAAGGACCGACGTTAAAAAGGGCCCGCAAATCAAGGGTGGGAAATCGCTCATCGTCTTCAAACAAAAAATAAGAAGCCGGAAGGTCTCTGGAAGGAAGTCGGAGCCTTTTCAACAAAAATCTTTAGTGATGGTGTTAGACGACGGATTTGTGGCACTAGAGGTGCAGACTCACAGAAACATGATTTGACGTGAGGGGAAAGACTGGAGGATCTCGGAGAACAAATGCGAATCCAAAACACCATAGGAAGGGGGGGGGGTTTTCGCAGGTGATGCGAAGGAGACCGGATTTTAATGAGAAACTGTCTCGAGAAAAAAAGGCTCGTTGAGCGATCAGTGCGAAGGGATAACACGTCTTTCAGCAAGACGAATGTGGGGAGAAACAGGCTCTAAGGGCGAGCAAGTGCGCCAAGGAAATCAATCCCAACATCACGAAAGCGGGACATCCGTCTCAATGGAAAAATACGGGCTGGAGTGTTCGAAAAAGGATTTGCCTAATGAAGGCAAGTACGAGCCGGTAATAAGAGAACGGTTAGACTCGTGGGAGGATCCCACGAAGGGAGACAAGGGAGCTCTCGAGGGAGGGTCGGAGTGCTTAGATTCTATGATAAGTAAAGAAAAAAGCACCGGGCTATCGATCTCCAAGAGGAGGTAAAGAAGAGATAGCCGGAGAGAGGAATAATCGAGTCAATCGGGGGTGAAGCTTAATATCTCTCAAGTTCAGAAAGGGGCCCAAGAATCTGAAGGAACAGTTTCTTGGGGCGAGATAGGAGAGACGACGGCCTTGTCGGGGGGATCTTGTCGAATCAGCGAGCTGATATTTGGGGAGAAAGGGATTCGAAGGTCAGGAGGGGAGGATGGAAAATTTACTGTAAGAGCCGACAGTCTAGACGATGTGGGGGGAATGAAGTCGGGATCCTGGGATATACATGCGGATGAGCGCAGCCTAGAATGCCGACGTCAGAAATTCCAATCATGCAATGGGTCTTTCGAGTTCGCCAAGAACAAGAAAACAGACCGTGCGAAAACAACCCCCCGGGCGTGTGTTTGTTGGGCCAATGCTCAGGAAGGGGGGGGGAATCCGGGAGGGGGAAAAAGGTAATTTGAACCTGGTAGAGAAAAAACGACAATTCATCAAAAAAAAATTGCTGGGATAGGGGTCCCTCGCCGAGTTGAGAAAGACAGAGGGGGAGATCGAATCAGGACGGTTTGCAAAGTAGCGACGGAATAACTCTACAAAGAGTTACTTACGGGGGAGGAAAGGAATGAGTATTGAACGCGTAGTATGTGGGCGGTAAGTGGGACACAAGGTTTGCCAATAATCGCGTCACCTGACCGGAGGCTCTTCGGGAAAAGAAAGTCAAAAAATGAAGCAATCTCTTGAAAAAGCCGGGGGCAAACCCGTCGCATGCAAAAAAAGGAGGATTGGAAAGGGGGAAGGGGACAGCGCTTCGTGAGGCTTGTTAAAAGGGGCTCAGGGGGGGGAAACAGAACGAATGAGAGGTAAAGGTAGAAATTAGGTTTAAGGGGGGTGACAGTTTGAATATTAAACATTCTCGGAGTTAGGGGCAAGATGGCCGGTCCTGATCTACCAGGGAGGGGAAGAACTGGCGTCCTCTGTGGAGTGCCGGACCGAAGAGAGGCAGTATCTAAGGGGGGGGTGTTGCTGGGAGGGGGTTTTCCTGTCCCTAGGTGAGGGGTTGTGCCCTTGACGCAATCTCAAGGGGGAAAAAATCAAATTAGAATGAACGCCCGCCGGGGGCAATTAAAGGGGCCAAGATAGCTAAAAAACTTCGACTGGTCTCTCTACTTGGAGGGGATCGGCTAAGAAAAAGTGATGAGTTGAAGAAAGGCAGTGTAGCTTGGTCCATCCCTTTTAGTATTGAAAAAGCGCAAAAGTAATAGGTCCAAGTACAGTTCGTGATCCCTGGAACGCGGGCAGGATCTGAAGGTAGAGGCCAAAGAGAAGAGTGGCACTGATTGGGGAAAACCTCGACGCGGGACCGACCTGAGGCCCTTGTAGTGTCCATAGGAGGAATAACTTCCGGGAGAAAATTAAAAAGGTAAAAAAAAAAAATTATGAGCCACTGTGTAGTCAACACACATAGCCTCATGACACGGTACAGATGGGTGAGATGGGAAATCACAAAGGAACGACTAATGAGGAGTTCTTGAGGGAATTAGAAAGGGGGCGCCGCAATACATATCTTCTGGGGGGAACAGGGACACTGTCGCCAATAGGTTTAAGAAATAACCCCACGGGACGGTATACGGCAAAACCGCGTGAGGTTCTTGTTTGGAGGAGGAGACCGGAAAAGGGAAAGGGGAACGCTTACAAGGCTGTTCTTAAAGAACATCGACGGTCCGCAGAAAATCACTTTCTCGCAAGCAAACAGAGGCCCACAGAGGATGTGCCAATCTAGGAGATCGGGGGTCAAAAAAAGACCTGCGCTCAAAAGAGAAGGCTACAAAAATTCACTACGAAAAATCAACCGCGGGTTATAAAAATAATTTGCAAAAAAACTAGCAGCTTCACTCTGGTACAAGAAAATAGGTATCAGGGAAGAACTTAGGAGAGTAGAAAGGACGTGTGGAACCATGATTCTTATATTTCAGAGAGGTCATGAGGTGCTTCACGTGGAACCATGGCAGACTTAAACAGAGGAGATTGAAGGGCTCCTAGATATTCATAAGAAGGGAATATGTCGTGCGGGGGAAACGGGGGGGGGATCGGCCAATAGTGAAGACCGGAAGAACGTTAAGCGCAGTCAGATAAAAATGATCTCGCAAAATATATCCATTGGATCAGCAATCGGAAAAAAGAAATAATCGGACTCTCACAACACACGGAGAAGAAGAGACGGGTGAGTGCTGGGAGAGGGGCATCAGCTCGGCCTAAAGAAGAGAAAATCGTCAGAAAAGTCAAGAGCAGACCGTTCAGGGCAAAAACGTTCCAAGGTGTGAGAAGAGATGAGGACCTCGGAAAAGACGAGACGGCAAGAAGACAAGGTCAATAGTTACTTTAGACAATGGTGTTGCGAAGAAGTCTACGAAGGGGGGTGTCGCTCCAAAGGGGGAATACGAAAGAGTCTCCCTCTCCTTATTCATTGTGAGTTGGGGGGTAACGTGTTCAGTTTCTTAGGAATCAAATGAGGTGGCCGGGGCGGAGTGACTGGGCCGAGAGCTACCGCGCGGGCAGCAAATGGGCTGACGAAACCCGGGGACTCATTTGCTGGAACAAAAAAAAAAAAAAAAACGCGGTCAGTGGGAGGGGTCTTGGCGCAATGAGGGGTACTCAGCAAGTTTCTCTTAGGGGGTGAAGCACACTAATTCAAGGCCGGGACGTGAGGGAAACCGCATGAAGGGAGGGGAAATGAAGGACATAAACAAAAAGGGAGTCGGCTATAAATATCCGCTGCTTATAAGCAATGACTGGCGACCGCCGGTACGGACTAGTGCAAACGAAAGTACGCCTTGTTTCTAGACACTTTAACGTCAAGAGGAGGGATTAAGGCTGTCGGGGGAACATCCACATCTCGTAATCAAGGGGGTTGTTCTCGCCGTATTGGTACTGTCTGAAGCAGTGGCCCGATCCAGATTCGTTGTTAAGGGGGGGGGAGGGGGCCAGACGGAAGGTTTTGTCTTCATGATGAGAGGGGGGAAAAAAAAAAAAAGGAGAAAGCCGGAGATGTTTCGGGTCGTGCGTCCGAATTGGGGATGAAGTTCCGGCATTCTGGAAGAGTTATCATCACAGCGCTTCTGACGTTATCAAGGAGACCTGGAACGAAGGTATAAGCTCAGCTTCCCCCAAAGAGGACCAGATGAACAAGGGCAAGGAGCCGGTCGTGACTACGAGCCTTGCGGAAAAAAGTGAAAGCCGATGGATGGATGGGCGTAGGATTAGGTCGATCTGGTGCAACGTAAACGGGGGGAGTTCCATCGGACTTTTCTGTTTGTGAATTGCGTCAAGGGAGGCGGCGTCAGAGAACCGCACTCTAGTCGGAAACAAAGGGACGCAACGCAACCAAAACGTCTACTAACGCTGGCCTAAGGGGTTTGGGGGGATAACTAACCCGTTAAGCTTCTGGGAAAGCACTCGGTGGGTCTCTGAAACCCCGGTGTCCATCGCAACGCGAAAAAAAAAAGAAGAAACTGGGAAATTCAAACAACATTTCAAGAAAAAAAAAGAAAATTTAGAAAATGGTTCATCTGCTCAAGTCTGGGGAAAAAATGGAAGTGCACTGTCTCCTGTTGCAAAAAAAGAGAAAAAACTTACAATCGCTACAATGGGTTTCGGGGAAGCGACTGGAGGAGTCCCTGTAAGCTGAGGGGAAGGGCGGGACTAAATCCCTTGGTCGGGGAAGGGGACGCCCTGCTCAAAACGAATCATTCCTGGGGGAAAAAAGATGGATCTTTCAAAATTTGGCCCAAGTAGAAGAAAACAGAGCCATCCACTTGAAATCATATCTATCTGAATAAGTCCGAGGGAAGACTAGGGTAATACACTTCAGGGAGGAGAAACCGAAAGGTCGGATTCGTACGGGGGCTACGAAGGATTACACTCTCGGGAGTGCAGAAGAGAACACAGGGGTCCGGGTAAAAGTTCCACTGACCCGCTCCGGAGACTAAAAGTTCGGGACTCTCAAACAACAGAAGCGGGGTGTGGGGAACCCCCCGGTATGATTGCTAAGGAAAA
>Ga0179593_1283680_pt1 | contig 14743 bp, 20 predicted proteins | sample CZODoug2_1_08_16_FD_185931 | JGI IMG/M metagenome (GOLD analysis project Ga0179593, IMG submission 185931) | Vadose zone soil fungal communities from Angelo Coast Range Reserve, California, USA - CZODoug2_1_08_16fungal (PacBio error correction) | ecosystem: Environmental > Terrestrial > Soil >...
AACTGGCCGAAACATCCTCTCCGAACGCCGATAAATGGATAACATACTCAGCATTCTTCCCATTGACCTGGGCCCTCACGCCCCAAAAGAGCTAAGATTGGGGACTACTCGGCGTGTTGTCGGTGCTGAGGCGCCGAAAACGAGGAGATGAGGGATCAAGCCCCCCACAATAAAAGAGAACCAGTTGAAAAGGTAAAAGCGTTCTTGAGGATACTATGACCGCTTGGGTCCGGGCGCGTATTTTTTCAGGGACTTCCAGAAGGGGCGCCTGCGGAGATATAGAATGGAGACTATGGAAAAAACATAGGGAACACAAGAAAAGAGTTAGCCCACCCGGCTAAAACTGAAGGGCAAATTTAGGTCCGACCCGTTGTCTGAAGCCGAAGTTGACTGGAAGCTTGTGCAAGGCAATCAACTTAGTAATGAGAGACTAACCGAAGCAGGAAAGGGGGGTTGGGGAAAATAACTCACTCCTCTTCATGGTAACGGAAATTACTGATTCCACTAGATGTTTTTAGAAAGACGCGAATCAATCGTAACGTAAATGGAAAGCTCAAAAGGAATTCAGGAAAAAAAGGTCCTAAGAGTTCGATCAATGCCAGGACCTTATGAAGGGAAAGAAGTGGCCTATGGGAACCAACATCAGAAAATTGGGGGACAATCGGTAGAAAACCAGGAAATCGAATGACTTTGCAAGAGTGGCGATGGTCAATGTGGAAGCGAGTCGAGAGACGGACTTAGAGCATTGTGGTATCAACGGGGATAGGGGAAGGTGCCTGAAAAAGTCTTGAATGACGTTTAGTAGCTTTGTACAAGGGGGGGAAAAGACAGTCGGAAAACCTTCATCGAGGGCGTAAGGGAAAGTGCCGCGACAATGAGCCGAAAAAAAGGGGTTATTGGTTGCCGGCCGATAATGGTTGGGTAATGGAAATGTGTAATTAGAAAAAACCAGTCCCTAAAAGGGCTTTAACGTAAAAAGGGGAACCTCAAAGAAAATAAAGGCGGGGAAAAGTGCAAGGAAGAGGGACTCGCGACCAAATAGCCTGTGGACCTGGAATTCCGCATTTTGAAAGAAAGAGCAGCTATTCCAGCAACCAAGTAAAGACGCTGAGAAGAGTTACCTGGGGGGGAAAAGGTAGGGGGAAGCCATTTTGTTAACCACTCCAAAAGAGTGGGGATACATATGTAAAGGAGGAAGACCTATGCCGAAGGTTTCAGCTATCAGGGAAATGTCGAAACGCGCCGCAAGGCAGCAAATCCGACACCGCACCAGCCTCGCAGGGGGCGTAACTGCATCGTGATAATAGGATAATGAACATGCCGCCGGAAAAGAGGGGGGGAGGCCAGGACAGTATTACTGAGACCTTCTAGTTCTCTAGGAGAAATCTTCTTAGGAAAATGAATGAGAAAGGAGAAAAAGAAGTGCAACAACGAAACCTCATTGTCTGGGTTTCAACCTAGGAGGGGGGGTGAATCTAGCGTGCGAATTGCGAAAGTAAGGGCACCCCCGTTGTCTCGGGAAAGGAAGTTCAGGAGGGAGTTTCGCAGATCAGACCATAAAAAAAAGAAAGAACCGAAGGGGAACATGCGTCGGCCAAAGCGGACACGTTCGAATGGTATTGAGATCGGGAAGGTAGTGGAATGCCGTTACGAGGACCTCCCCACCCCCCCAAAAAAAACCCCGGGACTCAGGCGAAAGGGGGGGGGTTAAAGGAAGGGGGGGGTGAATTGCCGACCTGGGAGAAAAAAAGGGCGAGCGAACCTACGAAATGAAGGGGAATACTTGCAGGCCACCGAAGGGGGAAAAGGGGGGACAGGGAGACTCTTCTGCGTCGTTGCTCTCTCCTAAGTGGGGTGATTTGGAAAAAGTTCCGTGTTAGGGTAATGCAAGTTTAGCGCACCCCAAAAGAAAAAAAAAGCCTGTAACGTAAGGGACCCATTGAAAACAGCGATAGCGGATTTGTAGATATTGGCGGAGGCGGAGGGTGCGCAGGAAAGAAGAAATTATTAAGGCGAATTGTAACCGCACGCGGTCACAAATGCCTTATTGACCGACAGACTGTCAGACAAGGGAGAAGAAAGTAAAACAAAAAAAAGGGAATGGTGGCAGGTATCGCCGTGGGGCCAGAAGAATCAGGATCGAAAATAGAACCCGCAACACCCGCCAAGCAAAAGGGAAAATTTGGAGAGCAAACAAAATCGAGTCAAGATATTGTCTTACTCCCCTTCATGGGTGGGGGGTGGAAAAGAAAAGATCGTATGCGTTTAATGAATGATAGTCCGGAAATGGGGTCAACGGATTATTACGAAAGGAGGTGGACCAGAGCCATCTATCGTCGGCAGTTAAGCAAAAGATGGGAAAACAAGAAATGCAATAGAGAGGACAAAAAAAGGGAAAAGGAGCATTCCTGAAGTGTGGGGAGGGGGTGTGGTCCGTGAATGGCAGCGAAGAATCTTAATCGGAAGCTATCAACCAAAATTATCAAAAAATCGATCGCGGCAAACATAAGTACCGAAAATGAGAAAGGGAAGAAAAATAAATGGAACACCAAGAGTCGGAACCGGAAGGGCCAAAAAAAACCGGAGAAACGGCATCCCCGGGACCTTCACAATTCGCTGTCGTAAAACTAATAATCGAGGCTAAAAGGCCAGAAAAAAGGGAAAATTTGGGGCAGCGAGGAGGCCGCAAAGACCCAAGGGAAAGGTTGGAACAATAACTTTCATCGTGGCCAGGAGGCGAGGTAAACCATTCAGAAAATGACGTTCGAAGATATCCGTGGCGAGATTGCCGAGTCACAAGGGGGGCATGGAGAGGAGGCTTATCCACGTTTCCCGTTATTGATAACTGCACATCAAAGAGTAAACTCAAATCTGCCTCTGGAATGTCACCGTCACCGCCGTCATGAGAAAGGCGCGCGTGGCGGCGACTCCAGACCCTAAGGTCCTCTGCGGAACAGGTTGTTCTGAGCTTCTGCTATTCTGTGTCATATCGGGTCCGCCCTAGGTTGTTGGAAAGATGGGGCAAAGGGCACGTTTCAGCAGGGGGGGGGGCCGCCATTACTTTTTATTTTGAGATTCGAAAGGGAAGGGTCATTGCGAAGGATGGGCTGAATCTCTTAGTCATCACGAAAGGATGGGGGGAGACCTAGGGGAAGGAGTGATGGTGGGTCGAAGATAAGGGGTGCAACGCCTGTTCCGACAGTTCCGACAAAAACCACTGCGGGAGAAAAAGAAGGGAACAAAAAAAAAAGGGATGAGGAGGGGGGGGTCGGACAAGCCCAATTGGGAAATTAGGGGACCCCCGACGGGCGTAGAGAGTAGGGGAAACTCAGAATACTCTCGGAAAGAGTGTAAATTGTGAAAGATTCTGTCACCCCCGAAGACCTCAGGAAAGGAAACTTTGCTGGGAGGACAGACAAGCCACGAGTCGGAGCAATGGGGTCCAACGACCATTGGAAATGACGCAACCCGAACTTGAAGAAGGCATTCCAACCGTGAGTGGCAGGGGGAAGAGACTGGGAAGGTAAGAAATCATCGGGTTGTGATAAAAAATAAACGGCGTTTCTTGACGTGAGGGCCTTTACTTTGCCAGTGGCAACTCTCTTGCAAGGGACAAAGAAGTAGGGTGGGAGGGGGGGACGGTGATCCTCGACAAGTTGTGAATTGACGATACCAGAAGTGGGTCAAATAGGGGGAAAAAGAGGTGCCGGGGGGAAAATGGGGGGTCAGATTACTAATTCTAAAGTATGGTCTAACGGGTTTGAAATCGGAATCGAGGGTCGAAAAAAAATCGTGCTGCAAGGGGAAGCAAGGTTGAAAGCATATAATTTGGAAATTAAAAACAAGCCCCGTTTGACAATGTCAGAAAATCCATCTCTAGACACGAACAAAAACAACTATTAGGAAAAGGAAAAAAAAAAAGATGGAGTAGGTAGAGAACGGTTATTTCTGTAAGTCAACTGGTGGGGAGGACCTTAGTCCCGGCCTGACGGGGGTTTGAAACGCAAAACAGAAGTAGATGGAAAAAAAAGTGCGCAATTCAACGGTGACTTCGATGTCAAACATTAAGGGCAAGAAAAGGAGGAGTAAAGAAAATCAGCCCCGGAAAGCCATGTTGCGGGGTCACCCGTAAGACGGGCAGTACATAAAAAAAAGAAATTACGGATGAGGGGGTTGCAATGAGTCGCCGACGGTCCCGTACAGGCAAGAAAGGACCAAAGCTTGTAATCTCGAGAGGAAAACCAAGATGTTGGAAAGTTCGTCAGACAATTGAAAGGTGGATGGCGGCAAAGGGAGCGGGGGGGGGAGGAAGTGGCGGCAACTTGCTGGGACAAACACAATGCCAAAAAATTTACGACGTGCTGGTTCAGCCAGAAACGCCAACTTGCGGGGGCAGAAGGTCAAAGGGGGCGGACTAATAATAAGGGGGAAAAAAATGCTAAAACAGATCAGACGTGAGTTTTCTCAAAAAGAGAAAGTCTCGTGGAAAGGCATCAAGTAAACAAGGTTAGAGTATGAGAAAAGAGTCTTCGTGTGAAAAGTTTCAGAGGAATACCGCAGGGGGGGTGGTTCCAGAAGAACGGGATTCAAAAAGTTGCGCCCAAACAAAGACACCGGAAAACTATCCAAATAGGGCGCTTTGCCTTTCGTGATGAAAGGAAGAGAGGATCGAACACTCCGAGAAGGGAAAAGCTCGGATCAATACATCGTCTTGTGAGTCCAAAAAAGGGGATTAGGAAAAAAATTTAGTAGAAATCCATATCATAAAATTACTAAGGAGAGTTTTATCTGGGGTTTCGTAAAAGTAGAGGAAAAAAGAGGGAGTGGACGGATTAAGCACGTGGATACGAAACCTGCGCAAATAATAAGCTCAAAGATAAGAAAACGGATCGGCGAACGGAAAAGAAAGTAGGTAAGTAGCTAATGATCGGAATGAAAGGCCGGCTGGTGGTAAAGAAGTCAGGTGCAGGAAGAAAAGCTCACGAATTGTGCGGTCTCCCTGTAAACTCCCTGAGGATTGAGTCCATTGCTCAAGCATTGTGGGAAAAAAAACAAGCCACAAGGGGGGAGATGCGGGCATCGGGTCGGAGAAAAGGAGAGGGGGGGGGGAAATCCGGGGAAGAAGAAAAAATGGGTTGTGAAAGTCTGTTCCCAAGTGTGGGGTCGGAGGGCCGCGAGAGATGGCAATGCTACGTTTGCGCGGTTGAAGTCGGAACAGAAAATTCAGAAGGCAGAGGAAAAAAGACAAACGTGTACTAAGAAAAGGGTAACCTTGGGTTAGTTGCGGGCTGTAAAACCGGCTGGGGAATAGCCGAACTATAGAGGAGCGTTCACTTCTAGGCCTCCCAAAACAACAAGAAGGGAAGAACCAGAAGCATACTAATAATTCATAACGGCATAGGCTTGGAGAAAAAACAGGAATGTGGAGGAATCTAAAGAAAACTCATTGGGGGGGGATCAAAGGGTCCTTTGGAGGGTTTAAAAAGTCAGGCAGTTCTGTTTACATGAAGACGCGTGAGTAAAACCCAGTCAAGGGAACCGGCCGTCCGCGGTCCAGGGGAATTTCGGTAAAGCGACTTAAAGGTCATTGTGTTGGGGAGTTTGCAATACAGAAACGAAAATTGTCTTGCGCGGGGGTACAATTCAGGTAAAGGACTAATGAGTAAAGTTCAGGGCAGGGCAAAAGAAAGGGGATATCTACGACAAAAAAGTCAAAAACGGACTCCGAAAGCAATAGTAAAGTTGGGAAAGGAAGTTGGGAAAGGCATGCGGGACTTCGAAGTCACTAAAAAACCGGCAAATGAAACAAAAAAAGGGAGGGAGACGGAGAAAGCCGGGCCGGTCCAGAGAGTAAAAAAAAAAAAAAATGTTTTCGGGAGGGTGGAAGGGAATGGGGTCGACTTAGATTTAGCACTGACTAATTGGTTGCCCAGGGCTGCACCGCAATTACCTTTGAAAAAAGGAATACTTTCGTCGCAAAGGTGGCAAAGTCAAAAAGTAACGTCTTCAAGTCTCGTAATTCGGGTGAAGAGTTGCAAAAATGGGGAAGGGGAAGGAACGCGGTTAGGGATTACAAAAAAAGTGATCCCGCAACGCGCTCCTAACCGAGAGGGGGGGGGGGGGGGGGGGGGTATCTCATGGCGGGACCAAGAAACAAACTGGGCACTTAAGGGGGGGGGCTACAAAGATGACGAGTAACAGATTAACAAGCTAGGGGAAAAGAATAATCTGGTGGGGAAGTAAAAACTTTTCCAGATTAGAGTAAGTAAAATAATCCGGGAAGAGCTTGCACTAAATACCTGGTAACCTAGCAGCTCCGAATTTCAATTCAAGACACGTGCTCTTCCTGCTCTTCAATACTTGTCGTGAAAATTTATCGTTCTATCAAGACTTCCTTTTGGAAAGGTCGCTTCAAAAACTCTTCTGGGGCGGGTGGACGTTGGCTATTCAATACGAGAGAGTGGGAAAACTAAGATCTCCAATTCGACCCACTTCAATGAACGAAAATGAATAGGTTCCAATGCGGGAAAAGAGGGAATAGAGGTAAAAAATCACTCAAATTTAGGTTGCCAGACTAAGTCTCTTCTTACGATGAGCCCTAAGGAGGGGTTCTGGAATAGGCAGGGATGTGGGAGGACCTAGTATCCCAGAAAAGTTCAGTTAAAAATCTATACGCGATCAAGAAAGGCTTAAGGAAGGGGGGGTGATAATAGATGGTACGTTTGGGGGAAAAAAGTGCCGTATACTGGGCTCTGGTTTTAGCCACAGACTTGAAAAATGAACCAACGAATCGGACGATGAGTTCAAAAAGGGTATGGGGGAGAGGCTCAACTGGGAAAAAAGCGGCGGCAGGGGGCGTACGAAATGCAGGGGCATTTTTTGAATCTGAAATTCAAACAAAAGGGGGGAACACCGGAAAAGTGAACGGGAAGTCAGGAGGTCATAACTCATTTAAGGGGTGGGTTGAGACAATATCATCAAAATCACTAAAAGGAAGTGATCGACTACGTAATTCCAGAAGGACCTGTCTCGGGCGGAAGCCAGTATGCAGGAAATCGGGAATCGGAGAAGCCAAAGGATGTTGGGCCTTCAGCGGCAGAGAACAAAATCGATCGGAAACGGGGGCGTAGACAAGGGGGGGGCCAATTGGATTTAGGAGCGTGGAAGAATGTCTGGATGTAGTTGGGAAAAAACTCAACGTCGCGTTCCATCAGGGAAGGCCATGCGAGGGCGGGGGAGGTACAAAGAAGGGGAACGGGGGTAGGGATGAAAGAAAAGCTCCTTGATGCATTGGAAAGAGACGGCAAACGTGATCCTACGAAAACCAGGGCACGACGAAAAAGGTTAGGGGAAAGGAATTGTGAAAGGGGGGGTCTAAAGAGGGGTTGGGTGGTTCCACGGGAATCAGTTCTCGATATGGGGGCAAAAGCAAGTGGAAGAGGGGTAGGGTGGAGAGAACAGGCGGGGGGAGGAAAATAAAGGAAGGAGAGGGATTTAAAGAAGGAGAAGAGTAGAGGGATTCGGAGCGAGCAAGCGGGCAGGAATGAGTGAGAGAGGTAGGACGGGATGCAGCAAAAGGGGCAGGAAGAGAGAATGGAAGTGAGGTGGGAGAGGCGGGAGAGGAGGGGGGGGAAATGAGGACTGGGGGGGTCGGAAGGAAAAGGGGGAAGAGAATGGGGGAAAGGGATGGAAGAAGATAAAGGGGAGGAGGACGAAACTTGGGGGACTCACGCAACATAGCCGAAAAGCACGGCGGGCAGCGGACGCACTAACTAGGGGATGATGGGAAGGATGCCGACGAAGAGGTCTGTTCAAAAGACATTATGCAGAAATGGAAGCTCACCCGCAGCGTACCGGATCATACTTTAGGAAAAGAGTTGGGGGGGGTGAGCCCCACTGCAGGGAAAAGATACTTTAATGCGCTTGACTCCCATTATCGGACGGGAGGGGGAGAGAGGCGTGTGATTGAAAAAAGATCTAGATCACAACAAAAAGAGAGGAGAAAAAAAAAAGGGAGGGAAATATAAGGGAAATTCCTAAACGACTCATGTTAGAAACAAAGTGAAATCTTCCCCACTTAGAAAGGGACTGGATCAGAAAGAAAAAACAGGTCCTACAGGGGGGAGAAGTTACAAAAGTTGTGGGGGGGGGGGGGGGAATTTTGAGGGGGACAAGACACGGAAGAGGTAAGCACGGAGATAAAGAATTTAAACGTGCTTATTCATAAAGCAACCAGAAAAAGCTCAACAACAAGGGGAAACTAAAAAAAAAATCTAAAGCTGGCGAAGAGACACATCGGAGGGGGCGGAGGAAAACTATGGGGAGAGGATTCAAGGTGGACTGAAGAGAACACATACAGACTGAGAGACGGGGACTTGATGTTCCTTCCATGATAGAAAAAAACCTCGACACAACAAGGGAAAAAAAACAAAAAGACTGATCGCAAACACAGCTGCACACCAAAAATCTCAAGGGTGCGCGCCTCAGGTATCAGAAGGAGATGGGGGGGACTGGAGCTGTTGGCAACTTCAGCGGGCGTGTATGTGAGTCCATAGAAACAAGGATCGGTGTGAGAAACATCAGAAGGGCTAGATCCCCTGAGATGAAACCGAGACGATGATTAGAAAAACCTAAAAGTCTCGGGAATAACCTGACCTCATTCAAAAAGAAAAGCTGAAAAAAAGGGAAGACGCTCCGATCATGGGAGGGGAAAAGATTCTCACGCATTGGAACGCTGCTCGAAAAAGCTATGGTCACTCGAGCAGAGGGAGAGAAAGGTGGTGCACATGCAGGGAGGGGGGAAAATTACAGAGGCGAGAAATGACTTCGGGTTCATCGGTATCAAACGGTGCACAAATTAATGAAGGATTGATGACGTTAGAATAAGGGGGAATAAAGGGTGTAAAGGGGGAAGAATGCGGAAAGGTAAAGGAGAGGGGACGGAAGAAATCCGTCAAAAGGGAAAGTTTTGAGCTAGTTCACGCACGTTTTGAATATTTTAGAATTCTGGGGTGCAGACAGGTTTCCAGAGGGAGGAAAAAAACATGAGAGGACCGAGACTTACAGGCCAACGTGGCAGAAAGAAAAGCCTAGGGAAACACAAGTGCGAAGAGCTCCGAAAGACCTTTTCCGGAATCTTCGGGCTCCAGAGGGGAAGAAAAAAAATCACGAATATAAAAAGCACCAGGGGGAATGGGCTCATAAAAAGAAGAAAAGAAGAAGACCTTGTAAAAGGATAGGTGACACCATTTAACAGCAGGAGACCAACAATGTGGAAAGCTGGACAGTCAGTCGTCCAGTGCCTGGCGAGCAAAGAGGTTTTCGACTAAGAAGTAGAGGGTTCGAGACCTGGTCATAAAAGAAACACGAGCAACCTCCACCTCGGAAGCGGGGGGGGGAAACGCAGAGTTAGAGTGCATGGGACATCTGATGATCGCAGGTCAAGGAGGGGGGGTACTGAACAGAAGGGGAGGAACTCTGACAAGGCTATCTTGAAAGGAAGCTCGACGAGAAGGGGAAAGCGATTAGGGTGACAAAAGAAAAACAAAAAAGGGGGGGATAGGGGGCCCGATGGAAAAGTCCGGAGTTGGAAAACCGTGAACGACCCACTTTGTTCTCGTATTGACAAAAACATTAAACATAGAGGGGGGGGGTCAGAGAGGCTGCAAAGAAAAAGCTAAAGAAACGACCGGAGTCCATGAATGCAAGCGTAAGAAAGGAAAGACAAGGGGAGCGTAAAGATCGTATTGTTCAGGCTCCAGTTGAGCGAAAAACAAAATGTGGACTCCGGCGGGACTGGGAACGTAGATGGGGGTTCTACCTGTGAAAAAAAGTCGTATTCGTCAAAAGAATCATAAACTTCCGGGAAAAGAAAAGTGACAGTGAGGAAACTACGGGAGGAGGGGACGAGTACTACAAAGGGGGGGGGTTGTGAACCAGGGGGAGGGTTGCCAGTGATTTCCAAAAGAAGTTCCCCAAGATGAAGGCTGTCATCATGTAACGGCCATCAGGAGAAAAAGAAAACCGAGTTGAAAGGAAGATGGCAAGACCACATTGGCGTTCGAATGTAAAAAAAAGGGCCCCATGGGCGGGCCTGTATTGGGGAAAAAACGCGAACACAAAGCCATACGTCATGACGGCAGGATCTTTCACGGGACAGGAGAAAAGGTGAGGGGTCCGGTCTGACAGGAGGGTGCCGAAAGAGCTGTTCTCAAAGGACAGCCCCTTAGCCTCCCAAGCAAGCAAAAGGATAACAAAAACCGGAGTTAGGTGAGTATTGCGGAGTCAAACCGGGGGGGTTTATAAAAGTACTGCGTGAATGGCTACAAAAGGAGAGATGTTGAAAAAAATAGTGAACTGGGCGTAGTTGAACGCGAATATCGGAGGCCAAGGGGGATCCAGCCGGGATCAGGACCAAATTAAGGGAGGACCAACAAGTGAAGTCTGGGCCAAGTGTGTCGGGGGGGGTGAACGGTGATGCATCAGAGGAAAATTTCCCTGAATAAAGTTAAAACAGACCAAAGAAGAAATCGATAGGGGCAATTAGAGACTCGCGAAGAAAGGGGACCAAAGACCGGGGAAAAACAAAGGGCTTCATAGGGCAAAATCGAAAATACTACCCGAGGGAGACATAAACCTGTTGAAGGGGGTAAAAAAATGCTCGTTGCATAAGGTAAATCCTCTATAGGGGAAGGGATGCAATGGGTTGCGCGAGAAGGAGGCAAACCAACTTTTCTGGGGAAAAAAAACTACAAAAGGATGCGGGGGATACTGAAACAGGCAATGGACGGCGAAGAGAGGAGGGGAGGCGGGGCCTGGTCTTAAAAAAAAACCTTGGAGGAGTCGGAACAGGGGAATTAGACGTCATCAAAGATGAAGCTAAGGGAAGGAAAATACAGCTCTCAAAGAAAAACTGACCGCCTCGGAGGGGGGGAAAAGGGAGGGGATTACAGAAATTTGTTGGGGTAAGCCTTTGCAATGGCCGCTCATGGGATTTGGGGGAAACCAGAGCGGCGGCATATTGGCTGAAGCCTCGGGGAAAGCAACTAGGAAAAGGGACATCAGAGGGGGGTTCGTGATTCTTGATCGTGGTTCAAGGGGGGAGAAGGGAGGGGAACAACCCGTGCAATCAGTTATTGAGGGAGAACAACTGGAGTTCAGGAAGAAGGGGAACACGAAAAGGATTATTGGGATGAAAAACGGGGAAACCAAGGGGGGGGGGGGGGCATGGCCACCGAGAAGTCTAAAACTGGTTAGAAAATAAACTGATCTAGAACACTCTTAGAATTTGAAAGGCAGATGAGAGTAAAAAAACCAAAGAAAAGAGAGCCTAGGAAGGAACATTGGCGTAGGGCATGACAGAAATCAAGAAGGAAACTGTTCCGGTGGTGTCAAAAAAGGGCAAGGGGAAACAGTCGAACAAAAAGACAGGGGAGAAGAAACCCGTGGCAGCTGACATGCGTGAAGAAAAGAATCGGTGGTACGGAGTCGAGAGTATTTACGGGTCCGTGGGGACTTAGAAGGAGGCAAATGGGACACAAAACGAGGGGGGTGGCCCGGAACAGGCCATCTACCTCGCGGTGAAGGGGAAAAACTGTCAGGGGCACCGGGATGAGGTTGAAAAAAAGAAGGTTAAAGGGGTGAAGAGATTGGTCGGACCGAGAAGTGGCGACCAGGGATGGGAAGCCCCGGTGTTTGAAAAGAATCTAGGGGCAGGGAAAAAAAGGAGGCGGCGCACGTCCAGGGGGGGAAAGCAGGGTGAACGGGGAAGCCAAGTCCCTTGTACAGAGGCAAAGCCAGCCGATAAAAAACAACAACGGTAGGAGGGAGAAGAGAATCTTAGGGGGGGGACCTCGGATTTTAAAGAAGGGATGGAGATAACCTGGGCCCTGACAGAATAGTTTGGCGCCCCATGCAAGAAGAGAGTCAAACAGGGGACAATTAAAAAGGTTTACGAGGAAGAAAGGGAAAAAAAAGCAGCACCGGTAAGGGGGGGGCAGATGTGAACTGCAAAATCCAACGAATGCATTAAAGGGAAAAGAGTGACGGAGTGGCAGTAAACGCAAAAACCCCGAGGAACGATCGTTGCTGCAAGAAGTCGATCACGGCTCCAGTAATTGGGCAAGCACGGACGAAATACTTTTACTTCTACGACCAGGAGGGGAGCTTAAAGGAAAGTCAGGATCATGGGGGAGAAGAACGGGTGGCATGCAAAATGTGGGGATGGGTATTTGCGGCAATGGGTAGGGTACAAGGACACCGGACCATTTGGGACGGAAGTGGTCATCAATAACCACGAAAGGGGGAAGGTTGAGTCTCGAGGGGAAGGAAGAATAATCTAGGGGACAAATCTACATCAAGAGATAGAGGGAGGTTGTACCCAAGACTGAGTCAGCGGGGCCATGCTCATCCCAATTGGGGGAGAGAGGCTGGGAAGGGACCAAAAGATTCGGACAATTCTTACGGTTGCCACAGGCGGGGGTGACGAACTTATTCAACAGGTGGAGGGGGGGGCCAAGGCTCTAGACTAACTTGAACCAAAGAATAAAGCGTCACGGAACAGCGAGGGAATGGAGAACTTTGAAATGACGAAGAGCTAAGAAGAACTTATCGAGAGGAGAGAGAAAAATAAGGAGGAGCCAAAAGGAGAGGGCGTCACAAAAAAAAAGGGGGCGTGAATCCAGAATCAATCACTTCAAAGGGGGGAGTCTCATTTAGGTAGGGGAAGATCGTTTATGACGTTGCGGAAAGAACTGGAAATGGATCAAAAACCCAATGCAGAAGAGGAAAGATCGCGATCGAGCAGGGGCAAAAGGTAATGGGGTCACGAAGATCGATACCTGTCCGGGAGGTTGTCATGGGGTCTTTTCGGAAATCAAAGAGAACGAAAACTGGCAGTTGCGATCGGGAAGCCTCGAGGAAGGGAGGCTCGTGCAAGTTCAACCAAATTGGAAAAGGTAGGAGGTTGAATAGAATTAGAGGGGGAAAATATAAGGAAGGAGATGGGAAAGGTCTTTGGGGACTTGATTCCAAGTGGCGTCAAAGTTGCTAGCAGGGTGGAGCTAAAAATGTAAAAGGGTCCTTAAACGGCAAGAGGAAACAGAGGACCTCGTCACTAACCCATACAAAGAGACTTAGACTTTGACAACAAAAAGGGGGACTTATCAGGCTTTCTGGTGATCCTCTGTGTAATCACTTGACGACGATAATTAGAAAGGAAATATCTCGGAGAAAGATAAGAAAAGAAAAAATCAAATCATAAAGCCGTTCAGGATTATCGGGGGTAACAACGAGAGAAGACGAAATAGGAACTCGCGATTGGGGGGTGTGCGCTTATTTGGCCCGTTTGGGTGGGGCTTGTAAAAAAAGGAGGCGTTAGGAGTAAAGTCAGTCTTTGGAAAAAAAAAAAACGGCCCGGAAAAAGCAAGGGGGGCTGGTCCTGTTACATGAATTTACGAAAAAAACCGCCGGCCATGAAATAAGGGAGGAGATTTGACAGAGAAACAACGCCACTGGGAGGGACTTTGGGTAAACGTCGAACAAGGAACCCGAAATTCGTCTGGTTCAGAAGGGAAGAAAGAAATGAAAAAACTGTAAAGAAATGTGAAAAAAACCTTCGAAAGAAGCCGATTAAAAGGGGGGGCCTACTGGAAAACAGGAATGAAGGGTCCAGGCGCAGAAAGTGCCATCAAAACAAGACAATAAAACCAAAATTCGGGGGGAAGAAACCCGACTCCATAGAGTGAAGAACTGTCGGGCTTAGGTGGCCGAAGGTAACTGAGAAAAGGAGGTTCAGGGAGGGAAGAGACGGGGTCGGGACTTACAAAGAGATTTGCAAAGGAAAGTCCCGCGGGAATAGTAAAGGAAAAGAAACCCTTACTAACTTCCATGCAGTCGGAATCGTCTGAACTCACGGGTGAAAAATTGAGGCATGGGGACCTTCGGTGTGCTTTACTAATTATGGAAGAAAAGACTCATAACATAAAAGGGGGGAGATCACTAATGGCGGGCCTCAAACTAAACAAAAGGGACCGTGGTTTAGGAAAAAGAGACAGGAGGAAACTAGTGACGATAATTCGGTTGTCGGTCGTGGGACTAATTCACTTCTTCCGCAAAACCGAGAACCATGGGACCTTAATTATCCGGGAAGAGAAAAACTCGGAAGGTCACTAAAGAGAAAGAGGAGAAGGCGAACCAAGTTGGGGTCACGGTAAAATCACAGGAACGTTACCGAATTCTAGGGGATGGGATGTGTCTAGAAGGTTCTAGGAAGCTCTCGGCGCGTTAGAAAAAACTATATAATAGATCAAAAAGAGGGGGAAGCAAGGTACTCAGACAAAGAACAATTTCAACGGGACGAGGAGTGGCCAACCTTGGGGGAAATCAGGGGAAAAAGGGTTGGAAAAGGGAAACTCCTTCTCTGCGTAAAACGTGGAGCCAATAAAGGTAGGGCTGATCGTGTTAGGAACCAAGGAAGCGTCATATTAAAATCTGTCTCTCTAAATGAAAGACGTTGAACTATTAGGTGGATGTGGGGGGGTCACGGCCTAAAGCCTCTCAGGGGAGGGAGTGGTTTTCCGCCCATTTGTAAGAAAGAGACGCCAAGACGGGGAAAGAGGGGATGGCACAAAGGCGGCTTTAAACTTGAGGAGCATAGAACTGTTGAAGAATGCGGAAAAAGGTGCCACACCTCCCCTTGGCTAAACGGTCGAAAAGAATTTCCATGCACATTGCAGCGTTTGGG
>Ga0179593_1396520_pt1 | contig 14743 bp, 13 predicted proteins | sample CZODoug2_1_08_16_FD_185931 | JGI IMG/M metagenome (GOLD analysis project Ga0179593, IMG submission 185931) | Vadose zone soil fungal communities from Angelo Coast Range Reserve, California, USA - CZODoug2_1_08_16fungal (PacBio error correction) | ecosystem: Environmental > Terrestrial > Soil >...
GAGGGAAAGTTTCCGTAGCGACAAAAACTCAAAAAACAGCTCCCCTCGGGGAAGGGAAGGAAACACACAGAGAAGGAATACGCACATGGGAGAAAAAAAACCCAAAAGGGTGACCTCAGGCGATTGCGGGGCGGAGTACCATTTTCCCTAGTGACGGGAAAAAAGACGCTACAAAAAAAGGAGGGTGGAGGAAAAGATGCTGCAACGCAATTGCCAGGGGGTTCTCCTCCCAAAACTCGCAGAGGGGTAAGGAAAGGGGGGTTGACTTTCCAGAGTGGGAGTCTGGAAAACGGCCCGTTTTTGGGAGATGCCGAATCCGCCCGAGGTAGAATTTTGGCTGTGTGTAGGAGAGGGGGACAGAGGGAAAAAGAGGGAGGGAGAACTCGCATCTTAAAGTTGCACCAGGAAATATGAGTCACTTCCATACTTTCGCAATCTCGGGAACAGAAGAAAGGAATCATCATTTTAGTTAGAGTGATCGGAAGTTGTGGGTGTGGGGGGGGGGGGAAGCATAGAATAACTCAGGGAGACACTTGGTTCTTATTTGGGGGTCTATGAAGTCAAAAAACAAAAAAGTTGGGGGGGAGTCAAGGGCCAGGCAATGACTTTTCAAAGGAGGCACAATCCACAGACGCTCAAGTAGGGCAACATGGTCAGTCATCGGCGCAGAGGGACCGAAAAACGGGTCCGGCCTTAAAGTCTTGAGGAAAGGTGCGAAGCAAAACTAAAGGGGGGGGGGGGGAAGTACATGGCTGCTTTTCTCAGGAGAGAAAAGTCAACCCATTGGGGGGGCTTGGACCTCGCTGATCAAGTCTGGATAGAACAGGACTGGGAGGATAAACTATGGGGTGTGGGGTTCAAGTACGGGGGAAGCAGATTGAGTTTTGGATTAAATCATAAAAGCCGATATGGACGCAAGTGAGGGGGAAAGAAATATTAAACGAAGAAGGGGACACGCTAGTGCGGGGACGTTCCTTAAAGAAGGAAACACCTTGAGGGGGGCGCTTAGCTTCAAGGGAACGGGGCCACAAACGCCAAAACAACAAAAGTTGTTATACCCTGGGTCCTCCTGGAGCACGACCGTGGGGGGGGAGGGGGGGTGGTGGGGGTGGGGGGGGTCAAGCTTGTGCTGGTGATTAATGTTTGTTAACTGTAAGGAAAACGACGACCTAAAAAAAAGCATAAACCAGGCATTTACTATCGGCACCAAGCTGGTGAGCCTGTACGAACCCAATAGAAAGAGTTTAGACGGAAAAATCTCTTTAGAAATGGTGTATTACTCTTAACCTAGTCAATTATGAAACTAACGAAAAAAAGACAGGAACACATTTCGGGGGACCCGCTAGGGGGGGCACTGTCTCATTCTCAGACATGACTGGTAAGGGAGGAAAAAAAAAAACTGAAAGATGCAAGGTGTAGGTGCGAGGGAAGTTAGCGTGGGGGTAAATGTAGGAAGGCTCTATTAAAATCAGGATAACTGAGTTCTCCGTAAACTTTCAATGGAAAAGCGGTTTTGATTAACGTTCCCAATAGGAGGGACCATTGAATGGTGTGGAGATCTAAACCACCCGGAAAGTTTTTGGGTGTGGTGCTGATGTTGAATAAAAAGAAACGTAATGTAACGGGGAAGGGAGGGTAGCCATGTAAGGACATCGTTTTGACTGGTGAATGTCGGGGGGAAAAACCTCTTTTAGAGGTCTGAAGTTTGAGGACAGGTGAGTTGAATGCAGGGTATGGGTTGTCTGGGGGGGGAAGGAGCTACACATTAGGGACGCGATCGACATTATGTCCAGTCATCTGCTTTAAACAAGGAAACGGGGAGGGGGGGGGAGGACATGGGGTGATGGGAGAAGGGACATGGGGATTTTCCCGAGGAATGGGGGTCTGGAAGTTCGTCTCGACGGGGGGGGGGGAATTTGAATGAAGTATGGGGGAACCGCTCCCAGACCAGTTAGATCCATCTAAGCTGGGGAAAAAGGAAATTCAAAAGACCTGCCCCGAAGTCCGGAAGGGGAGAATACAAAAGCCTGAAGAAAATTAAGGGGAACGAGGCAAAGGAAAATGGGCAGCCTGAAACCGGTTGGGGGAACCCTCCACGTCATTACAGGCTACTCCATGTTTCCGCGTTCGGGGGAAACATGGTGTCTTGGGGGTCAAAAAATCCGAAATTTCATCAAGGGGGGGCCCTAGCCGCCGAACGGCCGGAGTGGTGAGACGTTGGAATTGGAGTCACGCACATCGGGCGAGTGGTCGTTTGGTGACGGCTCAGGGTGCACGCCTTTGCCAAAGGTCCCGAACTGTGGAATCCGGTATAGAAAAAGTTCCGTTGAAAGGGGGGCAAGGGGTCTTAGACCGGGGTGGAATGTTCAGGCAGTAAAAAATATCAGCGCCGGGCGCCCATAGCCCCATAAACGAAGGACGGGGGTTTGGTCTCAAGACCCTGTGGGAATCTGTACCAAAAACGAAAATGTGCGATGCGTTTAGTATGCGAAGAGGGGTGTTCCGCGATGTGTCGGACGGGGGAAAGACACAACGCATATACTAATCTTCGTACCATCCTAAAAAAAAAAGTCCTCTTCTCCGGCAAGAAGTAGGTGTAATGTTGGCAGGTGGAGGCTAGTATTCCTACTGTTTTAAACAAAGAAGAACTCCCCCTGATACACTCTCTAAGCATTCCAAGACTGCGGGGAAAAAAATGGAATTGCGGGGGAGGGGGGAATACTTGCCGCGGAAAAAACCAATGAGCCCATTTGGAAAAGGATGGGGGGGGGGTTTGTCTCTGATGTCCTAAAAACAGCTTCATTTACTCTGAGCGGAAAGAAAATTTGGGGTACGAAAAAGCGTCCGTGACAATGTCTCTATAATCTGCCGTCCAGTTTCAAAAGTACGAACGACCGGAAGGCTCGACTGGACGGGGGGTGTTTGAGCAGCGTGGGTGAAAACTGAGGAAGCAATGGGGACTAGCATCTGTTAGTCAAAAAGCTAAAGGTTGACGCCAAAAGACCATGACCAGGCGGGGGGGGGTTAGGTATTGGAACGTCACAGGGCTGAATAAACAGGCCAACAGCGCAAAGAGAAGCCGAACCTTCGATCCATCACACAATGATCGGGTGTCCAAGGAACCTCCACCCCCGGGCGAGGGGGAGAGGAAGAAAGAGAAATTAAGGGTGAAGGTTGCGCACTCGTAAGAAAGCTTCACACCCAACCTGAAAAATCTCGGAATACGAAGGGAACAGATTATCTGCCTCGGAAAGAACGAAAAAAAAAAGGGCTCCTCAAGGGGGGGGCGACAAGCCGCGGGGAATTCGCCTCCTGCCAAGAGTGGACGCCCTCGCTGACCCGGGGGGGAATCGTGCAGCCCTGCACGCTCATACAAGCGATCCTGCTCTTCCTCTTTTACAAAAGAAAAAAAACTCGAGCATCCAACTGATCCTGGCAACTTTCAAAAGAAAAACACTAGGGAAGCAAGGCTTATGCGGAAGGCGGGGAGAGGAACGGCGAAAACGAACATTGGGAGCATAGAGGGTAAAAAGGAGGGAAACGACGGAAGGAAAGGGAGGAGACTCAAAGAGTCAAAAAGGGTCTTTAAAGTGTTCCTGTCAGCGAAGGAAGACACAAAAGTGGGGGAAAATATCATCTTAGTCTGACATACAGACCGGCCCATACGTTGGCAAGAAGAACAAGTTATTTAAAATTCCTCTGAAGGGATCCGAGGAACAAATTGCAAACTCTCAGGAACGGAGAAGTCTGTAAAAGTCGACCTAAGAGGAAAACCAATGGGGGCGTTAGTGGCATTCTTCACTAGGGTAAGAGATCCAAAGGTTCGCCAAAGTCCGCACCTGGGAGGGCGCAAATGGCAACGGATGGAAATTGCCACAAAAAGATGGAAGCTCTCGCAAACCAACGAGGAGAGGGGAGGAGGACATCCTTTGAACGCAAGGGGGAAAGTGTTTTTAAATCCGGAGAGAAAGGACCCGTATATAAGGAGTGAGCGAGCGTGCTTAGTGAACCTTTGGGAGCGAGTAGCACGATAGAAAAAAGTACTACAAGGTTGGGAAAAGGTGTGGGGAACCAGGAACATATTAGGGGGAAAAGGGGGAAGGGAAAAGGGGGGAATGGTGGCCTTTAGGGGTAACGGAAACGGTGGAATGAAGGATGGGACTTGGTATTCGCCACAAGGTACTGATAAGGTCTTCCGATTGGGCTGAACCTTAAGAGGTATGAGCGAAAGGGGGCGGTCCCGGAAAGGTTGAAGGGGAAGTAACTTTTACCTGAACCAGAGGAAACTTTGGGGACGTCTACCGTGGAAACGGGTGTCTGCGATCTCGGCCGCATCCGGACCCTCTCAAGCTCCACTGTTCGCGACGAGACTCACGCCGACCGCTGGGGGAACATTAACTACGGGAGGAAAGCTGGAAAGAGACCCCTCTGCAGGAGGGCCAGGATTGCTTTCAGAGTAAGAAAAATCTGCGATGAAAAATTGCCTATGGAGTGGGCAGGGACGGAGACGTGGAAAAGATTGGAGGGAAGAAAAAAAAACGAAGAATTAAGAGAGGAAAGGGAAGGTATCAGCAATCCAGAGAAGCATTTCACAAAAAACCTTCGAGGAATCAGGTTCACCGGTCAGTATTAAGGCAAGCTTCGAGGCGGTCAGGGGTGGTAAAGAGGCTATATGGCCACCGAGAAATTGGAAGCAGTCCAAAGGCTTTCAAAAAGGAAGAGGCAGCGGGTACGGCTAAGGGTGTGTGAGTCGAAACGGGAGAAAAGAAAGTCTTCTTGCAGCAAGAGGAATCCTGTGACGGCCTGCATGCGTTGGGGCCGGGTGGACGGTTTGTGGCCCTGGGGGGGCAGCCGATGACGGAAAATAAAGGGCCCGGGGAGGGGTCACTGTCGGGGCGTGAGGTTCGGATCACCAATTAAGAAGATAGTGGCCTAATGGATAAGGAGCCTCCACCGAAAGCGTGGGAAGCCAGAAGACACGCCCCCGCCCTGAGGGAAGGAAGGGGGCGGTGGTAAGTTGGGAAGCAGGGCAGATAGATCTCGACTTGGGGAGACGTGCGAACTACAAGGACGAAAAGAAAAGCGGTGGGGGGGGGTGAAGGAAATAAAGTCTCAAAAATCCAGCTGGGAGGACGAAGTGGTATCCAGGGTTTTTAAAAAGTCAGTTCAGACAGACACTTTTCACGAGGTCCTGAAGCGGCAGGAAAAAACTGGAGGGGGAGGGGGGGGAAGGTTGTTCTGGAAAAAGTCTAGATAGGACGATCCGGGTCAAAACTGGGGGCAATTCAAACAAAAAACCAAAAATACTGGGGTCAGATGTCATCGCAGGGATTTAGTAGGGGGGTAGCAGAGTAAAGCGGTGGTGCACTTGGTAACCGGGAAGAAACAATCGACAGAGGGAAGAGAAAGAAGCGATTCGCCAGGGGGTGAGTGGTGGGGGGTAGGGAACACGAAAATGAAAGTAGCTCTCGAACCAACTGCCTGCATATGGCGGAGAAGAATACAGGTCAACAGCCTACAGAAATAAATTTACGTCACACGTGGGAGATTGGGGAATTAAAAGAATAGGGAAGTGTCACTAAAGGAGAAACTGGTAACTAAAACTACCAAAGGAACGAGTGTGTAAGAAAGAAGTGGAATCAAAATCAACAACTCACTAACACGGGAGGGAGATGGGGAGGAACACAGGCACTGGAGTGTATCGGGGACGCGACTAAATAAAAGAGTCACCATGACTAAGGGAGAAGTAACTTGGGAGGGTAAAAAAATTTCTTGGAAGCCCACTATGCGGTAATGAGGGGTAGAACTAGGAGATAAGTCATTTTGAATTCGAAAGCTTCAGTAAGGCCTTCATGTGGATCGAGGCCTAAGGCTAGCGGGGAGATCACTGGTGCTGGTAGGGAAAGAGAAGGTCGCATAAGGCACCCGGAAATAATCCGAGGGGAGACATGGGCACATCGACAGGACAACATGGCATTAAAGAACCCAAAGCGCACCGGGCCTTTACAGCGGTAGAAGACATTAAGCAAGGCTAAGTATGTCCTTCGCTAACAGCTCAAAAAGTGTGTTCGCAGGCGCTCCTAGAACCCAATAGAAAACCACCTTCCTCGAAACAAAACTCTGCCTCCCTACACTCCAAACAAAACAATATGAGTTTCCCGCCACAAGCACAATTATCCGAGGGTAAGGTGGGAGAGCACACACAGAAAAATGGTAAAGGGGACGATTAGAGGCAACCCAATGGCCGGGGGGGGTGAGACAATGCCCCGGAATGGGGAAAAGAAGCTTTGGTCCCGAGGAAAAAGTTCAAGGGGTAGAAAAAAAAGATGTAAAAAAAAAGGAGGTTTGATGCCTAAAGAAAAGGGGTAAGAAAAACCAGGTACAACTTGAAAAGTGTTACGGAATACCGTCAAGCGAGAAGGTTTAATATGAGCAAGGGAGTTGAGCGGACCAACTCGAGAGAATGAAACAGGGCATATGATTGGAGGGGGGGAGGGGGGACTGTATCTTCTGTCTTTCAAAAATAAAAAAAGGGGGGACGAGGTAAGCCAGGAGTGGAGAAAAAGCATTTCTAAGCTAAATAAATAGACGGGATACTTGGTGCCGTCGTACAAGAGAGGTGGGGGCAAGCGCAGAAATATGGGTAAGGAAAAGCAGTTTTTGGAAAGGTCTAGGCGTTGACGAAGGCCACGGAACGGTTGCCCAACACCGAACGAAAGCGCCTTCATGATCCTTCCTTGAACCGTAGGGAAAATTGTTTTTGAGCGGGGACCGGTCGAAGATGAAGCTCCCCCATCAAGACATCCCCCTGCTGTTGGTAGGCTTTTTCAGAGGAAAAGGAAAATCTCCTTCCTAATGTCAATTCGGACGTTTTTGGGGGAGGAAGGTCTCCAAATATTTAATAAACGGGTGATGGATTAAGGGGGATAAAAAAACTTAGATCTCTGCTTTGAAACAAAAAATCTGGACGACCACCTGAATCCATACGAGACGCGAGTAAAAGACACAGGAGGAGGGACGGGTTTGCCGAAAGAAAGAAAGTGGGGGGGCATATCGTCCAAGGAGGGGGGAGGAGGAAAGGCAAAGCAAAAGATCCAGTGGGCCGTAGGGCGGGGGTCCCAGGAAAATTCCATATGAAAGAACCATCAGAGGCGGACTGTGAATTCGAAATAAAGGAAAAGGGGCAAAACAGTGAAGTCAACCAGCCAGAGAAAAGTTAAAGTTAGAAAAGCGTTTGGTGAACCACAAAAAGAAGAAATTTCAAGTGTCCAGAGAAGCAAAGGTATTTATAATTGAAAGGGGGGGATGAATTTCAGTGGGGAGGCGGACCACAAAATTTCATTGAATATTTTCAGGGGGGGGGGACTACACTATTGCTCTTCTTGTAACGGAGGGGGCCAACAAAAAAAAAGTCCCCTCGAGGGGGAGGAACGATCTAAAGGGGACCGGAATAGAAAAATCGAGGAAAAAGGTTGAAAATGCGATGGGGACGGCGAGGGTACCGGCGCAGACGGGAAGACTCTCAACGGGGGAGATGGAGAAATGGAAAAGGCAAATACCAAGTACTCACTAAAAAAAGACACGCAGGGGGGAAAAAAAACGGGGTTATGGTCTAGAAAATTTCGGACGGCTATTACGGCCGAATGTTGAGGATGGCGGGACGCCAAAAACCGGGGGGGCAAAGACTGAAAACGCAAGGGGGAAAGGCGGGAGTCTTACCATCAAGTGCCGAGCGGATCAAGTCATATTAAATAGAGGCCATCTACAACATCCTTCGCTCGGGGGGGGACAGTTGATTGGGGGGGCTCAAGAAGAAAATACCGCATGTCTCACTGGTATTAGGCGAAAGGGAAGGGTGGTGAAAAAGGTCAAAAAAAATTAGGAGCGGGGGCACAAAACTCAGGGGGCTATACGCTGGCAGTCTATGAGAACTCGACCCGACACGGGACATTAAGAGATGGGGGGGGATTGATTGAACTCAATGGGGGGAAGCTACTCCCTGAGATTCGCGGGAAGAGGAGTCGTCTTTGGGGGGGCTGGACTCACTAAGGTAGCTCCAGTCTTATTCGAACGCTTTCATTTGTGTCAAAACAAGAGCTAGTCAGGGGGGTGGTGGGGTGGGAATCAACCCAGAAGATGGGAGGAATCCTGGAATGCAACAAGCAATAAAGACGTTGGAAAACACAGGACGGCGATCGAATTGAGGGGGGGAAAAGCAGTTCCCCGAGATGCTGGGTTAATGGGGAAGAGAAGTTGAAAAAGTCCAATCCACAACCTTGACGTCGGAAACTGTGCGGAAAGAAAATCGGTGGGAAGGGGGAAGGGGGGGGGGGGGGAACCGGGAAAACTGGAAGAACACCATTTCATAAAAAAAAGATCTGGCACGGGTCGTCCAGCAAAAATGGATAGGGAAGCGCCAACCGTATCACCCAGAGAGGGAGAGACATAGAAGCCTGGAAGGGGGTTATTCAAAAAGAAACAGGAACTACGAACACGCCGATACCAAAGGACAGTTTGTAAAGAAAAAAAAAACCCACTCACGATATGCGGTCGCAGTAAAAACTCAATCGACATTGGTACTGGGGAAGGAAAAACCGCGGAGCATATTAAACTCCAGCTGATCCGTGATGTAGCGGAGATTAGGTAAGTGTGAAAGGGCATTCCAGTAAATAAAACACATTCAAGAAAGGTACAGGTGTACCTCCGCGACTTGAAAGGTGGGCTGGCCCAACAACTGCAGAAAACATGGTTTGTCGATCTAAAAAAGACCCTTTCACGGGAAGGTAGGAGTGAAGAAAGTATCGTGATATAACATCGGGCAAAGGAATTACGCTCTTGGTAGAGGACCTTAATTGGAAAAGGGGGGATTCGTTTACTGAGTGTATGTTCAGGGGATGCCGACGTTATGGGACAGGGGTAAAAGAAAAAAAAACATTACGATCCGCAGACTACATGTCAGGCCCGCTTGGACAAAGTTGACGCGATGGTGGAGGGGGGGAGTTCTCAATGAAAAGTGTGGATAGGGTGGGCCACGGCAGATTGGCCGCGCTCGAGCGGGGGTGAAAACGGGGGGGGACAATGGGGGGACACCACCGCTAACTAAAGGAGATCCCCTCCGGGGCCAAGTGATTATGGCGTCTGACAAAGAAGAAAAAACGAAAAAGGGGAAGGTCAAACCGGGCCAAAAAGCCACCATGAAAGACGAACTAAAAGGAGGATCTTGGTCACTAAGTAATTCGGATATGATGGGCTCCGTCCTGGGGTGACACATACGGAAGGCTAAAAAGTTCTAAGAAGTTTCCTCGGGAAAAAGAACATTGGTTCATCTGTCGTTCCACATCCCAAGGGTAATGTCTGGAAAGACAAGCCTAGAGGGGGTGAAGCTTTAAAGGAATGAAAAGTAACTCTCACTATCAATACTCGTTCGGGGCGGTTTTTGCATTAATTGAAAAGGGGGGATCGGGGAAAAGGGAATAAGAGTCAAAACTTAATTGGGAAGGTTGCAAGGGCGGTCGTGCTGCTGTGAAGTGGCATGAGGTGGGAGACACAAAATAAAGTTCCGTGGGGTGTGTGAATAGCAGAAAGGGTCATACTCTGGAACTTTGGGGTACTACCAAAACGGACGGGTCGATCGGGGAGGTCAGAGGGGAATCCTCCTAATGGCAATACAGGTGTCTACTGTTTGAACAAGGTCAAACCGCAGAGTTTCGTAATCCTAAATCAGAGAGTAACTAATGAACATTGGGGGGAAAAGGGGGGCAAATTGGGTAAAAGGAGAAGAGATCCAGAGAGGGTGGGGGTTTTAAAAAGGAAATCCGAAAAAAGAACAGCGCGGAAGTCCGGAAGAAAAACGGGGGTCACAGGGCGGGACAGAAGGAGAAAAAGGCAGCGTCCAAACCTGCAAAGTCCCTGAAGCCCGACAGCTGGCTGGTGGACGGATACGGGGATGAAACAAAAAGTCAAGGGGTAGATGAGGAGGAAGCCTGGGGTCAAGCGACGTACATGCGAGGGTATACATTAGGCAGTAAAACAAAAAGAACAAGGCAAAGGAGGAACGGGGGAGGTGGTTTTCGAAATATTGGGATGAAACTGTTAATCCAAGTTCTAGCAAAGGGGTAGCCCCACTAAGCTTGAGTGGGTGTCGAACGACAGCACCAGCCGGACCCTGGGGGTCTTGTGGAAGGAAAGCGGTGCAAAGGAAACTACGGAAAAAAAAAAAGGAACCATCACACTCATCCAATGATGGCCCAGATAAAAACAACCCATGGGGGAAAAAAGAAACGTAAATCCCTGCACCAACTGATAGAGGGGGGAAAAAACTTGTCACTCCCGGTATATTACTTAGCAGTGTCAGTAATACGCCTAGCACTTGACAAAAAAAAGTAAACCTGAAACTCTCCCTTTTCGGAGAAAAGAAAGTTTCCCACTGAAGTTTCTCTTACCATATTCAAGCGGAGATTAACTCCTCGGCCGGAAGGAGAGAGGGTTCATGTAATTGTGAATCTTAAAAATCAGAAACCTGTTTTTCTCCTTTCATACTGCAAAGAAATGGATAACACGGTTCGAGAGGCAGAAATAGAGACAACAATCCTCGGGCAAAGGTATCTCGGACAGCAAAAAGGGGAAATAACCTATTTCAGCAAAGCGTGAAGACAGGAACCCGGATCTGTGGGAGTAGAGAATTAGTTCGGAAATGAAGAATGAGGGAAGAAAGAAAAAAACAACGTTAAAGGGGATAAGCAATCTGAAGAGTGAAATTTTTACTGAGATCTAAGGCGCAATTATTTTTAGATAATAAAGATGAATTCTGGAAAATACTCGTAGGAAAAAGGAGGTGTCCATCGAGATTAAAGGACAATCCTCACTAAGCCTCGGACAAAAGGCATTTTCTCAGGGCAATAAAGGGGGCGGGAACCAGGCGACCTAAGGGGAAATCGCGTGCCGTTAGACTTTCTCACAGAAATCAATAAAAAGTAAAGCAAACGGCAAAAGTGAGAAAAAGAGGGGGAAGAACACGTACACTGTCCAAACTAAGTTGGGGAACGGATGTAACTCACCAAAAACGACACGGGGGGGAGTAAAAAGAATTATCAAGGAACTCTCTTGAAATGGGGGGTGTGGGGGAAGAAGGGGGTCAGTGCTCCATACACGTCCGACTATATAACGCGGGAAGTCCTGTTTGGATCGGAGAAGGGATACACGTTGGGCAACTGTTTTAACTTAGACGACTTGGGGAACCGAGAGATAAAAGTGACTGGAAAAGAGGAGGGGGGAGGGTTTTTGACCTGCAAATAGGGGCTGGGGGAGGGGGGAAGCAATCATTTTGATGATGCACACGTTATTAACGAGTTACTTGCTGTTGAAGAATGAAATGTATTATGGGGTCGGGGAGTATCGAGACAAAAAGGGAAATAAAGCTGAGCCTTTTCTTCAAGGTTCCTCGTTGCTGAGGAGACGTCTACGCTGCCTGGACATGAAGGAAAAAAGGAGAGCAGTACGAAAGAAAGAAGGAATCCGCTTGGGGGGGCAGGACAGCTGTCTTAGCTGAAGAGAGAACGAACCAAGCTGAGGATTGATGGGAATGCACAAGAGATGCGATGCGAGGCTCGGGTCAGGGGAGGAAAGGAAGTGAAGGGGGGGCGTCCTATTTTCGAAAATCAGCCCAACAGAGATGAAACAGGCGTCGAAGAACCCAAAAAAGCTTGAAAAAAAGCGGCTTCGGTACCGATCCATGGATTACATGGGTTCACCGGCGTGACCCCTATCACTTCAAGGAGTGGGTTTTTGTGCTAAAAACAGAAGAAAAGGGGGAGAAAACTCTACCCCTTGTTCATTGACTGCTGTAAAAAGAGAGGCAAAAAAGCGGTACATCGTGGGGGGGGGGGGGGCGTCTTGTCAGGAAAAATAAAACAAGACGTAGGTGTGGGGGACATCAGCGGAACTGGGCCGGCGAGGAAAAAGGGGGTGGCTTCCTCCGTCACAGAAGTTCACATAGAAAAAACCTGGTGTTGGGGTGGGCAGGCTCGAATACACGAGTAGAAAGGGTGGATGACTGGGAGAAGGAAGGCATGGAAAAAGCGTGAATCCTATGAGAAAACCAAGGACAAGTTAAGATCCAGGTAACTTGGTGTGGGACTTGTCCTCTTCGGCATATATCTCGTCGAATGGGGGCGAGAGTGATTAAAGAGCATCGTACATAAAAGAGGTTTGGGGGGTGGCACAAAGCAGAACATAACAACCCAGACTGTTGTCGGGATGGATTCCTAGGGGGTGAAGGGAACGGCAGGTCTTATAAAGAGAAGGAACAGTTCACTAGGGAAGGGGGAATCGGGGGGGCTATTCTGGCCGAGAGGGAATTTGGGCAATGTTGAGGTGTAGCTGTTAACAGGAGGGTATATAAAACGGCCATAAAAGGGTGACAAAAACACTCCACATACTTTGGCGACGTCCCAAACGATGAGATGGTACGATAACCGATGGAAGTAAAACAGAAACTGGAAATGGAAAAAAAGAAAAAGAGATTACTAACGAACGACCTGGGGGTGGTTGGGGTCTTGAACCAAGGGAAAAGAGGAGAACCTTGTCTCTCAACCAAAAATTCCTGAACTGTTGGGGCGATCTCCAGCAGAGAACCTAACAGACGGTCCAACAGCAGCAAACCGAAAAAAACCCGGACTTCAACCTCAAGGGTTTAAAAAAATTAAGTTCTAGATTTTGGGACCCGTGGGGGGGAGAACCAGCGAAACTTCAAGGAAAAAAAAGGAAAGCACAGATTGTAATCTGGAGTGAACTGGGGGCCCTGATTCGTCCCACAAAGGAGGGGATTTGAGGGTAAAAGAAAATTACCCTGGGAGGGGAATCAAAACGGAAAAAAACTGTGCCCCACCTGCCACGCGTAATAAGTTGCGTTCAAAAACGACCCCCGACATATGCGCCATAATCCGTGTACCCTTTATCTAGAGAAGACCTCGGTCCTGACATTTGTATACTGAAGGGCATAGGAGGAGTTTGGGAATGTCTCAAAAACGGCATTCCTAGACAAGCTTTAAAAAGCGGGGGGTCAAACCTTTGGAGGAGCGGGGGGGGGGGGGGGAAAGAATACTTTGCCATTTGGGTGTAATAAACCAAACGGAAAACGGGGGGGGACCAAAAAATCAACTCGGGAAGAAAGTCACCCTATTTGCCATTGAACCAAATCGCAGCCAGGGGTCTAAAGCGTCAATCAGGTACAAGGGGGAAGGACATTATAGGCTGGAGAAGGAACTAACAATTGTTTGAGCTGGGATAAACAGTATGAACACAAAAGTCAGAGTTACCGAATCTGCATAAAAGGAAAAAAAGAAAAACCCTCCCTGGTTGAACGAAAGGGAAAACAAAGGAATAACTATAGGAATACACAGGTAAGTGGGGTCTCATAAGAGTCAAAAAACTACTTAGGTGGAAGGGGGGGTTATATTGTGAACCGGAGTGGCCGAGTCAGGGGCCGTCAAACTCGAAAAAGGAACCAGTTTTAAGAGGAAAAAGTGACTTAGGTTAAGAAATAAGAAATGAAAGAAAGGGTCTAAAACTTTACAACGTCCAATTCGGAAGAAATCAAAAGGGGTAGGAGAGGGTTTCATAGATAGCCGGGGGGGGGGGGAGAACGTAACAGGCGATTGAGAAAGAGCCCGTTCCCCATACTGATGAAGAGAATCTGGAAAGGGGTTCGGGGGGGATCGTGACGGGGCAATGAAATGGTTCCTAGGGGAAAGATAAACCAGGGGATCCCCTAGGAGCAAGGAGATACCTGAGCATGGTGGTGGTCGGGAGGAAGGAAGTCATTTTTTACGAATAGATATTGACTGGTTTAGACGCATGGAATGTCTGGAAAGGTGATCTGAAATGTACCCACGAAGAAGTTCACCCGGAAGAAGGTGTGAAAAAAAGAAGTCCTGGCACCGGGGGGTGGGGAAAAGGGTTTGGTTGGGGGAAGGCGGCCAAGGGGGGTCCTCGTACAAACCATCAAAAGATAGTGATGGCAAAACGAAGCTCTCCCCGAAGAGAAAAAAGTAACTGCGTTTGGAAATGAGGAACCGTAGGGATTCCATCAGGGCATGGGCCGTTAGTATTTGTAGACCACAACAATGTATAAAAGTCCTGGGAATGGGAGAGGAGAAGAAACCTTGGATAAAGGAAAAACACCAAGTGACGAGGATTGTGGACTTGGGGGGAAAAACTCCACGAGGGAAGGGCCAGGGATCCACTTTTGAGGCAATTCATGGATCATTGCCAGAAGGGAATAAAGTTTCCAAGAGGAAGACTGGAGAACTGACAAGCCTAAAGACTAAAGGGAGGACGGGAATTATTAGTGAAAAATTGCTGAAAGAAAGAAAAACCCGGCTAAAAAAGAATAAAAAAGAAAAAAGTTGAGAAAAAGGAGGGGGGACAAATATTCAAAACCAACACACTTCCGACAGTCGTCCACAGGAAACAGAGAAAAGTAGTTGTCCGGTCAGAGGGGGGGAGAATCTTGGAATTACCTTAAGGCGCGGCACCGAAGTTCTGCAGAGTTGTACCCGCAAATCGGGGGGGCTTGGATGTTGAAACGGAGAAAGCACAATCCCCACATCTCTCGGAGGGTCGGCACTCCACATAGAAAAAAAGAACTGGGTCCTTAACAATGAGAGAGAAAAAAAAAAATTAAAAAGGTGAACTCCTGTGGAAAGTGCGGGAGTGGGACAGGTTCGTCGTCTGGGGGAGGAAG